>ENA-OQHY01000123-OQHY01000123.1-human-gut-metagenome-genome-assembly--contig:-NODE-123-length-43153-cov-2.225747_pt1 | contig 43153 bp, 54 predicted proteins | sample MGYA00242570_ERZ504733 | MGnify/ENA primary metagenome ERZ504733 (study PRJEB26092, sample SAMD00036219) | human gut metagenome | host: Homo sapiens | study: EMG produced TPA metagenomics assembly of... | reverse complement strand
GACCAATAAATAATCATCATATTAAACCGCCCTTAGGCGGTTTAATTATTGTATGCTAATTCTGTAAATCTCTTTTATCATCGGGTTCAAGTGGACTTGATGGTTGTCCCTCTCCAGGAAGGTCAAGCGGTTCCTCTTGAGGGGAAGGTTCTAAATCAGGGGCAGGATCATCAAAATCAGGACGTCCGGACATATATACTCCTTAATAATTCATGTACTTTTTATTTCTGATCTCTTTTGGCCGATTTTTTATCCTGTTCATCATTGTTTCGATCTTTCCCTTTTTCTTTCCCATTATTCCTGTCCTGGGACCGCTCATTAGAGATGTTCATATGTTTAGCTTTCATGGGTAACTCCAGTGATAATGACAGCAAATTGCTGTATGTTTATTATAGTAGCAATATAGAAAATAAATCACACATTTGATGTTACTAAAAATATCCCGACCCCATGTCATTAAATACCGGGCATATTAAATGATATACTTACAAATAAATTACAAATAGAGCATCCACTCAGGGAGGAAAAATATTGGCCGCACCCTAAAATTTTGCATCTCCTAAACTAAACAGCATTCAATTGGTCCTAAGAAAGAACCACCATAGTTATTGTTTTTCTTAAGACTTCATATGCCGAGCTTTACCACCAGAAAGTGGAACAGTTTCCTCATTTTCTTCATCATTCTTATAAACTTCTATGAATTCATCAGCATGACCAGGAGCGCCTCCTTCATCTTCCCATTCATTTAACGAGTGTAGCCATTCCTCCTGAGTCATGACTTTACCTGCTTTGGTACTACGTAGATGAATATTCATAACACGCTCCCATTCTTTTACCCAACCAAGAGTATAGCTCAACGCAGTAAATCATCAGTTCGAAAACTCAATTAACCGCGTCAAATATTTGGTTATTTTTTATGGGGATATACCAATAGTCATCTACTATTCGAGAAAATAATTTTCACCAACAGCCTGAGGCTATTCCTATTACAACCGCTTGCGCTTGTTGGTCTCTTGGTTGCGGCCAGGCTATTCATGAGTCTGATGAGGAGAATGCCAACTCCAGGGAAACATCCATAAGAAGAGCATGTGAAACTGAGACTCCCCTAGCCTCCTTGTGGGGGCTTTTTTTTGGGATTGATGCGGTTCGCTTGTTAAATATTGAGTCTTTTCTAGAATTTAAAGGTGCTTTGCTATGTCAGGTAAAGCCGTCGTTCAGAAATACCCGTGTGCTCAAGGACGAGCCATCCCTAGTTTTTCCTTTCCAGCTCTATCTGTCTTATACCAGCCAGATTATTGTTCCCCTTCTCAATCACGGCCAGCAGAGGCTTAATCCAGAGCACTGCCTGGCAGTATGTTATTAAGCTGGAGGCAGCGGTACCATCATCGGCTGCGTCAGATCCGTGGGTATCGGCGTGCATTGCGCTGGAACGTAAACGGTACGCGTATTCGAGCAGCCACCAGCAATGTCAGCAGGAACAGGAAGATCACAGGTTTTTTCACGGCGGAGAATCTCCCGGTATTCGATTACGGTTTCTTCGGTTCTGGTGTCGATAAGGGAGTTAAGCCTATTGGCATGCTCCGAAACCTGATTGAATCGATTGAAGTTGAAGGCTTGGGTAGCGATCACCTGCCCTGCAAAGAGTTGTCACTCCGCAGAACGTCGTTATCGCTCTGAAGCTACTGGTGTCTGAGCAGTCTTAACGAGAGCGACTGACAGACCAGCAATAACCACAACCGCGATTGGTAAAAGATTAAATTTCACTGGTCTATCCCCCAGCACGCCAGCGCGCTTTCCTGGTCTCGCCGTTCTACCTGACCGTAGCAGCCGTTCTTCTGGCCTTTAGTCAGGCGGCAGTCGCGGCCACCGTCTCTAATCCACCAGCGAATTGCCTCGCATGCCCCATGGCGGTCACCGGCATTGATGCGCTTATAGAACGTGGACGGGAAGCACTTACCCGGCCCGATGTTGTACGGACAGAAAGATGCGATCCCAGCTTTCTGCGGTTCGGTAAGCGGTACCGAAATATTGCGGTCAACCCATGCCAAAGCCTTATTGCGTTCGATAGCATTCACCTGATTGCATTTGGCCTGTGTCAATTTCATGCCCTGCACAACCGGTTTACCATCAACCATCGTTGCGCCGCGGCAAATAGTCCAGATACCACCGCCATCTTTGTAGGCCGTGAGACTGTTACCCTCTTTCTCATTCAGAAACTGATCGAGAATTACGGATGCAGGGGCACCAGCCAGTACCAGCCCCAGAACCGCTGCACTCAGTTTTGCTCTGGATCCCATCACTCACCTTCCTTTTGTAATGCCTCAACGACCACGCTTGCAGCAGCAGGACGCTCGTGAAGGGGTTTATCACCAACGCCTTTCAGGTAGTCATTGACCATTTTTGTTCGCTTCTCATCCTCTCTACGCCTGCGGTTTGCATCTACCGCCCGTTAATGTACGAGGCTAGCGAGATAAGCAGACCAGCAGCGCCAAAGAACATGAACACCAGATCCTGAGTGGTAAATCCAATGGCTGACGCCAGAGCTGCTACCCACGCAAAGAACTGCGTGAAGATGTTCCCTGAATCATTCATTTTCATGGTCTCTCACCTCGCTAAGTGCGGGTGCTGTTACTAGAAATAAAAAAGGCTGCCAAACGGCAGCCTGATGATGATTAATACTCTCCGGCGCTTCTTTCTCCTTAGGAAGGCATTAGATTAAACAATCCTTAAGAAGAGTCATTTACACAAAAAAATAATTAACTATTCACATAGTTTGAAAGTGTTATTATTTGCAAAAAGTCATGACGTTAGCTTTTGTGGATAAAAGAAAGACAAGCGGGCAGGAGAGGGATTTATTATTGCGGAGAGGAGTGATGTCGTTCTCCGCATTTTTTTAGACTCGAAGCGATTTGGTCGCAAAGAAATAAAAAGCCCCACGGGGTTAACCGCAGGGTTTTAAACGAATGCAATAACCCATCGTTAGAGCAAAATTACCACAGATTCGGGAAAAGTAAATAGCTCACGATAAATTCATGCCCTATTTTGTTATCTTCTTCAGCTGCGCATCAGCCCATGTCTCTTCGATGTCAAACTTAGTAATTAACTGATCGTAGAATGGCTTAACAGACTTCTTCCAGGTATCGAGGCTGATTGCATCCGTTATCTGACACACCGCGGCGTAAGCTCAGTTGATGGAATTCGCTCATATCCGCGCCCCCTGCAGCGCTTACAATCGGCCAGAACCGGAACGCCCTGCCGTTCTGTAAGAGCCTGATTAACGGCTTTCCCGCGTCCATGGCAATCTTTACAGGCGCAACTTACAACCTTCTTACCCTTACACTGAGGGCATAGAACGCGCGCTACCTCCATGACCTGCCTACGCACCTCATACTCAGAAGGTCGAATATTCTCGACACCCACGTGCAAAGACATCTTCACGAACTTCTTCTCTTTTGTCGGCGTGTGAGACTTCATGCTGAAAACCTCAGCGTCAATAAACCCTGCCCCTTTGCAGCCATCGCATTGCTTCACGCTGGCGGCGCTACGGGAATAGTCCTCGAACGCGAAGCTGGCCAACTGATGCATTACCAGTGGTTTAATCTCTGCATCGAGCTTCCGTAATGCCGCAACCCGATCGCACCTGGTCAGCGCGTACTGAGCCAGCAGTTCGATCGCCCTCTCCCGGTCATTGTTGCTGATGCCCATCTTCCCGAGAAAGGCGCTATAACCCAAGGCTGCCCGTTCCTGGGTCATGCCCATAGCGGCCATGATATCCGTCCCGGTTAATGAGTCTGATGCAGTAGCTCGAGGAGAGTCGCTAATCATTGTCGATTTAGCAAAGTGATATTTGAGTGTATTTTCTAGATTCATGCGTCTCCAGCTCGGTAATAGTGAGTTCCAATTTTCCGCCCTTAACGACAGGCATTTTCACAACGCGATAATCCACAACCTGGCAGTCATCCAGCCAGAATCCTGCCTTGGTTAAAGCATCGAATGCAGCCTTCTGCAGGTTATCCAGATCGCGGCGCCGGCGGTCGGGCATGTGACATTCAATTCGGATTTTGAGTAGTGCAGCCGTTCGGATATTCAGCCGGGCGCATCGAATGACACTTGCGACCGCATAACGGTACGCGACGCCATCAGCGCTAATGTGAGTTCGCCCGCGGTTGTGCCGGTAATACCGGTTGTTACTCGGCGGCCAGGGTAAAGTGATTTGATATGTCTTCACGTTCACCCCCACATCCGGTTTCGCCAGCGGCTATCCGGGCGCGCTGGCGTATTTGAGGTCGGAAGGAATGCACTCACAGTCCAGGTCACGTAATCCGGGTTAAGGCTACGCTCGACTCGCACGCTGCGCGCTTTGTAACGCTTAACCAGTTCGTCGGCCTGTTCGGTACTGCAATCGGTGTGATGGAACCAGGTAAATTTCATTCCCTCACCCCACAAAGCCAAGAAGCTGAGCTGCGACGTTTTCGGCTCGTCGCGACTGCGGAATGAACGGGACAGGACCAGCGCCAGAGGACATCGAGCGCTGCTTATAAAGTCTGCTGAAACTCGAGTTCGCCCATGTTGGCAAACGAGATGCTGCGAGGATGCTTTTTGAGTGTGCCGTCAGGTAGTTGAATGGCATCAAAGTGCCCTGCCTCAACGATCACCCATGAGCGGTAAGCATCGAAAGATTTGCACAGGCTAATGCCATTCGTGACGCGGCGGTATGCGACTTGCTCCAGATACTGCTCAGCAGCATCCATCAGCGCCCCCTCATTCCCACCATAAGTAGCGAGGAACTTGGCGTAGCCGGTGATCAGCTTCCGCTCGTTGCTAGAGATAGCCCCGCCGGTTGGTTCCCAGTATTCAAAACCAAGATTAAGAAGCGCGAAAAAGCGTCGATGGAATGCCGGGTTACGCACCCGCCTGAAATCGGCAACAAGAACATCGCCGAGCCTGGTTTTGGAATGCAAGATATCGCTGGTCTCGGGCGTAGCCGGGATCAGTATTCCTGAATGGTGTTTGATAAGTTGTAATTCTAGCGCCATGGTTCTCTCCGTGGCGCATCAGGTATAGGGTGTTCAGGCCTATGAAAGAATAATATCAGACGGTGGTGTAACTCGGTACCCCAGCCGTTTTGCAAATTGCATAAACCCGTTGAGAGTGAAGATTTCTTCCTCTTCGAGTAACGGTCGTAATGAAACTATTCCATTTACTCGATAAACCAAATATCTCCCTTCCGCCGGGAAGCTATAGATAACTGCTTTATCGGCCCTTCTGACCACGTCGTACCAATGATCATCTGCATTAAAAGCATCTGCACTACACACTATTTCCCCCAGAGCGACTTATTGACGCAGTAAACAGTAATCGGGAACAGCCAGGGGAACGCAAACAGCGATACTCTTCAAAACTGCTCCAGTGAAATTCACGCGATTAAAAACCACTCGTCCGCGCTTTCCCAGGTCTCCTGCACGATATGCTCAACCTCTTTCTTGTCGCCTCCGAAAACAGTCAAACCATCATTACTGGCGCGCTTGATCGTTAGCTGACAATTATCGAACTGTTTGCTGAGTCTTTTGAGCAGTTCTGATTCAAGCGCAGGTATAGCTCCATCAGGAAGTTTCTTCATGCGATCAATGGTTAACTCGATTTTCATTTTTCCCTCCGCAATGAGTAACTGTATAGATATACAGTACATTTATAAACTTATGTTACGGATTTGCAACGCTCTCAGAACATCGAATGTGAATCAACTGATTTTTCATGTAGAAAAAAATCAAGTGTTCAATCCAGGCGGCTACCTAGATAAAAATCATCTTGCGTTGCAAAAATAACAAAAAGGATTTTAAAAAGGTTGGAATTCATTTCGCTTCTAAAGCGGACATGAAAGCGATGTGTTAGAAAGAAAAAACATCACTTATGTTAAAAATTGGGTGACTTTTAAATTGGTTTAATTTTAGCCAAATGTGATAGAGTGAAATACATTCATTGAGAGGCTAATAATCATGTCCGTTATCGATTACGCAATGAAACTTTTTGGAAGCGTATTCACCACCACTGTCACCTGCCCTATTTGCGGCTTAAAATCCGCTCAGCCTTCCTCTAAACTGCGTCTAAAAAGCCCCATGCTTTGTCCGGGGTGTAAAGCACTTTTTATCTCTCCGCGCTAGCTTCACAGCCGATGTTCTACACTTAATATAATATCAGCAGTTGTCAAATCCCCGATGCCTTACGCCCATCCTGAGAGAACGTTTCTGAACTGATTTCGCATCTGCTCCTACGCGTTAACGTAGCATAAGAGCAACCCTATGAAAATGAAACCTATTGCGTGGTTTAAGCGATCTCGTTTTCTGCCCGAAGGCAGCGCACACATATCAGCCCCAGTCAACGATTCGGGAGGAGAAAACTATTTACGTTCGGAACTGTTTTCTACCCCTCAGTTGGAACGCTTTGGAAAAAAACTGGCTCGTACGCACAAATTGTCTCCGGAAATACTACCGTACTACCTTCTTAAAACGACTAACTGACAATGAAACGATAATTACGCGATGTTGCTATCTACTCAATGCAGGAAAAAAAACAAGTATCATGCCCGCAGGTGAGTGGCTGCTGGACAACTATTACCTGATTGAAGAGCAGATTCGCATGGTACGCCAACACTTACCGAAAAGTTTTGGTAAGGGTCTTCCGGTACTAGCTTACCCACATAGTTGTCCCAGAATTTATGACTTAGCCTCAGAGCCATAGCGCATGGCGACGGACGCTGGGACACCAGCAGTCTTACCAGTTATATTTCCGCCTATCAAGAGGTGACACCTCTGACATTGGGGGAGATATGGCTTTGCCAGGAATGCTGCGTCTAGCGCTGATTGAAAACCTGCGTCGTGTGAGCAACGAAGTGACCCAGGCCCAGCAGGAACGAAATCTTGCAGATATGTGGATAACGCGGATTTTTGATTGTGCAGAGAATGCTCCCGCCGACCTAATTATGATTGTTGCCGATATGGCGCGTACTCACCCTCCGCTGAGCAGTGCCTTTGTCGCTGAAATGGTTCGACGTCTGCAGGGACATGGCAATGCTCTTGTACTCCCTCTGAATTGGATTGAACAACGTCTTGCAGAGCAGGGGGTTACAACTGAGGTTCTGATTCATCGCTTCAACCAGCAGCTTGCCGCCAGCCAGCTCTCCGTCAGTAACAGTATCTCGAGTTTACGTCTGCTGAGTGAAACGAACTGGTCTGATTTTGCAGAGAACATCAGCGTAGTCGAGCAAACGCTACGCCTTGACCCAACTGGTATATATCCTCACATGCACTTCGACACCAGAGATCATTATCGCCATGTGATTGAAACACTTGCCAGAGATGCGAAATTGAGTGAACCGGAAGTTGCAAACCGCGTGATGGCAATGTCTTGCGAACCGAGTCTAGATCCTGAGCACCGACATATCGGTTATTTTCTGCTTGGAGGTGGAAGGCCACAACTCGAAAAACTGTTGTCAGTTGAAAGGTCTCTATTGAAACGGCTGCGGCAGAGTATGAACAAATCGCCCCTTCTGTCATGGCTTGGTAGCCTGAGTCTTTTGACCACGGCCGCTACGGCTACCATATTGTATGAAACTGCAGTACAGGTATATTCTGGCTACTCATCCCCCTAGCCCTCCCCCTTATTGTTGCCATTAGTCAACTCGCCAGCGATATGCTTAGCGAAGCAACGACACGCTTCCGTACTCCCAGGCCTTTGCCACGGATGGACTTTTCAAGTGGGATACCAGTTGAATATGCCACAATGGTTGCAATCCCTTGCATGCTGACAAGCTATGAAAACCTCAGCAAACTTCTCTCTCGCCTCGAAGTCTGCAGCTTGGCAATCAGGATGAAAATCTCTGCTTTGCACTTCTTACCGATTTTGCGGATTCATCAACTGAGGATACCGAGGAAAACACTGTCCTTTTAAGACAAGCGATTGCTGAGACGCAGAGACTTAATCGGCGAAACCCTGGCGGCCGAACTCGATTTTATCTACTGCACCGCCAGCCGGAGTGGAACGATTCGCAGAGAGTCTGGATGGGATATGAACGCAAGCGGGGCAAACTAGCTCTTCTTAACAGCTGGTTACGCCAACCGGGAACTCAGTTTTCGAGCGTTGCAGACCTTTCCTCGCAAGCTTTGCCCGGAAGGATTAATTACGTCATCACTCTTGACAGTGATACGCTCCTGCCTCGCGATACCGCTCATAAACTGGTGGCCACATGGCGCATCCGTTAAACAAACCAGAATATGATCCAACGTTCCAACGAGTCGTTAAAGGGTATGGAATTTTACAGCCAGGCTTGGCAGAGGAAATGCCTCTTTACGGTCAGGGGCGCTACGCCGCCATGCGCAGCAGCGTCCCGGGTAATAATCCCTATTCGATGATGTCTTCGGATATATATCAGGATCTTTTCGGCGAGGGATCGTTCGTAGGCAAAGGTATCTATGATGTAGATATTTTTGTCCAGTCCACTGCCAACGTCTGTCCGGAAAATCTCGTACTCAGTCACGACCTGCTGGAAGGATGTTACGCCCGCTCTGGACTGCTGAGCGACGTTTTACTTTACGAACAATATCCAACTAATTATCTCTCAGACGTCGCACGTCGTACGCGCTGGATCCGCGGAGATTGGCAACTTCTCAATTGGTTAAGGGTTCGGGTCAGAAAAGCTGACGGAAGCAGAGAAAAAAATCCATTGTCCATTCTTTCTCGCTGGAAATTATTGGATAATCTCCGACGCAGCCTGGTAGCGCCGTCGATCATGCTGCTTGTATTTAGCGCGCTGCTCTGGCTCCCCAACCTTTATACTGGGTTAGCGTGCTTACGCTAATATGGTTTCTTCCTGCAGCGCTTAGCATAGCATGGGATCTCGTTCATAAACCGCACCGCCGTCCCCTTAAACAACATCTGCAACTGGTCTCAGCTGGAGCCTTGAAGCGCATTTTACGTATCGGTCTCACGATTATGATACTACCCCACGAGGCCGGTTACTCATTATACGCTATTGGAGTTACGCTTTGGCGACTTGGTGTAAGCCAGCGTAACCTCAACCAATGGGTAAGCTATATCCCAGATAACTACCATTCCAGTATCTCTGTTTTAGGTTTTATCGGGCAATGTGGCTGAATGTTGCCTGCGGTCTGAGTCTCACATCACTAGAATTGGTGTTTGATCCGCTGATGATGTTCATCGCATTGCCCATTAGCGTCGGGTGGTGCATAGCTCCCATTATTATGGCTTGGCTGAGCCGCAACCCGCGCGTAAGCCCTTTCTGCCAGATCAGAAACAGAAACTTCTGTTGAGACAGACAAGCCGAGAAATATGGTCTTTTTTTGAGACCTTCGCCACAGCGAAAGAAAATTGGCTCCCCCTGATAATTATCAGGAAATACCGCAACCGACGATCGCGCACCGTACATCCCCAACCAACATTGGATTATCACTACTGGCTAACCTTACTGCTTGGGATTTTGGCTATTTGCCGGGCGGTAGCGTCTTACAGCGTATAACGCTCACGCTCGACTCTCTTGATAATATGGAACATTTTCGTGGTCATTTATATAACTGGTATGACACTCGAACGCTTGCACCGCTCAGTCCGCGTTACGTATCAAGCGTGGATAGCGGTAATATGGCCGGACATTTATTAATCTGCGAGAAGGGTTATTAGCATGCAAAACCAGCCCATTTTGAATGGCGAAAGAATATTTGCAGGGTTAAACGATACATTATTACTTCTTGAAAAACACTGGGGGCCAGGGGCACCGGATACGCTTAAAGAGCTTCAAAAGCAGTGTTTCAGCTCAGCGGAACTTCCTCTGGGAGCTATTTACAGCGAACTTAAAAAGATGCGTACTCAGTGCAAACATCTCACCGCTGCAAGTCAGCATGAAGGCGATATTGTGGTGCGCTGGGCCGAGCATCTGGAGCATCAGTTGATTGAAATATGCCACGAATGGTCATATCTGCTCGCGTGGTTACCTCCTACATACAAAAGCGAGACACTGCCAACACTAAGCTGGTTGGCGCAGAGTACCGACACCGGGGAAGGAACTCCTCCTGCATCAGTTATCATTCACGCCCGTTTGCGGCTGGATATTATCAGCGAACTTGAAAAGAGGTTAAATGACCATGCGCGAATGGATTTTGCCTTTCTCTACAGCGAAGCTACCAACCTACTCAGCGTCGGATATAACTGCGACACAAATACCGCCGATAAAAGCCACTATGACCTTCTGCCCTCTGAAATTAGGCTGACAAGTTTTCTCGCTATCGCGACAAATCAGCTTCCGATGAAAAGCTGGTATGCGTTGGGAAGGTTGTTCACCAATATCGACAATGAAACCGCGTTGATGTCATGGAGCGGTTCGATGTTTGAATACCTGATGCCGAATCTTGTGATGCCAAACTGGCGCGGCAGTTTGCTTGATGAAATGGGTAAATCAGCGGTGACGCGCCAGATTAACTGGGGCAAGGAACGTGGCGTACCATGGGGCGTTTCTGAGTCCGGCTATCATGCATTTGATGTCCAGCGTAATTATCAGTATCAGGCATTTGGTGTACCTGGACTCGGTCTTCGCCGAGGACTTGCGGACGATGTGGTTGTCGCGCCTTATGCAACACTACTGGCTCTGCTCGTTTCCCCCCAGAAGGCCTGCGAAAACTTGCTTAGACTGGAGCAGAGCGGTGCACATGGCGAATACGGATTTTATGAAGCGCTGGACTATACGCCATCACGACTTGCTACCGGGCAACTGTACGCGGTTGTACAGTCCTGGATGGCGCACCATCAAGGGATGGGATTCCAGGCGCTAGCGCATATCCTGCTTGATGCCCCCATGATCGAGCGATTTATGGCAAGCCCCACTTTTATGTCGGCGAATCTTCTTTTGCAGGAACGCGTCCCGGATGAAGTCGATCTTTACAGCCCTCGCCGTCATTTTGAATCCCATGAAGGAAGGGTTAAACCGGTACGATATGAACCGAGAGTTTTTAGTCATGTAGACAGCCCTACTCCGGAAATACAGTTGCTCTCAAATGGGCATTACCACTTGATGTTGACACCAGGTGGTGGAGGATACAGCCGCTGGAATTCGATTTCAGTAACACGCTGGCGCTGCGATACAACCCGTGATAACTGGGGATCGTTCTGTTATATCCGTGATCCGCATACGAATGAGGTATGGAGCAATACTTGGCAGCCCATGGGCGGAAATGCGAACAGCACCGATGAGATAATCTTCACCGACGCAGGCGCAGAATTCAGGCGTACCCTAGGAAACCTCAGCGTCAGGACACAGGTTGTGGTTTCCCCGGAGGATGATATAGAGCTGCGCCGTGTCACCCTAGTACACCATGGCCGTCTACCGCGATCGCTTGAACTAACAACGTATGCGGAAGTGGTGATTGCTTCAGAAACCAGTGATCTAGCGCATCCAGCATTCAGTAATTTGTTCATCGAAACTGAGATTGATCCCAGCCGGGACGCTATTCTTTGCCATCGACGACCGCGTTCTCCAGATGAACCGAGCCCATTTCTGTTTCACATGATGGTGGTACATAGCAATGATTATAATGAAGCCTCGTTTGAAACAGACCGAGCTAAGTTTATTGGAAGGGGCAGAAGTCCGGCTGATGCCGCAGCTATCTATGCTAACGGGCCGCTCAGTAATACTTCTGGTGCCGTGCTGGATCCTGTCTTGGCGATACGACAAGTTGTGAGACTCATGCCTGGTATTCCGATAACGATTGATATCGTTTATGGCATCAGTGAGAGCCGTCAACAAAGCCAGGCATTACTGGAAAAATACCGTGATTACCCAATCGCGGAGCGTGTTTTTGAGCTTGCCTGGTCGCACAGTCTAGTAGTGCTAAGGCAGATAAATGCCAGCGAAGATGACGCAACGCTGTTTAACCGACTCGCTAGCGCTGTGCTCTATCCTGTCACGAACTACGCGCCGACGTTCAGGTCATAAGCCGTAACCGCCGCGGTCAGTCCGGACTGTGGGGCTGGGGAATTTCAGGTGATCTACCGATTGTACTGCATAGCGTGACCAGCGATGAGAGTATGACCTCTATCACCACACTGATTCAGGCTCATCGTTACTGGCGGTTAAAAGGGCTTGAAGTGGATCTTGTTATCCTCAATAACAGCGCCGGTGGCTATCAGCAGGCCCTACAAACGCTGATTATGGATTTAATCTATGCCGGTTCAGAAGCCAGCCTGCTGGATAAACCTGGCGGCATTTTTGTCCGTAACGGAGAGCATTTGTCTTCCGAAGATAAACAACTATTGATGAGCGTTGCATGTATGTATCTTGACGATCGCGCGGGCGGACTAAACGAGCAGCTCAATCAGCGGCTCCACTCGTCAATTAAAACGCACAGGCCATTTGTACCTTTTGTCACTGTGGGAAGCAATCGACACGAAGACTGGACGCCGCAGACAGAACATCTGTTCAACTTCAACGGGTATGGAGGGTTTTCTGAGGATGGACGGGAGTATCAGATTATCCTGAAGGAAAATGTTCCAACGCCAGCCCCTTGGTCAAATGTGCTCGCTAACTCCTGTTTGGTAGCGTCATTTCAGAAGCCGGACAGGCTTACAGTTGGTACGAGAACGCTCATGAATATCGTTTAACCCCATGGGAAAACGATCCTGTAAGCGACCGTAGCGGTGAGGCTTTCTATATACGTGATGAAGAGAACGGAACGGTATGGTCACCCACGACATTACCAGTGCGTGGCCGCGGGGATTACTTAACCCGACATGGTTTTGGCTACAGCGTCTTCGCGCATCGCGATAGTGGTATAGATAGCGAGTTGACAATAATGGTTGCCGAACACGATCCTGTTAAGTTGGCAATCTTGACACTTAGTAACAATTCGGGCCGCACGCGCAATTTATCGGTCACAGGATACGTAGAGTGGACACTTGGGGAATCACGCTCGCGTTCTGCTCCACATATCTTTACTCATACGGTGGTCGTGCCGAGTGGAAGTGGAGTTACAGCAAATAATTTTTACGGAGCTAACGGCGAAGGACGCATTGCATTTTTCGCTGTCAACGATCCTCATTGTTCGTTGACAGGTGATCGCCGAGAGTTTATTGGCCGCAATGGCTCTTTGCAAAAACCGGCTGCAATGAAGCTACGCAGTTTGTCGGGAAATACCGGCGCTGGTTTGGATCCATGCGGTGCAGTTCAGTCTGTTACCACCTTAATTGACGGTGATCAGAAGACCTTCATTTTTGTACTTGGCAGCGAGGAAAACTCCGCCCGGGTTCAGACAATACTCGATCATTATTTTGATGAAAATATCGTTCGACAGGAGTTGAACAATGTACATCGTCACTGGCACCGCATGCTGGATAAGATAGTGGTCAATACACCAGACCATACAGTTGATAAGTTAGTTAACGGTTGGCTGCTATATCAGACAATGGCCTGTCGCCTCATGGCGCGCAGCGGTTATTATCAATCGGGTGGCGCATTTGGTTTTCGCGATCAACTCCAGGATACATTGGCACTGACCCACGCTGCACCGGAACGCCTGCGCGAACAAATACTACTGTGCGCGTCAAGGCAGTTTTTTGAAGGCGATGTGCAGCACTGGTGGCATCCACCTCACGGTAACGGCGTACGCACGCGATGTTCAGATGATTTTCTCTGGCTCCCGCTCGCCGTCTGTCACTACGTCGACGCTTCTGGGGATATCGGGATACTAGAGCAGATGATTCCTTATCTAGAAGGACTCAGCTTCAGCCTGGAGAAGAATCCGTTTACGATACGCCGCTAATCAGCCACACCGAAGAGACGCTTTGGTCACACTGCGTTAAAGCCATTAAACATGGGCTACGATTTGGACAGCATGGTCTGCCGCTAATGGGCGCTGGCGACTGGAACGATGGGATGAACCGGGTCGGCATCGAAGGAAAAGGTGAGAGCGTCTGGCTCGGGTTCTTCATGTTCGACATTTTACAGCGTTGCGACGCTCGCTGATCGGCGACAAGATGAGCATATAGCGTCACTATGCCGCACTGAGGCGGTGCGCTTGCAAAAAAATCTGCACGCTGCAGCTTGGGACGGCGAATGGTTCCGGCGAGGTTATTTTGATGATGGAACACCTTTGGGATCCACAGGTTCTCAGGAATGTCGAATTGATGCTATAGCTCAAAGCTGGTCCGTTTTATCCGGCGCGACTGACGATGAACGCGCCGGCAAAGCTATGCATGCTCTGGACAAGCACCTGGTAGATGCCGAAGCCAGCTGATAAAGCTACTTTCGCTCCATTCGATGGTCATGGACCAAATCCCGGCTACATACAGGGTTATGTGCCAGGTGTACGTGAAAATGGCGGACAATATACTCATGGTGCTATCTGGGCCGTAATGGCATTTGCCCGCATGGGGAATGCAGATCGTGCGTGGTATCTCTGGTCATTAATCAACCAATAAACCACTCGTCAACTGACCAAGAAGTAGGGATTTACAAAGCAGAACCTTATGTCATGAGTGCAGATGTCTACAGTGTCGCGCCACATACTGGACGTGCAGGTTGGAGTTGGTATACCGGATCCGCGGGTTGGGCCTACCGTCTTATTACAGAAGAATTAATGGGTATAAAACGCTCCGGTAATGTCTTGACAGTCCATCCCCTGTTGCCAGCAGAGTGGGAGTCTTTTTCTCTGACATATCAACATGACGAAAGTCATTACGAGATTAATATTACACGTGGCGATGGGGAGTATCAGGTTACACTTGACGGTATCGTACTACTAGATGACAGAATATTTTTAAAAAATGACGGGCAAAGACATAAGGTTGAGATCCTTCAAAACTGACAATCTCTAAAAAACGCATTAACGCCTGCCGTTAATGCGTTGATTGTCCCTAAGAACTTCAATCGCGGTCTGCATGGCAACTTTATCATCCCGTTTTTTTGCTTAACCTGGATAACTTGAAGATACTCAAGTAAGGTTCGAGTGTTGATTGGCCTTCCCTGTTTGCCAACTGCGAGCACAGCTTCACCTAGGATAATTTTTACAAGAGGTAGCTGCGCAGGTACCAGTCAAGTGTGTCTTCTGATTTCATTACAAATATCTCCTGGAAGGGCATTTTATCATAAATCCAACACTCATATTAATTCTCTTAAGCATACGTTGTGTAATAATTACACATAACTTAGCCAAAACATAATTGCATTAAGGGGTATAATGAATATTACACTTTTGAGGGTATTATTTATGTCTTATACAACAGGACTCAGACATTTCAAAGAAAGGCCTGTACTTGTCGCTTGCCCGCTATGTGACCACAGGACTGCTCAGAAAGCGGGTAAATTGCGCAAGGATTCAGTCCTAGAATGTCCTGCATGTAAATTGTTGTTTCGCCCGTCTGAGTGTTGGTGCATTGGCGGATAATCATCTTAAAAGCTAAGCCGAGCGGAGAAGGAGAAGTCAATACGTTTAGTTATACAATCAAATGAAGGTCTAGATTATGAAAATTAAAAAAGATGTTGTTATTGAAGGCGATATAATAGCTAGCCGTCTAGCTGGTCAGAAAAATCAGTTTTTCTGTATCCATTTGATTCATTTCAAAAATGGGAAGTATGCTATCATTCGGGCAGCGTCCGGGGCCTGTTTTGATGTTGGCCATACTGTTCGACGTACCGCAAGCCAATGGTTTTACAATCATCATGAAATTCGCCTTTTATCTTTTGAATATCTGGAGGAGCAAGAATCCAGAAGACAATTTCTCGAATGTGATTAGTTTCCATTGATCTTATTGAAAATTACGTTTAACTATTTTTTAATCATGAAACTTGCGAATAAATATTACTAGAATAGTCTCCTCGTTCATAGCTATCTGAATCCGTTGACATTGACGACTTAGTTATTATATCAGTAAAATATTACTACATATTATTAGGATAAATATATTCTTTTCTATCTAATGGAAGAGTTACTTCTAGTGGCTTAGTACCAGGATACAAGAGGTGACCCGCTACGACGAGTATCCTCTTTTATGTAAGTTATTTTGCTACCAACACCATTAGTTTGTCTTTGCGGTCTAAACCATCTTCATTATTCCCCCAGCTGCCTTAATTCGTTCGTACTTTGCTTTTAACAGTTCTGCCGGAGTAGGGCCTTTCGAATCTACTGGTGCGGCCAGCGCTCTGCGAACAGGCGGAATCGGCTTCCCAGCTAGCACCCGCTTTTCCCACATACCCAGAATCTCGCCAGCCTCACGCTCGAGCTCTTTATGGCTCAACTGCCCATCAGTTCCCCGGCGCCGCAGTTCGAGGCATATATGGTAATAAACTGGCTTCGGCCACGGATACTGCTCACTGCTCGGGTACCGGAACACCAGCTTGCGCCACTTCCAGTATTCAGCCATCACGTCAGCGGTAGTGATCCCCAGCACGCTGCGCCCTTCCCTGCACCACTTGATGAACTGACCTGGCGAAGGCAGGAATGGGCGCTCCTGGCGACGCACTATTCGCATACCCGCTTCAACCTGTTCCAGGGTAGTGATCCCGTTTTCTTTGAAGGCCAGCACCCACTGACGGCGGATCTCGTTCACGTCTTCCTGGCTGCGATTAACCAGGCTTGCCGGGAACGCGGCCGCCAGCTGTACGAACAGCCCGTTGATAATCTGCGCCACCTGCTGCGTTTGTTCGCGCTCGGTGTACTGCTCAGGCAAGTTTTGCGCCACTCGGCGGGCCTGTTCCCGGTCAAAATCGAGAATACTCTCGGCAAGATTTTTCATTCCAGCACCCCGTCAATCCAGTCGGTGTTATGCAGGTCGATGCCGCCCCGGTATGCCGTTCCGGCTGCACGCAGCCGCTTGGTAGTCAGCTGATCCCACTGTTTGCGTAGACTCGAGGGCTCAGGATGTTGTCTTTCCAGAACTCATCCCGGTTGGCCCACTGGAAGAGGTCACAGATTTCGTAGTGAGTACGCTTGTCCTGGACACGCATCAGCCTGATGGTGTTTGCCCATTCAGCCCAGTTGGGTTCGGATAGCGATGCGTTGACGGTGAGAAGCCTGTCGTAAATCCAGCGTGCGGCCTTGAGGTCGTCAGCGGATCCCCATGATTTACCTGCAGGGGTGTATATCCCGGCGGCTGCTTCTGGATGGCGTGAGAGAAACTTTTGAGTTTTCTGGTTTCGGGATTCGTCAGAATTCCGAGACGAGGATATTTTAATATTGTTCTTGTTATAGTCTTGGGTGTCTACCGTTTCCGGGAAGGTTTTTCCCGTTTTCAGTAACACTTTTCCCGATTTCGGGAAGACTTTTCCCGTTTTCGGTTTGTCTAAAATCCAGGCGGAAAGGTCAGTATTTATACCGACCGTTTTCATCACGCCCTGCTTCTGACTGAAGATAATTTTGCGTTCTGCGAGCGATTTGAGCGCATCCGAAACGTGGGAATCACTTAGCCTGTAAGCTCAGCGATCACCGTGTTCGTAACGCGGTCTTGTTTCTTGTTCCAGCCGTAGGTAAGCCAGATCACCGCCTCAAAACACTGCCACTCCCGGCCTGACATTCTCAGACGAGGCTTGAGCTGTTGGATCTCGTTAGCGACCTTGGTATACCCGTTCGACAGGTCGGCCATACGACCTCCCAGTTGTTCGGTTCTGTGGGGGAAATTGATAATTTCAGCTGTGTTTGACATACTTAGCTCCGCAATCACACTCCGTTTTTGCACCTGAAGTCGGTTCTGTTCGCGCAGACCGGCTTTCGCCTTTCTGAAGTCTTCACATTGCCCCCAGCATGGTTGTGACCATCGCCAACAGCGGCGCCGTAAGGTCCGGATCGACACGGAACATCTCAAAGATCCCCTCGCCTAACTCCTTCAGCTTTTCCTTCTTCGGTGCATCGAGCATCAGAGCTTGCTTCGCCTCACTGACTTCTTTTTCCAACCTGGCCATTCGATAAGCAAACGAGTCATTCTTTACGACACGGTCGCGGTACCGAATCGGTAATACAGACATGATCGCGGGCACCAGCTGTTCGACGTTCTTTCGGTACGATGCGGAGTCTTCTTTGTTATCCAGCCAGCGGAACAGCTTTACGTTCCACACATCGGCCTGGCCTGAGAAATCAACGCTATCAAGCTGAAGTTCTTCTGCCGCTTCTTGGATCTGAAGAGCGACAGCTATGCGCCCTTCTGCCGCTGCCCAGGCTCGGACCGCTGAGCAGATATCACGATGATCTATATCCTGCGTTGCAGGTTCGCTTTGATGACACTGGAATATCAGTGGATTAGAGGAAGCTCTGCTACTCTGTTGAAATGAAACAGTCTGCATAGTTAAGGCTCCTGTTTAGGTAAACCGTCAGTGGGATTTGGATAGAGATCAGGGCGTAGTTCGTGTGGGGTTATGCCTGTCATTTTAAAAATGGGAAAGATGTAGTTTGGGGGGACGATCCCGCGATCACGATTCCTCCAATGACTTACGGACATACTTGTCACGCCCAGCACGGTGCTGAGCTTTCTGGCTGAGCCAGCGGCTTTAATTGCTCTATCTAGTGGGGACATATATTTCTCCTGCTTAATGACAGCGGAAGTAAACCATAGATTTACATATCACGCAAACCTTGAGTTTATTGCGTGTATAAACCAAATATTTAGAATGATTCTATGAGAAAAGAAGAACCTAACTTAGTCTGGTAGAGCGCCTGACTGAGATCGCTGCACGCGGCGTTACCAAAGCAGACATGCTCGTATAGCTGGAGTCACCCCTCAGGCCGTAAACGGTTGGTTCAAAAAAGGGTTATAAGTAAAAAATCAGCCCTAGCCATCGCTGATGCAGTTGGCATTTCTGTCGCCTGGCTTCTTGGTGAGGACGTGGGTGAGAAAGATGGTCTTAAGCCGGACGAGCAGCGTCTTTTGGAGCTTTATCGTCAACTACCTCAGGATGAACAGCAAAACATGCTTCGGGTCTTTGCGCTGCGTTTAAAAGAGTTGGATACTCTTTATGACAAATACATAAAGGGCCGGATTAAAAATTAGGTGTTTGCGCTTTTATGTGATTCTTACACATAACCTTTTTTAACTTCCTTGTTATAAATTGAGCGTGTTGGAATTTAATTTGTTTTTCACAACCATTAGGTAAACCTACTTATTAACTTGAATTTTCAATGACTTACCATGATTTTTTTTGCTTTTGCTGGCATAACATCTAAAATTTAAGACTAATTTTTGTCAACGCTCATAACGCATTGAAATAAAACTAATTGATTAATCACACAGTAAATAGGGATGATTCAAACGCATGAAAATTGTAAATGAAGATTTAAAGTCATTAGAAATTCCAACGTTTGCAACTACTGCTGCGGCCGCTAGCTATAAAGTAGGTACTGAAGGATATGTTGATCTGATGTTCATGAGATCTCATTTTATCATAGATAATCAGGATGATTCGTCACCTGTTGCTGGTAAGCAAGATCTACATGAACAAAGGGCGAGCCTGGTTTTTTCCAGAGTAGCAGCCGTAACCATGACTGCTGAGCAAGCAAAAGCATTAATTGCTAACATAGAGTTGCAACTTAACAATCTCGAAAAGGTCTAAAATAGTGATGGAACTTGACTTGATTTCCCCTGTCAAACCATCTAATAAATTGTTTGTTGCATCGTCCTCGCCCACTGTCGCAATACAAGTTGATATTCCATCAGAAATCGATGCTGGTAAGTACATAACTTATCTAATGTCACGAATAGCTAGTGACTTTGAGATAATTAACACTAGTATTAAAGCAGTGGGACAAGCTACAATTTCATCGAAGCATGAGGATGCAACCTCATTTGGAGTGGAAATGAGCGAAAGAATTGCCAAACTTGAGACAAGCATAGAGCATCTCTCGGCAACTATGAAAGCAATGGATGCTAAGCTTGATAAGTTGATCGCTGTAGCAGGCGATGAAAAAAAAAGTTAATGCTGTCATGTTGGATAAATTCTCTGAATATGACAAAAAGTAGATAAGAAACCCAGCAAAGATGAAGTCGGCAAACTGATTGCTGAAGCAACCAACAAGCAAATTGTTTGGACTATCGCGACCTTCATTGCGGTTGCGCTCACCGTTTACAAGCTGTTAACTTAGCTATAACAGTAGATTAAATTTTAGCGAAATGACCCGGCCACAGTGCCGGGTTTTTTATATCCAACTTCTGCCAACTCCATCCCCACTCCCCATCCTCTCACTCTCCTAATGAGAATCTAAAACGAACCTGTTCTTATGTTTCGTCTGTTAACTCACAAAAACCAACGATATAAACCTCTCCTTCACAATCATAACAAATCATAGATTGACACTAATATAAACCAGTGATTTAATTAATTCCATCATGACGCACTACGAACCACCAAGGCAGGACGCCCACGAAGTAGGCGCCGACGGCATACGAAAAGTCGGATGAGGTGGAGAGATTAACGCGCATCAGGTGTAAACGTTCCGCTGGCCGGCGATAAGGCAACCAAGAGGAGAGGTTAGGTGAGCGATAAAGAGTCAAACGCGATTAAGGTCAAACCGATTCTGACAAGTAACAACCTGGTATTGAAGGCTGCTGATGCTGCACTGAACGCAGTGCAAGACACTATGGGTATCTTCGCGAAGACGATCATTACCTATATATGAAAATGGCCAGAGCCGCCCTCGATTCTGCACGGGCAGCTCTTGGTAATGATTAATACGTAGTGCCGATATCAATCCCGTGTGCGTATTTAGGTTTTCTGAGACTCACTATAGCCACGCATTCTGGCAATAGAGATTCGACTTTTCCAGTAAAGCATCCGGTGTGTTGATTGACGGGTCCTTTGAGGCGAGAGCTAGCGCGAGATCGTATGCGACGGAATCAACCGTTCGCCCTGAATTAAATAGGTTACCTGACATAATGATTACCCTTACTGGTTGTGTGAGAACTCCAGTATACCACCGAGCCTGAAGTGGTAAAAAGACAGGCATAACAAGGAGATCAATATGATTGATTACGCACGCAAACCAGGACGGCAGCAGGCCGTAAAACTGAATTTCTTCGAAGTGATTCTTCGTCGGCTCTGTTACCTGCTGGCGCAAAAGGGGAATCCAGATGTGTAACTCAACGAAATGCGGTTACTGCGACAAGCCGGTTAAACCGGAGGAAGTAGTCAAAAGTACCCTTCTCTATCGCAACGGCGCACAGCTGGCGCGCAAAGAAAAAGAATACTGCTCTGAACGTTGTGCTTCGTACGACCAGATGGCCCACGAAAGCTAACGTAAAAGCCGCGCAAGGCGGCCCGTACGTCCGGTGCTCCCGACCAAAGTTACACCGGAAAACTACTTAAAAAACCAAAGTTCACCCAATGGGCGCTATCTCTGGCCGGGGATCTTACATCCAAAAAAGAGGATCTCACATGGAATTTTTCTATGTAGTTAAGGCTACGCAGAAATCTGGTAAAGAAGACGCAGTGATTTGGTTCACTGCGAAATCAGAAGCCCGTGCAAACCTCCAGCTCGATGTTGAGCTGGAAGATGCTGGTATTGAAACCGGACGCGGTAAGGATTACACCAAACCGGTTCGCACCGATTTCCCTGTTTACAACGATCTGCCTGAAGAAAGCACTGTGGATTACACCTGGTGCAAACGCTACGAACTGCAGGACGATGGACGCACCTGGTTGCCAAAGGCTGGTGCTGAGTCTACTGGAGCAATGGACGACACCGCCGCACCGGAAAAGACCGTAAAAGTCGAAACTACCGTCGAGAGTGTCCCGCTTGAAAACCGCACACCAGCGGTACGTTTTGCGGTCCATCTGACCAGCGACAAATACCAGTCACATATCACTAAAGAGCAGCAGCTGGCTGCCAGCGAAATGTCACTGGATGAAGGCAATACCTATTTCCAGAACCTGCTGCTGGCGAAGAACGACATCCCTGAAGTTGCCGAACTCAGCCTGAACGCTGAGTGGAAACTGGTCCAGGCGATTAAGCAAGTCTTCCCGCCAGATGAAGCGCACGAAGCTGAAGTAATTGCTGCATTCATGGCCGACTGGACTAAAGCAGATGCTGCCGACCGCAATCAGTTAGTTGAAGAGTGGAGAAGCGGAAAGCTTACTCTTCTCAAATCAGAAAGCACCAGCAACACCGGCGTTACAACCGGTCAGGATGTAGAACTGATAACGGTATCCAGATTGACGAGAATGATGACGAAACCACACGTTATCCAGTCGTTCGTATGCCCTTCCGCAAGCAGCTACTCGCCCAGTTCACCGCCGACGAACTGCGCCACCACCTAACCCGCGAAGAATACGAAGCTATCAGCGTGCTGGAGATGGACACTGACAACAGCTATGTCCAGAACCTGTTGCTGGCGGCAGAAAACTGCGAAGAGGTTAAGGGTTACGACACCAAAGACCTGTGGCGCTATACCGACGCCATTCGCAAGGTGTTCAGCCAGGATAAGCGTCACGAACTCGCTTTGGTTCTCCGATTCACCAGAATCTGGGCTTCGACTGATTACATTGACCGCGGCACCCTGGTGCGCGAATGGGCTGAGGGTAATCGCATTTCTGAAGTAGGTTCTCCTGCACCTTTAGAACCAGCAAAGCCAGAAACTACAGAATCCTATAAACGCGCTGTTGCCCAGAACATGGCGAACTTGAGCATTGAGATCGCGATTGCTCAGCTGTACCCAGATGCAGTACCGGGACAAATCAACCGTACGCAACTCCTGGCCGCCAAAGAACTCGCTGACAAAAAAGATGAGTGGCACGCCAAGCGCTCAAGGTTCTTGGTAAAACCACCGATATCCTCGACTACGACGCCAACAGTATTTTTGGAGTTACCCGCGCTATTTCATGGTCTGGAGAAGAAAGTACAACCGAACTGCGTAGCCAGGTGCGTGAGTGGTTCACGGCGAACGGCATCTATGAAAGCGGTGAGCGCTCTAAAGGCTATCCAGAATGGAACGAAGACTCCCGCGCGGTTCGTCATTCCACAGTGGAAGAACCAAGTACTCCAAGCCAGCCAAAGGTCGCAAGCCTTGGAAGCGGCGTGTTCTCCATCGATGGCCTGATGGATGGAAATACCGAATCGGTCATCAATACCAACTCAAATGAAGTCGAAAAAACGGAAAACACAGCGGAGACCACCAGCGATGTGCAGATGGAAACGGCTAAGCCAGAGAAAGACGAAGATGTTGATTCGGTACCACCGGGCAAAAACACTGATGCAGCTAATTCGCAGACAGATTCCGTAGCGCCGGAAGAGCAACGGTCAGAGCCAGTAATCGAATACCCGGCCTACTTCGAGCCTGGCCGCTATGAAGTCTGCCGAACGAGGTTTACCACGCCGCCAACGGCATCAGCTCCACCAGGTGAAAGATGCCCGCGTCAGCCTGATGTACTTCAATGCACGCCATGTGGCTAAAACCATCCCGCGCACAGCATCCAAAGTGCTGGATATGGGAAATCTGGTGCACGCCCTTGCACTGCAGCCGGAAAACCTCGAAGAAGAGTTCAGCGTAGAACCTGAGATCCCAGAGGGTGCTTTCACCACCACCGCAACTCTGCGCGAGTTCATCGACGCGTACAACGCCAGCCTGCCGACGCTGCTAAGCGCTGACGAGATTAAAGCGTTGCTTGAACAACATAACGAATCCCTTCCCGCTCCAGTGCCGCTTGGCGCGAGCCTGGAAGAAACGGGTCAAAGCTATATGGCTCTCCCTGTTGCGTACCAGCGTATTGAAGAAGGACAGAAGCAGACAGCAACGGCAATGAAGGCATGCATAAAAGAGTACAACGCCACCCTGCCCGTGCCGGTTAAAACAAGCGGCAGCCGTGATGCGCTACTCGAGCAACTAGCGATCATCAATCCTGATTTGGTTGCGCAGGAAGCGCAGAAACCGACGCCGCTGAAAGTGTCCGGCAGCAAAGCAGACATGATCCAGGCAGTTAAGTCGGTTAAGCCCGATGCCATATTCGCCGACGAATTGCTGGATGCCTGGCGCGACAATCCTGGCGAAAAGATTCTGGTTACCCGCCAGCAGCTGGCCACAGCGCGGGCAATTCAGTCCGCACTACTGGCGCACCCGACCGCGGGCATGCTGCTGACACATCCAAGCCGCGCCGTAGAAGTGAGCTACTTCGGTTTCGACGACGAAACCGGATTAGAAGTGCGTGTACGTCCAGATCTAGAAATTGAGTTGGATGGCGTGCGCATCGGTGCTGACCTGAAAACCATCAGCATGTGGAATGTGAAGCAAGAAAGCCTTCGCGCCAGGCTGCACCGGGAAATCATTGACCGCGAATACCACCTCAGCGCGGCTATGTATTGCGAGACCGCAGCGCTGGACCAGTTCTTCTGGATTTTCGTCAACAAAGACGAGAACTACCACTGGATCGCCATCATTGAGGCATCCACCGAACTGCTGGAACTGGGCATGCTGGAGTACCGCAAAACGATGCGCGCCATCGCCACGGGTTTCGACACAGGCGAATGGCCAGCGCCGATCACTTCCGATTACACCGATGAGCTGAACGACTTCGACCTGCGCCGCCTCGAAGCGCTGCGCGCTCAGGCTTAAGGGGGATTTATGCATAACACTAACGTTACCGTTGCTGACCAGAACACCGTTATTAACTCCAACGTGGCTTTGTTCGATTCCCAGTATCTGAACGCCATCAGCACGTTCGCGCAGATCATGGCGCAGGGAACTGCCACCGTTCCTAAACACTTGCAGGGCAATCAGGCCGACTGCATGGCTGTAGCGATGCAAGCGGCACAGTGCAGATGAATCCCTTTGCCGTGGCGCAGAAAACGCACCTGATTAACGGTGTGCTCGGGTATGAAGCGCAACTGGTTAATGCCGTAATTTCACGCAGCGGCGTGCTGGCCAGCCGCTTTGAATATGAATGGTACGGGCCATGGGAAAAGGTCGTTGGAAAATTCCACATCCGTAAAGGCGACAAAGGCGAGTACCGCGTCCCGGGCTGGACCTGGCTGACGAAGCCGGGATCGGCATCATTATCCGCGCAACGCTTAAAGGTGAAGATCAGCCGAGAGAACTCGATTTGCTGCTGGCTCAGGCCCGAACCCGAAACTCTACCCTTGCTGATGACCCTCGCCAGCAGCTGGCGTACCTGGCCGTCAAACGCTGGGCGAGACTGTTCTGCCCGGATGTGATTCTGGGTGTTTACACCCCGGATGAGCTCGATGATCGCCGTGAAGAACGAGAGGTAAACCCCGCACCGGCACAGCACGTGAGCCTTGCAGACATTTCAGGTGACAACGTCACTACCACTCAAACGGCTCAGGAATCAGCTCAAAACATCGATGCACTTGCTGATGATTTTCGTGACCGCATCGAGCGGCTCAGGATGTGGATAGCGCAAAAGCTCTGCGCGCAGATATTGAAACCGTGAAAGCAACCCTGGGTTCTGCCCTGTTCACTGAACTGAAGAACAAAGCTGTGAAGCGTTATTACCTGGTTGATGCTCGTAACAAGGTGGAAGCGGCAATCAACTCCCTACCATCTCCAGATGAACCCGGTGCGGCAGAACGCTTTGGCGAAGCTGAACGCGTGTTGGCATCTGTGAAACGCCATTTAGGAGAGGAACTACACCATCAGTTCAGCATCACCCTGGCGGATATGAAACCGGAATACGTGGACTAACGAGATCGGGAGGGGAAACTCTCCCTCAAGGAGAAGAAATGCGACTGATTAATCGAGGCAGTAAGCAATCCCCTTTGGCTCGCCAGGCATCTGAAATCGCACTCGCCGCCCACCAGCAAAGATATGGTGACTATGGGCGCAGCAAGATGAAAGAGACCTACACGGTGAGAGTGGAAGGCGTGAAGGTCTGGGTTGAAGTGGTCAACTGCAAGGCAAGCTACGTGGCCACAGCAATGACCGGCATGCGCCGACTGCGTTCCCTGCCCGGCCAGGCAAACTGAAACTGAAATATCAACGACTAAATACCGGCATATCTATACTCATGCCGGTTACCTGAGGTGAACCATGTCGCAGGTAATTTTTAACGAAAGAATGGGTTGTTGGCGCAAGGCTCACAGAAAAACAGGCCTGACCCAACGACAGATTGAGAAGTATCGCCAGGGCTGCTGGGTGGAAGGTGTCCATTTTAAACGGATATCGCCTTCTGGAGAAAAAACCTTGCGTGGCACAACCTGGTATAACTATCCGAGAATTAATCAGTTAATAAGGGATGCGTAAGATGGCAGCTTTGCCTACGGGTGTCGAAATCAGAAACAATAAGGTTTGTATCTGGTTTATGTACCGGGGAAAGCGTTGCCGCGAAATTCTAAAAGGTTGGATTAACACCCCGGCGAACATCAAAAAAGCCGGTAATCTTCGGGCTCTGATCGTTAGCGAGATCAACCTTGGAGAGTTTGATTACAATCAGCGCTTTCCTTCATCATCCAGAGCAAAAAAACCGTAACTACTGTTTCAGTTCAAACCTTTTCAGAGCTGTGTGAACTGTGGACAAGCATTAAAGAAACCGAAATTAGCGCGAACACGATGCGTAAGACGCGCTCACAACTCGGTACGTTAATGCACATCATCAACGGAGATACGCCTGTTTCAGCTATACGCCACAGCGACATTCTGAAATACAGGAAGGAGCTGTTGAACGGTGAGACACTTTACCTGGCAAATCCCAGAAGCAACAAACAGGGACGCACTGTGCGTACCGTGAACAACTATATATCGCTACTGTGCTCCCTGCTTCGGTTTGCACACAAATCAGGCTTTATAAGTGGCAAGCCCTTTGAGGGGATCAAGAAACTACACAAAGGGAAAGTAAAACCGGATCCTTTAACGAAGCAGGAGTTTAGTTTGCTTGCGGAGTCCGAGCGTGGCCAAGGCCTCAATATGTGGACGTTCGCAGTTTATACCGGTGTCCGTCATGGAGAGCTCGCAGCTCTTGCCTGGGAAGATATCGACTGGGAAAAAGGTACGGCTCATATACAGCGCAATCTTAATGCCTTGGGCATGTTCGGCCCACCAAAAACCGAAGCAGGAAACCGGGTTATTACCCTTTTAGAGCCGGCACTTGAAGCCTTGAAAGCACAACTCAAGCTGACGGCGCTGCAGCCAAAAACCGAAATTGTCTTTAATCATCGCGAGTATGGCGCAGTGGAACATCAAAGTCTGCGATTCGTTTTCATACCCAGGATGCGCAAGGGAGAACAGAAAGCTACTACTCTTTATCGAGCATAGGTGCGAGATTCAACGCAGCTGTAAAACGTGCTGGTATTCGCCGCCGGAATCCGTACCATACGCGGCATACTTTTGCCTGCTGGCTGTTATCTGCCGGCGCTAACCCGTCTTTCATAGCCAGCCAGATGGGGCATGAAAACGCGCAAATGGTCTATGAAGTCTACGGTGCGTGGATTGAAGAAATGAATGGCGAACAGGTGTTGATGCTTAACGATAAGCTGGCACGCTGAAAAATTTTGCCCCTATTATGCCCCTATTGGCTCCGAAGGTAGTAATAAATGCAAGAAAATCAATCAAATACAAAGAAAGAGCAATACAACCTGAACAAACTGCAAAAGCGTCTGCGCCGTAACGTTGGTGAAGCCATTGCAGACTTCAATATGATTGAAGAAGGCGACCGCATTATGGTCTGCCTGTCAGGTGGTAAAGACAGTTACACCATGCTGGAGATCCTGCGTAATCTTCAGCAAAGCGCGCCGGTGAAGTTTTCCCTGGTGGCAGTTAACCTCGATCAAAAGCAGCCTGGTTTCCCGGAACACATTCTGCCGGAATACCTGGAAAAACTGGGCGTTGAGTACAAAATCGTAGAAGAAAATACCTACGGGATTGTGAAAGAGAAGATCCCGGAAGGCAAAACCACCTGCTCGCTCTGCTCTCGTCTTCGCCGCGGCATCCTGTACCGTACCGCGACAGAACTGGGTGCAACCAAAATCGCACTCGGCCATCACCGCGACGATATCCTGCAGACGCTGTTCCTGAATATGTTCTACGGCGGTAAGATGAAAGGCATGCCGCCAAAACTGATGAGCGATGACGGCAAACACATTGTGATCCGCCCGCTTGCCTACTGCCGCGAGAAAGATATCGAGCGGTTCTCTCAGGCCAAAGGTTCCCGATCATTCCATGTAACCTGTGCGGCTCTCAGCCTAACCTGCAGCGTCAGGTGATTGGTGACATGCTGCGTGACTGGGACAAACGCTACCCGGGCCGTATCGAAACCATGTTCAGCGCGATGCAGAACGTGGTGCCTTCTCACCTCGCGGACGTTGAGCTCTTCGATTTCAAAGGCATCAACCATGAGTCGGAAGTGGTAAATGGCGGCGATCTGGCGTTTGACCGGGAAGAGATCCCCGTGAAACCTGCTGGCTGGCAACCAGAAGAAGATGACAATCAGTTTGAAGAACTGCGCCTGAATGTCGTAGAAGTGAAATAGTGAAATAGTGAAATAATGCAAACGCGTCTCAGACCACCGTCTGAGACGCGTTTAAATCTTATTTCAGCAGACGAACGCGACAGGTTTTACCCTTGATTTTCCCGTTCTGCAGCTGTTTCCAGGCCTTATGGGCAACCGACTGGCGAACAGCAACATAAACATGTGCAGGATGTACCGCAATCTTGCCGATATCAGCCCCATCCAGCCCCACGTCTCCGGTAAGCGCACCGAGCACATCACCCGGACGCATCTTGCTTTTTACCTGCCATCAATACACAGCGTTGCCATTTCTGCCTCCAGCTGAACGAGACTGACGTTGCCCGGTGCATTCACCCAGTTAAGCTTAATCTGCAGCATTTCAGACAGAATATTGGCGCGCTGCGCCTCTTCCGGTGCGCAGAAGCTGATGGCCAGACCGCTGTTTCCGGCACGCGCAGTACGGCCGATACGGTGAACGTGTACTTCAGGATCCCATGCCAGCTCGTAGTTCACGACCAGCTCAAGCGATTTAATATCCAGACCGCGCGCCGCCACGTCGGTGGCAACCAGCACGCGGGCGCTGCCGTTGGCGAAACGGACCAGCGTCTGATCGCGATCGCGCTGTTCCAGATCGCCATGCAACGATAACGCGCTCTGACCTGCGGCGTTCAGGCGTCACAGACCGCCTGACAATCTTTTTTGGTGTTACAGAACACCACGCAGGAAGCGGGCTGATGCTGACTGAGCACCTTCTGCAGGAGCGCGATTTTTTCCATGCTGGGACGTTTCATAAAACTGCTGCTCGATAGCAGGCAGCGCATCAACACTGTCAATTTCGATGGTGAGCGGATTTTTCTGCACGCGGCCACTGATTGCGGCGATCGCTTCAGGCCAGGTCGCCGAAAATAACAGCGTCTGACGGTCTGCAGGCGCGAAACGGATCACTTCATCGATAGCATCGCTGAAGCCCATATCCAGCATCCGGTCTGCCTCATCCATGACCAGCGTGTGTAATGCATCCAGCGAGACCGTACCTTTTTGCAGGTGGTCGAGCAGTCGGCCAGGCGTCGCCACAATGATGTGAGGTGGATGCTGAAGCGAATCACGCTGCGCGCCAAACGGTTGTCCGCCACAGAGGGTTAAAACCTTGGTGTTAGGCAGGAATCGCGCCAGACGACGCAGCTCGCCCGCGACCTGGTCCGCCAGTTCGCGGGTTGGGCACAGCACCAGAGACTGCGTCTGAAACAGCGCAGCATCAATATGCTGTAGCAGACCCAGACCGAAAGCCGCCGTTTTTCCGCTCCCTGTTTTAGCCTGAACGCGTACATCACGCCCCTCAAGAATGGCGGGCAATGCGGCCGCCTGAACAGGCGTCATGGTGAGGTATCCCAACTCGTTGAGGTTATCGAGTTGGGCGGCGGGCAGTACATTCAGGGTTGAAAAAGCGGTCACAATAGTCTCTCGTGGTCATCTTTGCGGTCAGATGGCGCGTATCCTCGCAGATCTCGGGGTTCGATGCGACAATTTAATCGGTTCTTCATCGGGCGGCGGGTCAGGCATGGGTTGTGGACGCGGAACAGGATCGGGCATCGGTGTCGGATCGGTGGGGATCGGATCGGACTGACGTGAATACTGCAGTTGCAGAGCGAGTAAGATGCTCATCATTCCCTCCAGGTTTTACTGACGTCCCTTTTAGGGTAGACGCTGGGGAACAGGAGGCAAAAAAAAGCCGACTAGTTAAGTCGCGTCGTACGAATCAATTGTGCTATGCAGTAATTCAAAAAAGGAAGTAAGACAATATGGAGCGCAACGCCCATCGCTTGACGTTGCATTCACCTGCGGGAGTAATATTGCACCTTACGCGGTCATTGTTTATTGACTTCGCTCAATTAAAAGAGCGTTTTGATCTCCGTAAAAGCTGAAAAAAGCGTAAATTTACAGCCATTTACTACGATGCAACCACCATGCAACACCACCGATCAAAACAACTAACATGACGCAAAATGCGGTAAAGCCATAATGGGCCGCGCCGCCGGGAATTCCGCCCAGGTTCACGCCAAACAATCCCGTCAGGAATGTGCTCGGCAGAAAGACCATTGCCATCAGCGACATCGTATAGGTTCTTCTCGCCAGCGACTCCTGCATCACCTGCGCGATTTCATCCGCCATGACGCCCGTGCGGGCAATACAGGAATCGATTTCATCAAGTCCGCGCCCCAGCCTGTCGGCAATATCCTGCATTCGGCGTCGCTGATCGTCATTCATCCAGTTGAGCCTTTCGCTGGACAGACGCGCGTATACGTCCCGCTGCGGCGTCATATAGCGGCGCATGACTATTAACTGCTTACGCAGGAGCGCCAGAAAACCGCGCGGCGGGATCTGCTGATCGAGCAGGTTATCTTCGAGGTCGATGATTTTATCGTGCAGCTCTTCGATAAACTCACTCGCATGGTCAGTCAGCGCGTCGCAGACATCCACCAGCCAGCTTCCGCAATCGGTCGGTCCGGTGCCCTCTTTCAGATCGTTCACGATATCATCCAGCGCCAGAACTTACGCTGACGGGTGGAGACAATCAGACCATCGTCCATATAAACACGCATCGCGACCAGCTGGTCAGGACGTTCATCGGTGCTGCCGTTAATGCAACGCAAAGTGATGAGCGTGCCGTCCCCCATTCTGCTCACGCGTGGCCGCAGGCTTTCACCCGCCAGCGCATCACGCACGTTGTTCGGCAGGAGCGGCGTCGAGGCCAGCCAGTCGGCACTGTCCGGATGGGTATAGTTAAGGTGTAGCCAGCAGGGATGCTCATTATCAATGACATCGTTGTCTTCCAGCGGTCGGGCACCGCCACGACCATCCAGCACCCAGGCAAAAACTGCATCAGGAACGTTTAGTTCTGATCCTTTTATACTCTCCACCGCGCTCCCCCTTTTCAGCTCTTTCGTTGTCAGTCTAGCTTTCATCAGGGGTTAAGCAACAACTATGTTTCGCATCGCGCTGAATTCGCTCAGGAAATAACCGTATTCCGCCAGGCGCCTTTTCAGACCGCACGGGAGGGTCATTCAGCGGCGAGAAGTCGGGATAAAAGAGCCCGGTTGACCAGGCTCTTTTCGTGCATCAGAGGGAGTGACCGGGACGCGAGTGGAATGACAGCGGGCCAGCATGAGAAGGCGTGGGTTCAGCCTGATACCCCTTTTCGAGCCGGAAGTTACGCGTCCGCGCCTGCAGTTCACTTACCTGATTACGCAGTACATCAGAGGATCCGTTGAGTTCTTCTGCCATCGTAACGTTACTTTGCGTGACCCGTTCCAGCTCAGATAAGGCCAGCGTAATCTGGGAAATGCCTTTCTCCTGCTCTGACGTCGAGGTGAAAATGTCATCCATCAACTGGCTGACATTGCCGGAGCCGGTCACAATTTCTTGCATATTCTTTTCAGCCTCGGACACAACGGTCACGCCTGAGTGACGTTATTGCTGGTCACTTCAATCAGCGTTTTGATGTTTTTGGCGGCATCCGCACTGCGGTGGGCCAGGTTTCGCACCTCTTCTGCCACCACCGAAAACCCTTTTCCGTGGTCACCGGCTCTGGCCGCCTCAACGGCCGCGTTTAGCGCCAGGATATTCGTCTGGAAGGCAATGCCGTCGATCATTGAGATAATCTCCGTCATTTGCTGTGCACATTCGGTAATGGATTGCATATTGGTGGACACCTGCCCCATCAACTCGCCACCTTTGCGCGCCTGCAGTGTCGCCCTGTTTGCCTGCTCGCTGGCCAGTCGGGTGTTATCGGCATTATTTCGGGTACTTGCTGCCATCTGCTCCATGCTGGCAGCGTTTGCACCAGCGATGCAGACTGCTGCTCTGTATTCACCGACAGCTGCGCGCTACGCGCGGAGAGTTGATCGGACAAGGTCATGGCGGTTTGCGACGAGGCCTGATCTCGCGTACCAGGGTCGCGATGTTGCTGGAGAGGCTGTTAATCCCGGGGATTAAACGCCCTGCACAGTTATTGCCAAATTCAGGGATAGTCACGCCAAGATTGCCTGCAGTCACTTCTTCAATACTTTTTTTCACAGTATTGATCGGCGTCACAAGATACTTTGTCATGTAGCCCCAGAGCAAAAATAGCGCAACGAAATTAATGATATTGAGTGAAATAAAGAGAGAGGATTTGCTGGAAAATAGAACAATGACACCTGCATCAACCAGGAAAAGACATAAAAGGAACCCGGCAATGAAGGTTCTGACACTAATATTTCTTAGCATGATTATATCCACGATTTTATATTTAGGTCGGCATTAAGATTTATAGCATTCGTGTTGTTGTTTGTCCTGATGAACAACGCTGGTTTCACCTTTCGCCGTTAGCCACCTGAGATTTAACTTAAGTCAGATTAAAAACAGGGTATTAGTGAAAATGTTATATGCAGCATCCTGTGATACTGGTTTCCTGCCACTTTAAGCGATACCATCGCCTGCGATGAGACAATATGGCCGCGCTCATATTTAAGGAGCTTTGCTGCAATTATTCGCCTTTGTTTAGCAATGCTTAATAGGTGCCGGGAAGAATATATTTTATATTCACCGCCAGCCTTAACGTTTTAATATGACCGGTCGTTTTGCACGATACCTAACTCATATTATTTGAATGCGCATGTACGTTGCCAGTTAAAGACGTGCCCGGCAGGCGAAATCGGTAACCCTCTTTGGCGTGGGATTGCATAATGCTCAATATATCGTGGGACCCTGTGTTAATAGCCTCTCGTATCTGGTGGCCTTTATCGCCTCATTTGTGGCCCTGGACAGCGCCGGAAAAATCCCGCTTTCCAGCCGTAAAACGGCGATGTTCTGGCGTATCGCCGGAGGCGTCACGCTTGGGATCGGGATCTGGTCAATGCACTTCATCGGCATGCTGTCGATGCAAATGCCGATGATAATGAGCTATAACCTCTGGTTAACCCTCGCCTCACTGGGCGTGGCGATGGTTGCATCCACGGTCGCCATCAATATTGCCGTAACGGGTAAAACCCTTTCCCCTTTTCGATTGATCGTTGCCACGGTGCTCCTGAGTGCTGGCGTGGTCTGTATGCACTTTATCGGTATGGCCGCACTGATGCTGGACAGCCATATTCTCTGGGAACGACGCATTGTTGCCGTGTCCGTGTTGATTGCCGTTATGCCTCCGGCGCGGCGCTGTGGCTGGCATTCCGCCTGCGGGATATGCGCAAAGGGGTGTTTATCAATCGTATTCTCGCGGCTGCGTGCTGGGTGTCGCCATCTGCGCGATGCACTACACCGGCATGCATGCCGCCCATTTTCAGGAAATGACGCATACCCTGCCCGGCGGTATCAGCGAGTTGGGGTTATCGGTCTGGGTTTCTGTCACCACACTGTGCCTGCTCGGCGGTATGTTAATGATTTCGCTCATCGACTCGCACCGGCGGACGAACCGACTGACCGACAACCTACGCCAGCTTAATCGTCAGCTTGAACTGCAGGCGCGGTTTGATGCGCTCACCGGTCTCGCTAATCGCCACCAGATGGACATTCGGATGCAGGATTGCCTGCGCAGCGCATTGCTCAGCAAGAAGCCATTCGCCGTGATTTTCCTCAACGTCGATCATTTCAAACGCATCAATGATACCTGGGGCCACAACACCGGGATGAGTTGTTAATCTCTCTCGCGCAGCGCATTACCGCCCGCCTTACCCGCGAGATGACCCTCGCCAGGCTTGGCGGCGACGCCTTTATCCTGCTGGTTCCCGAGTGTGACGACGATAAAGTCAACGCGCTGCTCACGACATTGCTGGAGGATATGCGCCGCCCGTTTTCACTTTGTGGGCACACGCTGAGCACAACAATCAGCGCGGGGGTCAGCCTGTACCCGCAGGATGGCGAGACGCTGCATGAGCTGAAGCTAAAAGCCGATGCGGCCCTGAATCGCGTCAAAGAGGATGGACGAAACGGCTGGGCCGTCTACCGGAACGAGATGTCAACGGCTATTCCGGCTAACCCCGGCTTCCTGCAGGAGTTAACTCAGGCGCTGGAACGCGATCAGTTTGAACTGTGGTATCAGCCGACCTGGCATGCAAAAGACACCACTATTCATGGTTTTGAAGCCCTTCTGCGCTGGCGGCACCCTGAGCAAGGGGTGTTGCTGCCTAATCTGTTTTTACCGTCGCTGGAACAAACGGGGCTGATCATCCCGGTGGGGGAACTGGGCAATTGAAGCGGCATGCCGTCAGCTTCATTTCTGGACAGAACAAGGTTTCAGCCAGTGGACATTGTCCTTTAACCTCTCCCCCGTCCAGTTCGAACAGCCGGATATCTTCCACATCATTTCGTCGATGTTGCATAAATATAATCTGTCGCCCTCCCGGCTTATCCTTGAGGTGACGGAAAGTACTGCACTGAAAAATCTCGACCGCAGTATTGAATTACTCAATGCGTTCAATCAAGCCGGGATTACCGTCTCGATTGATGATTTTGGCACCGGCTATTCCAACCTGTTGATGTTGAGCGTTCTGCCCGCTAAAGAGCTAAAAATCGACAAGAGCTTTGTGCACTCGATGCTGGTAAATGAAAAAAAGCCGCAAGCTGGTGGAAACCATTATCAATATCGCCCGGACAATGGAAATGAATGTGGTTGCGGAAGGGATCGAGACGGAAGAACAACAGGTGGTGCTGACGGACCTCGGCTGTGATTACCTGCAGGGGTTCCTTTTCTCCCGTCCTTTACCTGCCGAACAGGTTCCCTGGCTGCTGCTGCAAAAAAACTCAGACAAACAAATTATACCCATTGGTAAAATTCACGCGGAACCCGCATATATTTCACAAAAAAATCATGCCTGACCGGGTTAAGTAGAGTATGTTTCAAAGGAGTCCACTCCCGTTAATTCTGTCATGATCCTCAGGCACATTGTGCCGATGTACAGGAATACGCTATGTCGCAAAATTGTTTTGATGCGCTGAATTTAATTAAAACCCCCGTGTGGCTCATTTCACCTGCTTCAGAACAGATCATTTTTGCAAATGTGGCCGCCGCTCAGATCATGGGCGATAAAACCCTGGATGACCTACGCAAAGGTACCTATTCCGCCAATGCGCATCACGTGCTGTCGATGTATGTGCCTGAACTGAAGAGTGAGCAGGAGATCGTCGAAATCTGGACCATCTCCCGCGATGGACATGAAACCGCGCTGAGCTGCCGTCTCTCGCTTGCCCATTTCGTGCCCCAGGGGAATGTTATTGTTTTTGAAGGGCTGACGCAGCAGGTTCTCTCCGGGCTTAAGGCCAGCCGCTCCGCGACCTACCAGCGCAAAAAACAGGGATTTTACGCACGCTTTTTCCTGACCAACAGCGCGCCCAATGCTGCTTATCGATCCGTCCCGGGATGGCCAGATTGTGGATGCCAATCTGGCGGCGCTGACTTTTTACGGTTATGCGCATGATGAAATGTGCAGAAAACATACCTGGGAAATCAATACTCTGGGGCGGGATGTGATCCCCGTGATGACGGAGATTGCCGCGTTGCCGGGCGGCCATAAGCCCCTCAACTTTATCCACCGTCTGGCCGATGGCTCCACCCGCCATGTTCAGACCTATGCCGGGCCGATTGAAATTTACGGTGACAAATTGATGTTGTGCATTATCCACGATATCACCGAGCAAAAAAGGCTGGAGCAGGAGCTGGAACACGCGGCACTGCGTGATTCCATGACGGGCCTGCTCAACCGGCGTCAGTTCTATATCATCACCGACCAGGCCAATACCCATCATCTTCCCGCGCAGCAGCAATTTAGCCTGTTGCTGGTGGATACCGATCACTTCAAAAATATCAACGACCTCTTCGGCCACCTGAAAGGTGATGAGGTACTGATCTCGCTCTCGCGCACGCTGGAAGCCTGTAGCCGCAAAGAGGACCTGGTCTTCCGCTGGGGCGGTGAGGAGTTCGTCATCCTGCTGCCGCGCACCCCGCTCGACACCGCCCTGCAAATCGCCGAAACTGTGCGCGATGCGGTCGCCCGCATCACGATCCCGGGTTTACCTCGCTTCACCGTCAGCATTGGCGTGGCGCGACATAATCCGGGCGAGAGTATGGATGAGCTGTTTAAACGTGTGGACGATGCGCTTTATCGCGCCAAAAGTGATGGGCGCAATAAAGTCCTGGCGGCATGAAACTGGTGTATCTTCGTCAGCCCCGTTACAATGCCCCTCTCGAATAAATGGACCACAGGTGGGTAGATGTGCAATGGGAAAAACAGAAATAATACTCACCATAATTATTTTATTCGTTATTATATTCGGCTTCTGGTTTATTTTCAGCGGTGAGATCTGGTTTCTGGTGGAATACCTTGAGAACAGTATCTACCCCACCTTCGATGCGCTATGACGCATGTTTAATTCCTTGTTTCACCTACCGAATTTGTCAGGTATCAGCACCGGTAAGAGGTGCGTAAAATACGCAACGTTATCCTCCAACAAGTTGATAACGAATCATTAAATCATTTGCTTATTTCGCCCGTTCTCTGACGGGCTTTTTTTATTTCCGGCAATTCAGCTGTGCCAGGCTATATCTTAAACATCGTTAAACCTAAAGGTGAGAAATGATGAGCAAGAAAATCCTGATGTTGGTCGCGATTACGCCGAAGATTATGAAACAATGGTGCCCTTTCAGGCTTTACAGATGATTGGCCATCAGGTGGACGCCGTCTGCCCGGACAAATCCCGTGGCGACTACATCATGACGCGATCCATGATTTCGACGGCGCCCAGACCTACAGTGAAAAGCCGGGCCACCGTTTTATCCTCAATGCCGATTTTTCCGCCGTAAAAGAGCAGGATTATGACGCGCTGCTAATCCCGGGCGGACGAGCCCCTGAATATCTCCGGCTAAATAATGACGTGCTGAAACTGGTGCAGGCCTTCGACGCCGCGCGCAAACCGATTGCTGCGGTTTGCCACGGGACCGCAACTGCTCGCTGCTGCCGGCATATTAAAAGGACGAACCTGTAGCGCCTATCCCGCCTGTGCGCCTGAAGTCCGCCTCGGCGGCGGGCACTATGCCAATATTGGTATCGATCAGGCACACGTAGACGGTAATCTGGTCACTGCCCCCGCCTGGCCTGCGCATCCGCAATGGCTGGCGAAATTCAGTGCATTGTTAGAATAACGTTGCCCTGCTCCCGCCAGCAGCGCCTGGCGGGAGCAATCCGCGGGGAATAATGTGTCGCCCGGCGATTTAGCGATCCTGTCGCTCCCACTGCGCTTCCCGCTCACGCGCTTTTTCTGCGGGCTTCCTCTTTTCACGATACAGTGGCGGATAGTAGATGTTCCCCCAGTCCCATTTACCGAACCAGAGACTCATCAGCGTACTAAAGATGATAATAAGTACGGTATAAAACAGAACGATTCCGCTTTCACCGCCGTGGCTGAACAGATCGATGACCAGCGAATGCTGCGCGTCGCTAAACCACTGCGGATGGTCATCAAGCATCATGAAAAACAGGATCCCAAAGAGTAAATCCCCGACTTTAAATCGCTCATGAAATTTCGTGCGCCAGTTTGCATTATGTTTTTCATAATAATTCAGCAGGAACTGGTTGTTTTCCTTCAACGCTAAATCAAGTACTTCGCCTGAAGGAACTTCACCCGACCTCTTCTGATAATCACTCTGCGCGCGCAAGAAATCCGGGAAGATTCTGCTGTAGATGAGCTCATTAAGTAATAGCCTGACGATATTGGCTATAAAAGGCATCAGGGTGGTGGCAATCAAACCTAAGGCAGCGAGCGCCACGCAGAAAAAACCCAGATGTTCGGTCCAGTTAAGTGTCTGAACAGGCCAGGTCAACATTCCTTGCCCGCTGTATACCAGCAGCGCCAGATCGGCGAAAAGGACAATATAGATGAAGCGGATAATCCATTGCCATTCCCAGATTTTATCCATAATCCCTAACCCTGCCGGGAAAGACGCTTTCTCTTTCTTTTCATCCGTCATCATTTACCTCCCCTTTTACTCACGGAACAAACATCCCTCGTTCAATAAAGAAAAACTGGCGCAAATGCGCCAGCTCTTAATTTAACGTTCACAACGAAGACCGGCGGTTCCCGGCTCGTCAGTGTTTCTCAATATACATCGTCCGGCTATAAGCCACGTCTTCCGGGTTATTAATGGGGTAACCTTTCACCCATGGTTTGATCAGGCGGCCGTTGGTGTACTGGTAAATAGGTGCGATTGGCGCTTTTTCCGTGAGGATTTTCTCCGCCATGTTGTAGTCTGCGTTACGGGCTTTCGCCGTGTTTTCGAGCGTCGCCTGATGGATAATTTTATCGTACGCCGGATCGTTGAAACGCGAGATATTGCCGCTGTGGGTTGAGGTCAATAACGACAGGAAGGTCGATGGCTCATTGTAATCCCCGACCCATGACGCGCGGATCACATCGAAATTACCGGTATTACGGCTGTCGATGTAGGTTTTCCACTCCTGGTTCTGCAGTTTGACGTCAACGCCGAGGTTTTTCTTCCACATCGAGGCCACCGCAATCGCGATTTTCTGATGGTTTTCTGACGTGTTGTACAACAGGTTCAGCTTCAGCGGGCGCTGAGGGCCATAGCCCGCGGCCTGAAGCAGCGTTTTCGCCTGGGCATTAAGTTCCTGCTGTGACATTTGCTCAAACGGCGAGGTTTCTGGCGTAAACCCTGCCGTCACGTCTGGCGTGAAATGCCAGGCGGGCTTCTCACCGGTTCCTAACACTTTGTCCGCCATGATGCGGCGATCGATGGTCATGCTCAGGGCGAGGCGTACACGGGCATCGGCCGTGGGTCCTTTTTGCGTATTAAACGCATAGTAATAGGTGCCCAACTGAGGCGGTGTATACACTTGTCCCGGAATGTCCTTGAGCAGCTTCTGATACATGTTTTTCGGGAACGATTCGGTGATATCAATATCATCCGCCAGATAGCGTTTAGTGGCCGAGGATTCCTGGTTAATCGGTACGAACGTCACTTTTTGCAGGACGGTTTTGGCGTTATCCCAGTAGTGTGTATTCGGCACCACAACCAGTTTTTCATTCACCACGCGATCTTTCAGAATATAGGCGCCATTTCCGACCAGAGCCCCCGGACGCGTCCACTCTTTGCCGCTCTCCACATTGGCCTTTTGCACCGGATAGAAGGCAAAGTTTGCCGTCAGATTGCTAAACCACGGCAGCGGTTTATCCAGCTGCACACGTAAGGTTTTTGCATCTACGGCCGTCACGCCCAGCGTATCTGGCGCGGCTTTACCATCAATTATCGCCTGTGCATTATGGATACCCGCCAGCGCCGCAAACCAGGCAAACGGAGACGTGGTTTTCGGATCAACCAGACGCTGCCAGCTGTAGACAAAATCCTGAGCGGTAACTGGAGAACCGTCAGACCATTTCGCGTTATCACGTAAGGAGAAGGTCCAGATACGGTTATCGTTACTCTGCCAGCGCGTCGCCACGCCTGGGGTCAGTTCACCTTTCTCATTCTGATTAACCAGCCCTTCAAAAAGGTCGCGAATGACCTGTATCTCGGGTAATCCCACGGCTTTTGCCGGATCAAGGGAAGCCGGCTCATCTTTAATGTGTCTGACCAGCTCCTGTTTTTGCGCCAGTACCGTGCCCTGTGGCACATCAGCGGCGTACGAGAGTGAAGAGAGTCCGCACAGCAACAGTGCAGTACAGAGACGCGAAACAGGATGCTTCATAAGATCCCCTTTTATGAATTCAGGTAATAAGCAGATGCGTAATTATTTGTTTCGACAATGAGAATTGCAAATACCTTCCTCCGGAAAGTTGATATCCGGCAATTTTCCCGCCATACGGAAACTATTTGATTAACCGCGAGTTTTGCACAACACTGCCAGTAGAGACTTCTTTATCAGGATTTCCTATGGCAATCACCCGACCCAGAGCGGAACGCGGCGCCTTCCCGCCAGGTGCAGAGCAGTATGGCCGTTCATTTTTAGGCGCATCGCTGATTTGGTTTCCGGCCCCCGATGCCGATCGCAACAGCGGCTTGATCATTGCCGGCACGCACGGCGACGAGAACTCGTCTGTCGTCACGCTCTCGTGCGCGCTGCGCACATTGACGCCAGCTTACGACGTCATCACGTGATTCTGGCCGTCAACCCGGATGGGTGTCAGCTTGGGTTACGCGCCAATGCGCGGGGCATCGATTTAAACCGTAATTTCCCGGCAGCAAACTGGCGCGCCGGTGAAACGGTTTATCGCTGGAACAGCTCCGCTGAAGAGCGTGACGTTGTCTTACTGACCGGCGACACGCCGGGCTCGGAGCCGGAAACACAGGCGCTGTGCCAGTTAATCCATAAGATCCACCCGGCCTGGGTTGTCACCTTTCACGATCCGCTGGCCTGCATCGAAGATCCGCGGCACACCGAGCTGGGTGAATGGCTGGCGAATGCTTCGCCCTGCCGCTTGTCTCCAGCGTGGGCTATGAAACCCCTGGCTCATTCGGCAGTTGGTGTGCCGACCTGGGATTACCTTGCATCACCGCGGAATTCCCGCCGATATCGTCAGACGAAGCCAGCGAAAAATATTTAAAGGCCATGGTGGAGCTTTTGCGCTGGCAGCCTCAAAAATGAAGGACGCCGCTGGTAAACGTGAGTGCCGGTGAAACGTCAACCGCCAGCCATGTCGGGCCATCAAGATCGGCAAAACTGACATGATTTACCAGCGGCAACGCCGCGTTGATCGCCCGGGATGTACACAGCATGCATCCCAGCATGATTGAAAACCCCTGAGCTTGCGCCTGTTCTGCCAGCGCCAGCGCCTCTGTCAGCCCGCCGGTCTTGTCGAGCTTGATATTGACCATCTCGTAACGGCCCTGCAGTTCAACCAGGCTATCGCGCGTATGGCAGCTTTCATCCGCGCAGATGGGCAGCGGGTGGATAAAATTCTTCAGCGCCGCATCATCCTGTGCCGGCAGAGGCTGTTCCAGCATGGCCACGCCCAGGTCGGCCAGCAGCTGACATCGTGCGGCAAGGCCTTCGGGATGCCATGACTCATTCGCGTCCACAATTAACGTGGCTGTCGGGACTGCCGAGCGGATAGCGACCATACGCTCGCTGATCAGACGATCGTCAAGCTTCACCTTTAACAGCGTCGCCCCCGTATCAAAGAGTGCTTTTGCGCTGGCGGCCATGTGTTCAGGCTCGCCAATCACCACCGTTTGCGCCGTGACAACCGATGTCGGCAACGTGACGCCTAGCAGCGTCGTCAGCGAGGTTTGCTGTTTGGCAGCCTCCAGGCTCCAGAGTGCGCAGTCAATCGCATTACGCGCCGCGCCGGCGGGTATACGCTGCTGTAACGCCTCGCGGGTGAGCCCTTTTTCCAGATCGGGAACGAGTGTCATGATAAGTGCCATTACCGACGCCAGACTTCGCCATAGCGCGGGTACGGCGTGCATTCGCCGACGCCTTAATGCCGTCCTCTTCTATCTCCACCACGACCACACTGGCTTCGCTTCGACTGCCGCGGGAGATCACAAACGGGGTATGCAATGGCCAGGCTTCTTCATAGACCTTAACGCTTCTCATCACTGACTCCTTGCGGCCCGGAAAGCCGAAAAAATTGGTTTGCCGTGTTATCCGCTGATGGCATACACTAGCCCCGACGTTAACTATATGTAAACAGGAAGATATCTATGTCACAACTCGTTCATTTCCAGGGCAACCCGGTTACTGTTGCAGGTTCCATTCCACAGGCTGGCAGCAAAGCACAGGCTTTTACTCTGGTGGCTAAAGATCTGTCTGACGTCACACTGTCTCAGTTTGCTGGCAAACGCAAAGTCCTGAACATTTTCCCAAGCATCGACACCGGCGTCTGTGCTGCATCCGTGCGCAAATTCAACCAGCTGGCGACGGAAATGGACAACACCGTTGTGCTGTGTATTTCTGCCGATCTGCCGTTCGCCCAGTCCCGTTTCTGCGGTGCTGAAGCCTGAGCAACGTCATTACCCTCTCCACCCTGCGCAGCCCGGATTTCCTGGAAAACTACGGCGTGAGCATCGCGGAAGGCCCACTGAAAGGCCTGGCAGCGCGCGCTGTACTGGTTATCGATGAAAATGACAACGTCGTCTTCAGCGAACTGGTTAACGAAATCACCACCGAGCCGGATTACACTGCCGCGCTGGACGTGTTGAAAGCATAATGAATGCTTAGCATTCTATATAGCTTAGCAATCTAATGAAATAACAGGGTTTATTTCTCTTTGCAGGCTCTGGAAGACGACACATGACAAACCTCGCACTGGCGGGGTTTTTTATTCCCTTTAAGCTGAATCGTTAAAGCTAAACCCTTCACCGTTCACATTTACTGTGCAATTAATTGTATTGAAGTTAACTTAATTGCGATCTTATTCTCATATTAGACCTTAAATATTCATATTTTCTTCCCCAGTGAAGCACATCACATTTCCCTTCAGGTCAAAACATTAGATTTGCTGACGAAAGCAAATAATCGTTTCAGCAAAAAGGAAAGGATATGAAAATTAAACTGGCTATTACGCTCCTTGCGGCTTTGATTTCGGGTCATGCTGCGGCGAAAACCTGGGTGCTGACAAGCGCTGAAAGCGGCGTGGAGAAAGGAAACTGGAAAATAACGAGCGATGAGCTGAAGGTAAAAGATCAGGCGTTCAGCATTGAACAAAAAGTGTTGCACGGTGGCAAACAGGAAGGCA
>ENA-OQHY01000122-OQHY01000122.1-human-gut-metagenome-genome-assembly--contig:-NODE-122-length-43218-cov-10.563111_pt1 | contig 43218 bp, 56 predicted proteins | sample MGYA00242570_ERZ504733 | MGnify/ENA primary metagenome ERZ504733 (study PRJEB26092, sample SAMD00036219) | human gut metagenome | host: Homo sapiens | study: EMG produced TPA metagenomics assembly of... | reverse complement strand
ATACAGTAGAATTTGCTCATTGGAGAAGTTGATCCGGCATCAAAGCAGACCTGCGAAGGCATTAGCTTTCCAAGTCCTCCTGTGTTCTTCCTGTTTCATCACCTGTTGCCGAATCCAGCATAGAACCATTTTTATATAGCTCTGGTCTGCATTTTCTACAGGGTAGCTGCCTGAACTGTTTCCGTTACAAACGATGATGGCATTATCGTTGTAATCATGAGTGTTAAACATAATATAAATCCAATTTTCTTAATATTTTTCATTCCTACTTTTCCTTTCTATTTTTGTTTTTTCATACCTACCTTTTTCTACTTCTCCTATCTCCTTTCTCAATCAAATATCATATTTAATCCAATACTTTTATATATTATCATATTATTTCACATATTTCAACCTATATAGCCTATCTAAAATGATGGAATAACATTTTCATTGGGTACAATAATATATGAGGTGATTAATTTGAACGAAGATTTTTTTCCAACTCGCTTAAATACTTTACGTACGAAAACTGGTATTTCTGCAAGAGATATGAGTTTATCTCTTGGACAAAATCCTGGTTATATTAATAATATTGAAAATAAAAAAGCATTGCCTTCTATGACAATGTTCTTTTACATATGTGAATTTTTAAAAATCTCTCCCCGTGATTTTTTGATGAAACAATTCAAGATCCCCAAGAATATTATGAATTCATCGACAACATAAAAGATCTATCGCCCCAACAATTGCATCACATCTCTGAGATTATTAAAGATCTAATAAAATCAAACAAATAAGTTGCGATTACAAACCGCAAAACTTATTTCTACATATCACTATTTAAAATTACAATTGATATTATACTGCCTCCACCGTATAATGGGCTTTCCAGATACCGCCCGGTGCAATCAGATTTCCCCACTCCCGATCTTTTAAATCTCCGGTAAAATCAGCACTGTCACAGCGTCCATACCATGGCTCTACACATATAAACGGTACATCTGCTCCCGCCGGTGACCAGACTCCAAACAATGGAGCATCCATCGTAACGGTCAGATAGGGATTTCCTTCCATGTCACAAAGAGAGACTTCATGCACATTCTGATTTTCAATCACAAGGGCATCATCATCAAACAGATGATCGGTAACTGTCAGATAACTATTTTTCAATTCATAATCCACAGTACCGTTTCCGACCAGACCATCCACAATCGTTGTACTTGTAAGCGGACCAGCTACATCAAAGCGGATTTTACAATTTTTCGGACGATTGAATGCCGGATGCCCGCCAATCGAAAACGGAAGTTCTTCCTCCGAAGGATTTTCCACCTGCCAGAGCACTTCCAGCTTATTTTCCTCGATGTGATATCCAATACGAAGGGTAAACGCATAAGGATATTTTGCCATGGTTTCCTCATTGGATTTTAATACAAACCAGAGCGTATCCTCCGTCTGAGAATCCAGCGTAAAATCCATATCGCGGGCAAATCCGTGCTGTCCCATGGTGTAAGTCTGTCCTTTGGTACGAAACTGTTTGTCTTTTACCGCTCCAACAAACGGAAACAGTACCGGTGAGGTGCGTCCCCAGAATTTTGGATCAGCTTTCCACATATATTCTTTTCCGGTATTTTTACGGACCAGAGATTTTAATTCTGCCCCATGTTCCTCCACTTCGATTGCAATGAGTTCATTCTCAAGCTTATGTCTTGCCATATGTTCCATCTCCTCTGATTCTATAAATTACGCGTTACCGCTTCACTTTTTCTCTCCCTGTCCATTTTATCTTATGCTATTTTACCGAGGTTTGTCAATGGACTGAATTTGCGAAGAAGTAGCAACAGATACTAAATCTTCAAGTGCAAGCACTCTGGGTTCCTCCGGATTACTGTCTCTGTTTACAATAGTGTTAATCTGCTTTGGTATATTTTTATTCACAAGCTCAGGGAAAACCACTCTGACATACATTCACTCCTTTACACTTTTGCTGATATACTTTTTCAGAATTACAGTTTATTCTATAATCTCCCAATACCCATTTTTCGGTGAACCATGACGAACCACAATATCTGATTCTTTCATTTTTTTAATATTATTTTCAACAGTCCGCCTAGATATATCTATTCTGTCTGCTATTTTTTTGACCGAAATATATTTATCTTCTGCTATACAATCTAGTATTTTCTCCTGAGTCTCCGTCAATTTCTGTGCTTTTTCTCTGATACGGACTTTATCTCCGAAATCATTTCCACCATTTACTCCACCATTTACTCCACCATTTACTCCACTATTTTCTCCACCATTTGCATTATGCTGCACATTCCTATATAAATTCACCCGAAACATATCATCAAATACTTCCACAGTCGGAACAGGCAGTCCATATTCTCCAGCAACACTTATAATTCTTCTGATGCCACTTCCCCACGCTTCTACCAGTCCCATCTGACCAAATATATTTGCAATCAGCTTGTTTCTAATCTTGGAATGACCTTTCATCACTTCCTCGTAGGTTAGTCCATTGTATAGTCCACCTGGAGATGTCACTTCTAAGCGATCATCATAAATTGCCACCTGTATGCAGGATTCATCTAACAGGTTTCTGTGACAATGTGCGTTGATTATCATTTCACGAATTGCTTCTACTGGGAGTTCATAGCTTTCCCGACGCACTAAGCCATCTATTGTCACTCCAAGTCTGATATTTCTCAAAACAAAATCAACCGCACTCTCTATCTGCTTGTATATCGGTCCAGTATATTCCCGTTTATCAAGAAAAACCGTTCTATCCGTTCCCTTGAATACGGCGCACTGCGTCTTTGCAAACGGAAAATAATCTGATGTTAGCAGCACATACGCATTTGATGCAAGCACATTGCCTTCGCTTTTCTTCAAAATTTTCCAATTAAACAACTGCTCTTTTCTTACATCATGCCCCGAAAGTCCTGCCTTCTTTCGAAAATCTTCAATATCCTTGCATAAAGACTGCGTTGCTTCTTCCGTCACTTCATATCCTACACAAGTAAGCTCATCCCAAGAAATACGGGCGCCTTCCATCTCCAGCTCACTTATCTTTTCCTGATGCGCATGTCTGGAAGTACCAGCCACACGAATATAGGTGCCTTTCGCCTTACCTTGGGCTTTAATATAATATGGTCGGTTTTTTCCTGCTTCCACCGTGATAACAATGACTGTCTTGCCATCAACCGTCTGCGGCCCAATGTCCGGTATGATCTGCGGTTCACAAGAATCTGATATAGCATTTGTCAAAGCGTCCATAGCTTGAAACAAACTATCATTGTCAACACCAACTACCTGATGTGTTTTATCATCAATACCTATGACCAGTCTGCCACCCTGTGTATTGGCAAAAGCCACAACTGTTTTCATATATTTTTCGCTTTTATCCGGTACAACTACCTTGTATTCAATATTCTTTGATTCGCCAGAAAACAGCTCATCTTTTGCCATAATGCTACCTCCAATTTTCTTGTTCTAATCTCTACTTTCATCTTATCAAGCAGATTATCCGCTGCATCCGGTGCCATCAGATCCTTTGAAATATAATGCACTATATCTCCGCCTTTAATTGATTAAAAGCCTCATCAACAGATACAGCATCAATTCTTTTTGCCTGTGCAAGTCCGGTCTGCATCATAGTATCAAATTCAGCTTGTGTTATAGAATCTCTCGTAGCAAGTTTATCCGGAATATCAAGTGAAAATGGTACTCGTGCTGTTACATTTGCAGTTTTTGTTGCCATAGTATGCACCTCCTATTTCCGATAGTGTTCCACCTTGTATGGCTTTTTACAACACAAATATTTTTTAACCAGCCATTTAAATGAGGAGTTTTCTCACCATCTTTGCATCAAAGGTAACAGTTTTCAGATGATCCACCTCAATCTGATACAGCGCATTTGCAGCAATATGTTCTGCCGCCTGCTCCAAATCACGGATTCCACTGGTACCCGAATACAGATCCACGATTGTATTTAATGCCTCATCTGTGATGATACATTCCTCTTCCTTTAAGCTCATGCGCTTTAATACCTTAGGCAGTGCAAATTTTGAGAAGATAATCTTCTTTTCTTCAAACGTATAATCCGGGATATCAATTACCGCAAAGCGGGACAGAATCGGTGCGCTGATCTGCTCCTTGTCGTTTGCTGTGGCAATCGGATAAACACCGGATGTCGGGATCATACACTCGATATAGTTATCTGTAAATCCCAGATTATCCAGAAGTGTCAGTAAAACATCTGCCGGATTTCCGTTTCCTTTTCCAGAAGCTGCCTTATCCAGCTCATTGATAATAAATACCAGACTTGACTCTCCTGCAATGGCAAATGCATCCATGATGATCCCCGGCTTTGCATTGGCATAAATTCTCGAACTTCCGGTCAGCTGTTCCGGATCGTTGATGGAACTCATATCAAGAGTTGTCCACGGAAGTTTTAAAATACGGGCAACTGCATAGGCAATCTGCGATTTTCCGGTTCCTGCCGGTCCCACCAGAAGCAGTCCATATGCCGGAAGTGTATGTGTGCGGTTAATCTGAATAATCGTCTCAATGATTCTCTGCTTTACACGCTCCATGCCATACAGTTCCTCATCTAAAATCCGACGGGCTTCCTTGGGATCAATGGCCTCAAAATAATTGTTTTTCCACTGGATATTCATCATGATGGAAAGTGCACGCTGTGCATGACGCCGCTCTTCCGGAGACACTTCATTGGAACGTGCCACTGCTAAATTCCGGCGTGCCCACAACCGGATGTTATCCGGCATGGTCCGTCCTGCGCAGGTCATAAAATCGGTGATGCTCTGAATACTGGTGAGCTTCATATCATCGCCGTCTTCCTCCTGCTCCTCATCCACCGCTTCCTCACTCGGTGCACTGCTGGCAAACAGACGCTCCATCATAAACTGTAAAAAGCCATCTTCCGCGGAAAGCTTTTTTCCACCGCCAAATGCAATTTCACGGATCTTATACACGGCATATCCATCCGGTGTGTTCTCTCCAGACAGCCGGACATTAATGTGGTTTTCCCCCAGCCAGCGAAGCAGATTGACAAAACGGGCATCCACCCGCAAAATATCCGCACATACAGTTCCGTCTTCCTGGGTAAACTCAAATGCTGTGCGCTTTGTCTGGTTCGTGAACACTCCGCAGGAATGATATTTCCACTGCTTTGCCGTATTATCTAAAACCAGAATCGGATATTTTGCACTTGCAGTGTTTTCATTCGACTGAAATGTTGTATAGGTACACTCACAGGCTTTCTTTTCTTCTGTTGTATTGCTGAAATCAAATACAGGCATATCTATCTCCCTTCTACATGATTTAAGGGTCAAAAACAGTTTTGACCCTTATCCTGCATAAACAATTCTGTTATTTTCTACGAAAGCAGTGCTTTATCACTTGCAAATTCCTCACCGCTTACTTTTTCAAACTGATGCAGCAGATCTCCGACCGTAAGTTTCTTTTTGTCTTCCCCTGCGATATTTAAAATAACTTTTCCTTCATGCATCATAATCAGACGGTTTCCATGGGCAATCGCATCCTTCATATTGTGTGTTACCATCATGGCCGTCAGATGATTCTCTGAAATGATCTGATCCGAAATCTCAAGTACCTTTGCGGCAGTCTTTGGATCCAGCGCAGCCGTATGCTCATCGAGAAGCAGAAGCTTCGGTTTCTGGATGGAAGCCATCAGAAGCGTGATTGCCTGACGCTGTCCACCGGATAACAGACCGACTTTTGATGTCAGGCGATCTTCCAGTCCAAGATGCAGGGTGGAAAGCATTTGGCGGTATTTTTCGCGTTCCGCTTTGGTAATTCCCCATCGCAATCCCCTGGATTTTCCACGTCTTGCTGCAATTGCCATGTTTTCCTCAATGGACATTGTGGTAGCCGTACCGGTCATCGGGTCCTGGAACACACGTCCCAGATATTGTGCCCTGCGATGCTCGGATAACTTTGTCACATCCTCGCCGCCGATATAGATTTTTCCGGAATCTACCGGCCATACACCGGCTACGGCATTCAGTGTTGTCGATTTTCCTGCACCGTTTCCACCGATCACTGTGACAAATTCGCCTTCCTCAAGTGTCAGGTCGACACCGTCCAGAGCCACTTTTTCATTTATCGTACCCGGATTGAATACTTTCCGGATATTTTCAATTTTTAACATCTCACTCATCGGTTACAGCCCCCTTGTTGCTTTTTTCTTATTCTTCAGATATGGAATCGCAAGGAAAATTGCTACCACGATTGCTGAGAACAGTTTCAGATCATCCGATGGGAATTTCAGCCACAAAATGATGCTCAGCACAAGGTAGTAAATGATCGCTCCAACGATCACGAAAACAGCGTATATGCAAATGCCAGTTTCTTTCCTGCACACAGTTTTCCAAACAGTACATCTCCGATAATAACGGCAGCCAGACCGATAACGATTGCGCCTCGTCCCATATTGACATCCGCTGCACCCTGATACTGTGCATAAAGTGCACCGGACAGACCAACGAGTCCGTTGGAAATCATCAGTGCCAGTACCTTACAGAAGCTGGTATTGATTCCCTGTGCACGCGCCATCTGCGGGTTACATCCGGTTGCCCGGATGGAATGCCCCTGCTCGGTTCCGAAATACCAGTAAAGAATCGCCACGATCACTACCCCAAACAGGATACAGGTGGTAAATACTTTAATTTTTGCTGCTGTATCACCGGATACATAACGAAGCGATACCGCAAGGGAATATTTATCCACACTGATCGCCTGATTGGACTGTCCCATAATATTCAGATTGATGGAGTACAGTGCAATCTGCGTTAAAATTCCGGCAAGAATTGGAGGAATTCCCAGTTTGGTGTGCAGAAGACCTGTGACCATTCCCGCAAGCATTCCTGCAGCAAATGCAAAAATAAGGGAAACCCACGGATTCATATCACTGCGGATCAGCATAACCGCCACAGCTCCGCCGGTTGCAAAAGAACCGTCCACCGACAGATCCGCAAAATCCAGAAGTTTGTATGTAATATATACTCCCAATGCCAGAAGGCCCCAGATCAGACCCTGTGCAATGGAGCCCGGCAGCGCACGAAACAGCGCCAGCGGACTTAAGGAAGCAAAATAAGCAGATATTAACACGATACCCATCCCCCTTAATTATTCAGCCTCGATAGCCTTGTAATCATCCGGAATTTTAACGCCCAGCTGATCACAGATATCTTTGTTGTATTCTTTGGTTACGTTTGGTGCAGTCTCAATCTTCATGGTTGTAATGTCCGCACCGTTTACTAAAATGTCATATGCCATTTCACCGGCCTTTTTTCCGATGTCATAATAACTGATGGAAAGCGTTGCCACTCCGCATCCTTTACAGATACCTTCCTCTCCGGCAATAATCGGAGTTCCTGCCGGAAGTGCGATATTGTTGATTGCTTCTGTGTTCTGTGCCATGGTATTGTCTGTCGGAATGTAAATGACATCTGCATACTCGGTTGCACTCTGTACCACAGAACCGATATCATTGGAATCGGAAGCGGTAAACTCTTTGTAGCTGATACCGTCCTCATCCAGGTATTTTTCAAACTCGGTTGCCTGGTATTTGGAGTTTGCCTCTGCAGAGCAGTAAAGTATTGCGACATGCTTTGCATCCGGATAGAGCTCTACGAGCATATCCTCCTGCTGATCAAGCGGAGCCAGATCGGATGTACCGGAGATATTTCTTCCGGTTGTACCACTCCAGTCACTGATCTCCAAAGCCGTTGCATAATCGGTAACGGAAGTTCCCAGAATCGGAATATCGGTTGTCGCTGCTGCACATGCCTGTAAAGCAGTGGTTGCATTTGCAAGAATCAGATCCACATTGGAAGATACGAAATTATTTGCAATTGTAGAAGCATTTGCCTGCTCGTTCTGTGCATTCTGGAGATCAAATTTTACATTGTCTCCCAGCTTTTCCTTTAAGACATCCTCAAATCCCTGTGTTGCCTGATCCAGTGCCGGATGCTCCAGCTGCTGGCAGATTCCGATGTTATATACTTTACCGGATGCACCTGCACTCTGTGTCCCGTCTTTTACTGCATCTGCGGAATTTCCACAGGCGCCCAGGGATACCATCATGCTGCTGCCACAGCAACCGACATTGCCTTGTTTAATTTTTTCATAGTTGTTCCTCCATTTATATTTTATATAGTCAGATAGACTTTAAGCCGCTTCCCGTCCTACTGGAAAGCGGCTCGTACACTGCGTAATTACAGGAAAATATATTTGCAGATAAAAAGTACTGCAAGGATATACATCAGTGGAGTAATCTTCTTACGCTTGCCACAGATCAGATTGATCAGTACAAAAGAGATTACACCAATGGCAATACCCTCTGCGATACTGTACATTAAAGGCATCGCAATGAGGCACAGATATGCAGGAACTGCATCTGTCAGATCCTCGAAATCAACCTTTACAATTGCGGATACCATCAGGAATCCGACAAAGATCAGCGCCGGTGCTGTTGCAAAGCCCGGAATTGCCGTAAAGATTGGTGCAAAGAAAATTGCAAGCAGGAATAATAATCCTGTAACGATGGATGCAAGACCGGTTCTTGCACCAGCTCCGACACCGGCAGAGCTCTCTACGAATGTTGTAGTTGTAGACGTACCAAGGACCGCACCTGCAGAAGTAGCAATTGCATCTGCCATCAGTGCCTGCTTTACGTTCGGAAGTTTTCCATCTTCGTCTAACATGCCGGCCTTATCCGATACACCGATCAGTGTTCCGATCGTATCAAACATATCTACAAACAGGAAAGACAACATGACTACGATGAAGTTCATAATTCCGACTCCATGGAAATCTGCTGTAAAACACTGTCCGAACGTCTCACCAATCTTTGAAAAATCAGTCATGGCAAATGTCGGATACAGAGAATAAAATCCAGCGTCTGCATCGATACGGTAAACACCCGCTGCCTGACAGATCATTCCAAGAATCCAGGTAGCCAGAATACCGATCAGAATAGATCCCTTGACTTTTTTGATGTATAAAATTGCAGTAAGAAGCAGACCGATCAGTGCAAGTACTGCACAGATTCCTTCGGTATGCCAGTTATCTCTGAAATTTACATAAGATAACAATGTGGAATCGTTGTTTACAACGATATGTCCACCCTGCAGTCCGATAAACGCGATGAACAGACCGATGCCGGCGCTCACACCTTTCTTTAATGTGGTCGGAATGGCATTGAAAATTGCCTCACGCACATTGGTAAGAGAAAGGATAATAAAGATAATACCTTCGAAGATACTGCCATCAGGGCTACCTTCCAGGAATATCCCATATTTCCGCATACGGTAAATGCAAAGTATGCATTCAGTCCCATACCCGGTGCAAGTGCAAACGGATAATTTGCAAGGAGTGCCATTGCAAACGTACCGATAAAGGATGCCAGACAGGTTGCGATCAGCACTGCTGTCGGGTCCATTCCTGCCTGTGAAAGCAGATTCGGGTTTACAGCCAGGATATAAGCCATGGTCATAAACGTCGTAATACCGGCGATCACTTCTGTTTTCGCTGTGGTATTATTCTCTTTGAGCTTAAACATTTTCTCTAACATGTTCTCTCCTCCATATTTTATTGTTGTGTAAAAGCACCCTACTATTTTATCATAAAATAATTGAGAAATCCATTCAATTATTTATGTCTCCAGGTACTTCTTGAAAAGAGAACAAGCATCGGGAAAATTTCCAGTCTTCCGGCCAGCATGTCAAAAATCAGCACAAGTTTTGAAAACCAGGAATACACCGAAAAATTACAGGTAGGTCCCACCACATCAAATCCCGGTCCGATATTGTTAAAGCACGCAGCAACCGCAGACACATTTGTTGTCATGGACAGTCCATCAATAGAAATCAAAAGAAAACTTCCGACTAAAATCACACCGTAAGCCGCCAGATAGGTATTTGTATTATTTAATACATCCTCCCCGATCCGGTTTCCATTCATGCGCACCACTTCCACACGCTGCGGGCTTAAAATTCTGCGGATATTTCTGCGCAGGTTTTTCAGAATCAGAAGAAGCCTTCCCATCTTAAGCCCTCCTGCCGTACTGCCTGCACAGGCACCGACAAACATCAGGCACAGCAACAGTGCCTTCGAAAATCCGGGCCACAAATCAAAGTCCGTGCTTGCAAACCCGGTCGTCGTCATGATAGAGGAAACCTGAAATGCCGCATGGCGGATCGTCTCTTCCAGGAGCCGTACAGTCCCCGGACATTGAACGTAATTAAAAGAATACTGACCACAAATATGATGATATACAGCCGCAGTTCCTGATCTTTGAGCACTTCCTTTACATGCCGGACTAAAAGCAGATAATAACAGCTGAAGTTGATTCCAAACAAAAACATGAAGACCGTACATACATTCTGTATATATGGGCTGTATCCTGCAATACTGTCATTCCGGATTCCGAATCCACCTGTGCCGGCCGTTCCAAAAGCGGTACATACGGCATCAAAAACCGGCATTTTTCCCAACAGGAGAAACAGGAAATTGATGAATGTCAGCACCATGTATATGACGTACAAAATTCTTGCTGTTGTACGCATTTTCGGCACCAGCTTGTTCACATTCGGTCCCGGACTCTCCGCACGCAGCAGATGCATGGTATACCCTTTGCCTCTCTCTCCGTTCGGAGAAAGTGCCAGAAGAAATACAAGTACCCCCATGCCGCCCAGCCAGTGGCTGAAACTCCGCCAGTACATAATTCCGGGAGAAAGTGCTTCCACATCTCCCAAAATCGAAGAACCTGTGGTTGTAAATCCCGATACAATTTCAAACAGGGCATCGACAAAGTTTGGAATTTCCCTGGAAAAAACAAATGGCAGACACCCGAAAAAACTGATTGCAATCCAGCTTCCGGCTACGCAGACCATCCCTTCCCTCGCAAAAAAACGACGGTGGAATTTCTGCAAAAATAATACATTAAGGCACCAACTCCGGCAGTGATCAAAATGGACAGCCCAAACCCATAAACTGCTGCCCGGCTTCCGGTATACAGACTGATCAAAAGTGCCGGAACCATAAACCCTGCTTCCACAATTAAGATCTGGGAAAGAAATTTTCCCATCATTTTATAATTCATAGCATCCTCACTCGAAAATATCATTCAGCTGCAAAAGTGTCATCCCGCCCTTTGCAACGATAATCACGGAATTTCCAGCCTCATACATGGAATCTCCGTTTGGAATCTCCGTTTTACTTCCATGGCTGATACATGCGATCAGTATATTGCGTTTCAGGCGGATATTACGCAATGGTTCCCCGATATGTTTTGTGTCGGCATCTACGACAAACTCCAATGCCTCTGCCTGTCCTTCTGCAATATTGTGCAGTGTCAGTGCTGCACCTGTTGTATTCTGCATGGCACGGACATAACGGACAATCGTATTGCAGCAGAGTTCTTTCGGGCAGATCACACTGCCAAGGCCAAGACTGTCCTGCATACTGTTATTTTCCATATGACCGACTTTCGTGATTACCTGTGGCACTCCACATGTCTGCGCATACAGCGAAATAATCATATTCATCTCATCCATGCCGGTCATGGTTACAACGGCGTCACAATCATGGATGCCTTCACTTTCAAGCAGAAACTGGCTGCTGGCATCCCCATGTATGATACATACTTCCGGTGGAAGTTTACCGGATAGTTCTTCACAGCGCGCTTCATCCTGTTCGATCAGCTGTACACTGACGCCTTCTCTTGCCAGCCAGGTTGACAGATAATAACCGATTCTTCCGCCACCGCAGATAATTACACGCTTTGCCTTATGCGTGATAATGCCAAGATTGCGCAGAAGCTGTGTCAGCATCTCAGCAGTTGCCGTAATAAACAGATGATCCCCCTCCCGGAGAATAAAATGTCCGGACGGAATCTCCACAACACCATCACGGCTCACTGCGCAGACAAGTACCTTGCATTTGACAACATTTTCCAGATTCATCAGTGCCACATCGCAGAGTTTACTGCCTTTTTGTATCCGCAGCTCCACGATTTCCACACGGCTTTTGGCAAATGTTTCCCTCTGCAGAAAGCCGGATAGCGGATCAGCCGTTCAATCTCGCGCGCCGCCTGTTTTTCCGGATTCACCATAAGCGAAAGGGAATAGACATCCCGCATGGTAAAAATCTGCTTGCCGTATTCGGGATTACGGATTCTTGCAATGGTGTGAATTCTCGGATTCAGACCATGGGCAGTCATACCACAGAGCAGATTGACTTCATCCGAACTGGTGGCTGCAATGAGCAGATCCGCCTTTTTCACATCCGCACTCTCCAACACGCGCATGGAGCACAGTTTCCCTGTACCCCCATAACATCGTAACGCTCCACACTCGAATCCAGCACACGCTGGTTCGAATCGATCAAAGTCAGGTCGTGTCCTGCCGCAGAAAGCTTCTGCGTCAGCGTGAGTCCGACCTTGCCATCACCGGCGATTATTATTTTCACAGATTTGTCCTCCGTTTATATTCTGTATTTAGACGTCCCACATTATAGCACATGGCATATAGAAATACAACCGAGGAGTTTTTGGTCTTTACTGCTTCTTATCCTCCTGATATTCCTCAAAACTGAGAATTACTTTAAACAGATCGCCGTCCATCTGCACCGCAAGATTTCCATGCATCAGCTCGGTCAGGCTTTTTGCGATAGAAAGCCCCAGTCCGTGTCCTTCCGTATTCCGGGAACTGTCTCCACGGACAAATCTTCCGAAAAGTTCCTCGCTGGTCATTTTCAGTCGATCCTTCGAAATATTGCGGAAGGTCATAATCACCATTCCGTGAAATGTTTCCAGCGTAACATACACACGTGTTCCCGGCTGTGCATACTTACATATATTTCCCATCAGGTTGTCAATGATCCGCCACAAATGTCTGCCATCCACATAGATTTCAACGGGTGGTTGCGGACATTCTACAACCATCTCCAGCTGATTTGCCTCTGCCTTTTCTGAAAATTCCCCGACAATCTGTGTCAGAACGACCGTTGCATCACATACTTCCGGATTCACCGGAAGATTTCCGGTAGATGCTTTGGATGCCTCCATCAGATCCTCAATAAGCTTTTTCAGACGGTTGGACTGTCGGTCAAGCACCTCAATGTACTCCCGCATTGTTTCACTCTCTGTCGGCTCCTTTTTGATCAGATCCACATAGTTGATAATGGAAGTAAGCGGTGTTTTAATATCATGGGAGACATTGGTGATCAGTTCGGTACGAAACCGCTCACTCTTCATTTTTTCTTCTACCGCCGCTGCAACTCCGGTCTGTACATTATTTAAATTTTCCGCATGTGTGCGCAGCTCATACATCATTTTTTCTGTATGGATCGGATGCGAATAATCACCTTTTGCAATCCGTTCCCCTCCGTCGAATATCTGTCGAAACTGCACCACAATCTTTAACAGTACGCCGTATTCCACAACTTTCCAGAGGAGATAGACCATGATAATTCCGCCATCCGCTCCGGCACACAGTAAAAGAAATGCTTCTATGAGGAAGACCACAAGAAATACAGCTGTGACTTTTACCGTCATAGACAGATTGGCCAAAAGCGCCAGTCTGATTTCATGCAGTTCTCTTTTTATCCGGCGAAACGGGTTTAAAAGCAGACGCAACAGCGTATAATGCCAGAATTTTCCTGCGCGGATTCTTGCAATGATACTGATCACATATTCATACACAATCAGCTCTGCCAGTGCAAAGGCAATTGCAAAATACGCAACGCAATATTCAGCTCTTGCATTTCGAAACAGACCATCTCCCATATAAAGGCATATCAGCCCACAGCCAATTACTACAAGTCCTGTGATTCCTGTATAAATTGCAAACGGTATACGGTCGATCCTTCGAATCTGTACCGTATCAAACCCTTTTTTCCATCCTGCCGATACAAACAAAACGCCAAGCGAAACCATCCATACAAGAGCACTCAAAAGCAGCCACCACCCCGATGTCTTCCGCAGCTGTACCACAACGCCTGCAAGCGTGTGTGCTTTCTGGAAAAACTGTGTTTTCCCGGAATCAATCACGATACGACTTCCACTCCCGGTTTCGTTTGAAAACAAAGAAGATACCGAAACTTTGCTTCCCTTCAGGGGATCCGCTACCGTAAGATAAAGCGTATACTCCGTCACTTCTTTCTCCTGATGCGGGTTATAATAAATGAGTCCCTGATTATCTTCGTATGCAAATGAAAAATCCTGCCACTGGAAGACCTCTGCCTTCGGATAGGTTTCCGCAATGGATTCCTGACGGATCGGGTAAATTCCATCCTTTTTTGACCATAAGTAACCTGCCTCTAACCCATCAAAATCAAACCGCAGTTCGGATGATTTTAAATACGGTTCGAGCTTACCTTTTTTCAGCAGTTCTCCATTTTCCGCGCAATATCCGCCACCATCGTCCGATTCCCGGTAAGTATATTCCACATACGGTTCAAGATCCGACTGCGTTGGAACCATGGAAAAAGAAAAAGAATCAATCCGAAACAGGGTATCACCCGCATAACAATAAATCACACCATCATCATAGATAAAATGATCCACCTTCGTATAATACTTGATTTCCTGCATGTGCAGTCCCCGGTATCTTCCAAACAGCATATCCCAGAAAGAACAATCATATGTATTAAACTCATTTTCATCTGTAAATTTCAGCCAGGCAAGTGCATTTTCCTTATTTAAGGTACCGGTATTGTTTCCACAGACAAGTTCGGTTTCTTTTCCTTTCGGCTTCTTTTTGACAAGTGAATAAACGATATTTCCGTCATCATATTTTTTCAGAGCTGCTGCTGCATCGTCCTGCCCGATAACTTCATCCCCCATCCAGTACGCATAGCTTCTGAGCAGCTCGGTATCCAGTGTTTTTTCAATGTCTTTCTGTGAACCCTGCAAATCGCCGGCCATCCCCATGCCCAGTGCAACTGTTATCACACCGGTCACGGCCACAAAAAATCCACTCACAATCGCAAGTACCATTGCCAGTAGTTTGATGCCCTGCGATGATTTCCAGTTTTTGGACACATGTTCCGGCTTTTGGGATTTTTTATCCTTTTTCTCATTCATTTTCTACATCCTCCATCTTGTATCCCCGTCCCCACACGACTTTTAAATAGCGTGGCTCCGCAGGATTATATTCGAGTTTTTCCCGAAGGTGCCGGATATGTACGGCTACCGTGTTTTCGACGCCGCACGGGCTGCCTTTCCACACGGCCTCGTAAATCTGTTTCGGTGAATATACTTCCCCCGGATGTTCCATCAGAAGTTTTAAAATATCGTACTCTGTTCTGGTCAGATTCACAGGTTCTCCGTCCAGAGTGACTTCCTTTAATTTATCATCCAGCTCGATGCCGCCGGCGGACAGTTTTGTCCTCACCTTCTGTCCGCTTCCAAGCAGCATATACCGCCGGATCTGGGATTTCACTCTCGCCTGCAGTTCCACTGGATTGAATGGTTTCGTCACATAATCGTCCGCGCCCACGGTAAGTCCGAGTACCTTATCGGTATCCTCACTTTTGGCCGTCAGTAAGATCACCGGAACATTGGAAATTTCACGGATTTTGCACATCGCTTCTATCCCGTCCATTTCCGGCATCATAATATCCATCAGAACCAGCTGGATATCCTCCCGGTTTATAATTTTTAAGGCTTCCTTTCCGTTATAAGCCGAAAACACCTGGTATCCTTCACTTTTTAAATAAATCTGCAAAGCAGAAACAATATCCTTTTCATCGTCACAAACTAAAACATTATACATAAAAAAACCGCCACCTCGTATTCATGATTAATCATAGATACATTGTAGCGGTTTTTTTCTTAATTTCCAATGGGGCAAACCTTTAAGGTTTGCTTAAAATCAGGAATTATTCTTATTTTGATACCCTTTCTTCTTTCAGCCATGCATCAACGCTCTCATACAGACGCTGCATTCCATCTTCAACAACCAGCTTGGAGGTAGCCACATTCACGCGCAAAAATCCTTCGCCTCCCCTACCATACTGATTGCCTCCGCTGACATACAGACCGCTGGTTTTGCGGATAAATTTTACAAACTGCCGGCCACTCTCCGTGATTTTGCGGCAGTCCAGCCACATGAGGTAAGTAGCCTCTCCTGCAACCGGATGGATGAGTGGAATTTTCTCCTGCAGAAATTCTGTCACATACTGCTTGTTCTTTTCCACATATTCCCGCAGCTCATCGAGCCATTCTTCCCCGTATTGAAAAGCGGCAATCGTTGCCTGAATTGCAAAAGCGTTCGGTTCTGCTACTTCGTCGGTGTTGAGCTGTCTCCACATTCTGTGATGCAGAATCGAGTTTTCTGCATAGACGGCAGCCGTCTGCAGCCCTGCCAGATTAAATGTCTTCGTCGGCGCAATGCAGGTAACACTGATGTCCCTGCAGGTATCATTCACAGAGGCAAACGGAATGTATTCTGTACCGGGTTTTGTCAGATCACAGTGAATTTCATCCGAGACAACAATGACATCATACTGCTTACATAATGCCCCGATCCTCGCCAGCGTCTCACGATCCCAGATGTTTCCTGCCGGATTCTGCGGATTACACAAAATCATAAGCGTCGTCTGCGGATCTGCCAGCTGCTGTTCAAGTTTTTCCCAGTCTATGCGGTATTCTTTTCCATCATAAAACAGTTCGTTTTCCACGACATTTCTTCCGTTATTACGAATGGAATTGAAGAAATTATTATAGACAGGTGTCTGAATCAGCACATTTTCTGCCGGTGTCGTCAGTTTTCGGACAGCAGAAGAAGTGCAGGGATTACTCCCGTTGTAAAGATCAGCTTCTTTGGGTCCATCCGAAAATGATGACGCTTTTCCCACCAGTTTACATAGCTGTCCGCCCATTCGTCCGGGATGACAGAATATCCATATACCCCGTGTGCTACGCGCTGTACCAGTGCCTCCTGCACTTCCGGCACCGTCTCAAAATCCATATCTGCCACCCACATCGGGAGTTCTTTGCGATCCACATCCCACTTGAGGGAATTTGTGCCTCTGCGGTTTGGTATTTTATCAAAATTATATTTCATAATCATCAGGTCTCCTTTTTTCTGTCTCTCTATAATGCCTAATCATACCACTTCTGCATCATTTCTTCAATCATTGCCGTATCATCCGAAACAGAAAAAGAAGGGAAAAAACACCTCTTTTTCCGGTATTTTTTCCCTTCTTTTGTAAACAATCACCGGGCTGCAGCAGTCTGTTTTCAGCCTTCGGTCTTTGTTGTGCTCTCTTTGGACTTATAATAATCCTCAAACTTCTGATTTGCAGCATCCAATGTCTTCTGGCAGATGTCCGGAAGGTCTTTGCCCCATGCACCGGTTGCCTGTTTGAATCCCTTCTGCATGGCAGTCTGCATCTTCTTCATCTTTTCCACATCATCCCGGCAAGGGCACTTGCAAAATCAAATAATCTCTCTGATGTCTGCTTTATACCGTAGTAACCATCCTCAGAAATATCCTTCTGTGCCTGTGCCTTGGTTGCTGCATCTACCGTGAAATCTCCTTTTGCAAGGAACTTCCATATATCATCACTGTTTGTTCCGTTTGCAACAGAAGCAGTAGCTGCCTGACCGGTCATCATTTTCTGCACGATGCTGATCAGCTGCTGCTGTCTGGACTGTGTATCCGCTTTCATCTGCTGTACGAGTGCTGCACGATCCTCAGCGCTCATCTTATTAATCGAATAGGTTGCTTTCTTATTGTCCTTGCTGCTGTCTGATTTATCATAGACTACACCGCTCTCATTTTTTTCTTCCGTCTTTGCTGTGGAGTCCTTCTTTGCAGCCGTCTCATTTTTGGTCACCGCATCGTTTTTATAGGATGCGTATACCTCTGTCTGCGTGTTTAACAAACCTGTTGTGTTTACACCCATACTCTCATCCTCCCTGAATTCTACCGGTCAATTCCATTTGTTTCCGGTTAAACTATTTTGGTATCTACTATAGATATCGGTTCTTTTCACAGAATCTTTATAGTTTGCTTTATTTTTGTTTCACAGTGACACGATAGGTCTTTCCAACGGCAGATTTTGTTCTGGCCTTCACCATCACATAGAGTTTCTGCCCCTTTGCAGCTTTTACGGTAAACTTCTGTCCGGTCTGTGCATAATCTTCCTGTTTGACCAGCTTCTTTTTCTGATTATATACACACACATTCCAGTATCCGCTGTCAGGAAGGCTTACCTGTATGGTCACCTTTCCCTTCTTTGCAGCCTTATATACAAAATAATCTTTATCCTTTACCGCATAATTATTCGCACTACAGGTCTTATTCTTTTTTACAGTTGTAGCTGTGGCAAAAGAATCATTGGATTCCTGTTCCCAGTTATCAGCCTTGTACTGATTGACTGTCACCGTGTATTCGTGTCCGCACGCATAATCATTGATATTCCGTTCTACCTTCAGGTAAATCTCTTTGCCTTTCCGGAAACTGAGCTTTGCAGTGGAAATCTGCAGATCATCCTCTGTTTCCACGGTCTGAAGCAGCTTCTTTTTCTCATCATATACGGAAAGTTTCCAGTACTGATTGTTTCCACCGTCCGCATTTGTAAATTTGAAATTGAAATATCCACTGCCCGTGGCAACGTAGCGGTAGTAATCCACATCTTTTTTGCTGTTGATACTTCCATGCAGTGTCTTTCCGGCGGTAAGATCCGTGGCAAGTGCCATGGTATCGTTGGATTCCTTTTCCCAGCCTTCCGTTGCATAGTAATTGGAACGGATTATATATTGCTTTCCTCCACCATAACCGGTAACCATTACATACACTTTTGATCCAACCGGTAGAACATATTTGCCCGATGATACGGTTCTTGTATTAGTATCTCTCTGCAGTTCATTCATATTTTCATCATACAAATACAGATTCCATAATGCATACGATCCCTCTCCCTGAAAATCATATGTGAAATATCCGTTCGCCGGTATAGTATACACATACCAATCTACATCTGGTTGTTTGTAAAAATTTCCATTAGTCCAGACTCCACTCTCCAGGCTTGTGGCCGTTGCTGGCGTGTCATTGTCTTCCTGCTCCATATTCGTGCTTTCTATCGTTTTAACCTGAAGAGAGTACTGACAATCCTCTAACAGCTGATATCCCAAAATAGAAATCTCTGCATCTGTCACACGCTCTACTTTGATATAGACGCTTCTGCCCGGTCTGAAATTATAAATTCCTGACGTATAATTGGATGCCAGAGGTTTTGTTTCCAGTTCCTGATTTCCATTGTCCGCATCATATACGGAAAAATTCCACTTTCCTTTTCCGCTTGTCTGTGCAAGATTTACAGTAAAATATCCGGCTTTTTCCGCAGTATACTTATAAAAGTGAACATTATTGGAAGTAGACAGCGTATCATACACCACCGTATCTGACTTCAGCACCTCTGCTTTGGTGTAGCTGCTGTATGTGCCGGTCGGTGTCTGATTGATGGAAATGGATACATTGTCCGCTTTTACCGCCACCGGTGCCGCTGTAAAAACACAGCAGCATGCCAGCAGCAATGCCAGACCTCTTTTTTTCATGTTATGATTCATACGCATATTCCTCTTTTACAGAGCTTTGATACGCTCCAGTGCCTTTACGGTGTTTTCATAATTTCCAAATGCAGTCAGTCGGAAATATCCTTCTCCGCTCGGTCCGAAACCGGATCCCGGAGTACCAACAACATTTGCATTCTCCAGCAGATAATCAAAGAACTCCCAGGAAGTCATCTGATCCGGAGTCTTTAACCAGATGTATGGTGCATTTACACCACCAAATACGGTATATCCGGCATCCTTTAATCCTTCCTTAATGGTCTTTGCATTCTTCATATAGTAAGCAACCTGCTCCTTTAACTGTGCTTTTCCTTCCTCAGAATATACAGCCTCACCGGCACGCTGCACAATGTACGGAGCCCCATTGAATTTGGTTCCGTGACGTCTTGCCCACATATCGTGCAAAGAAACTTCCCCGCACTTTAAATCCTTCGGAACTACGGTATATCCCAGACGGACACCGGTAAATCCTGCATTCTTTGAGAAACTGTGCAGCTCAATGGCGCAGGTTCTTGCACCCTTGCACTCATAAATGGAATGTGCCACATTGTCCTCACTGATATAAGCTTCATAAGCGGCATCATAAATGATTACGGCGCCAACTTTATTGGCATAGTCCACCCATTCCTGCAACTGATCCTTTGTAAGCGTTGTTCCGGTCGGGTTATTCGGCAGACACAGATAGATCATGTCCGGTGTCTTCTTAGGAAACTCCGGTACGAAATGATTTTCTGCTGTACATGGCATGTAAATGACATCGCTCCATGTGCCGGTCTCCTTGTCGTAAGTACCGGTTCTTCCAGCCATAACGTTGGAATCCACATAAACCGGGTATACCGGATCACAGACCGCAATCTTGTTGTCCTGTCCGAAAATCTCCTGAATATTTCCGGAATCGCTCTTTGCTCCGTCAGACACAAAAATTTCATCTGCTGCAACCTCACAGCCTCTTGCTGCATAATCGTTCTCTGCGATTGCCTTGCGCAAAAATTCATATCCCAGATCCGGTGCATAGCCGTGGAATGTCTCGGCATGTCCCATCTCATCTACCGCTTTATGCATAGCCTCAATGATTGCAGGAGCCAGTGGCTGTGTAACATCACCGATTCCCAGACGGATAATGTTCTTGTCCGGATTTGCCTCCTGATATGCATTTACTTTTTTTGCAATTGTGCTGAATAAATAGCTGCCCGGCAGCTTCTGATAATTCTCATTTACATGAAACATAATTTCGTTCTCCTTCTCTAATTTTCCATCAGTATCACTTTAACATTTTCTTCTTTTAATGTAAAGACCAGCCAAAAAAGCCAGATAAGATCCCTACCCTTCCTGCAGAAGACTTAAGATCATCTGTGCCACCTCGACCAGACCGGTTCCGTTGTCCATACTTCTTTTCTGAATATATTTATGTGCCTCCTCTTCCGTAAAAGAGTTTCGTGCCATAAGGAGTTCCTTTGCCTTGCGAATGATCTGCTGATCCTCCTGCGAACGGTGTTTCGGCTGCTGCCGCATTCTCCTTCTGCGCCTCTGGATATCTCCCTCCATCATTTCAATTGTCTGCAACAGTTCATGCACTTTCATCGGCATGGAAAGACAGACCAGATTGCTTACCTCTCTCTCCTGAATGGAAGACGGAGAAGCGATCAGAAGCATCTGAAACTCCGGTGGCAGATAATCGTGAATTTCCATATACATCATATCCATAAACCGGCATCCGCAGATCAGTATTCCACACTCCAGATTGTTTACGCTTGCCAGTGCCTGCGCACCGGTAGTACAGACTGCCTGCACGGAATACCCGCTCTGTGTCAATATTTTTTTTATGCCCGCTGCCACTTCCGGTTTCGAAAAGGCAATTACAATGTTACTCACGATCCGATCTCCCGTTAAATCTTATACAGATACTCTTCGATCTCCCAGCCGGTTACCTGTGTACGGTACTGCATCCATTCTGCCTCTTTTGCCTCGATCAGTTTGCTGCTGATATGTTCTCCAAGCACTTCTTTTATAAAAGCATCTTTCTGCAATTCACAGATGGCCGCATGAAGATCGGCCGGAAGCGACTCGATTCCTCTGCTTGCCTTTTCTTCCTCCTTCAGTTCATAGACATTTTCCGGCACTTCTTCCGGTGGCTCAATTTTATTTCTGATACCGTCAATTCCGGCTGCAAGACATACCGCAAGGGCCAGATACGGATTGGCTGCCGGGTCCGGGCTGCGCAGTTCCACACGGGTTTCCTCTCCCCGGGAAGCAGGAATACGGATGAGCGGGCTGCGGTTTGTCGCAGACCATGCAATATAACATGGTGCCTCATATCCAGGTACCAGCCGCTTATAGGAATTTACCAGCGGATTCATGATAAGAGTCACACCTTTCATGTGCTTCATGATACCGCCAATAAAATAATAGGCTTCTTTACTCAGGCCCATTTTTCCATCCGGATCGTGGAAAATATTATGTCCGTCTTTGGACAGGGACATATTGATATGCATTCCGGAACCATTAATCCCGTATTTCGGCTTCGGCATAAAGCTTGCAAACAGACCGTGCCGCTTGGCAATGGTCTTAACCGCCAGTTTGAATGTCATGATATTATCTGCCGTCTGCAGTGCCTCATCATACTTAAAGTCAATCTCATGCTGTGCGGGTGCTACCTCATGGTGGGAAGCTTCGATCTCATACCCCATATCTTCAAGTGTCAGCACCATATCACGTCTGGCATTTTCCCCCAGATCTACCGGACCGAGATCAAAATATCCGGCTTTTTCGTGGGAAAGTGTTGTCGGCTGGCCATTTTCATCCTGATGAAACAGGAAAAACTCACACTCCGGTCCCACATTAAATGTATATCCAAGTTTTTTTGCTTCCTCAATCTGACGTTTTAAGATATAACGGGAGTCCCCCGTAAACGGTGTTTTGTCTGCACAGTAAATATCACAGATAATACGTGCTACTTTTCCCTGCTGCGGGCGCCATGGGAAATGGTAAATGTGTCCAGATCCGGATACAGATACATGTCTGACTCCTCAATCCGTACAAATCCCTCAATGGAAGAACCGTCAAACATACACTTGTTATTCAATGCTTTCTCCAGCTGACTGGATGTAATTGCTACATTCTTTAATGTTCCGAAAATATCCGTAAACTGCAGACGGATGAATTCCACATCCTCTTCTTCCACAATTCTGAAAATATCTTCCTTGGTATATCTGCTCATATACTTTTCTCCTTTTCTGCGTTACATTTGCTGATATATGTTAATACCTGTTCATAAGACATCGGACCGCCAAACAGATCCAGCGCACTTCCAATGGTGACGTTCAGCCGGTTTCTTCCAAGTTGTGAAATTTCTTCCAGATCTTCAAAACTGTGAACGCCTCCGGCATAGGTGATCGGAATTTTTCCCCAGTCTCCCAGAAACTGTGCCAGGGGTTTTTCAATTCCACCGGATTTTCCTTCCACATCCACGGCATGCACCAGAAACTCGCTGCACCGGGAACTCAGTTTTTCCAGAAGTTCATTCGTCACACGCTCTGTGGTAAATTTCTGCCACCGGTCGGTTACAATATAATAGCCCGGTTCTTCTGCATCTGCCCGGTATCTGCACGACAGATCAAGTACCAGGTGTTCCTTTCCCACGGCCTGCTCCAGCCGGTTCAGACAATCATAGTCAATCCGTCCGTCCCGGAAAACAAACGAAGTCACAATCACTGCAGATGCGCCAGCTTCCAGAAATTCGGACGCATTGGCATCGGTAATTCCTCCGCCGACCTGCAATCCCCCCGGATAGGCACGCAGAGCCGCCAGCGCCTGATTTTTGGTTTTTTCATAGTAAGGGCTGTCTTTTGCATTCAGTAAAATGATATGTCCGCCGCGGATTCCCCGGCTCTGATACATCCGTGCATAAAACGCTGCATCCTGCCCGGAAACAAAATTTTCACTTGCCTGATCCCCGGCATCCCGCAGACTGCTTCCGACAATCTGTTTTACCTTTCCGTTGTGAATATCAATACATGGTCTGAATTCCATCCGATTTTGTCCTCTTTTCAAAAAATGGGCATAGAAAGACCCTGCTGAGGCCCCCTTGCCCTTATTGTTGTATATCTTCACTGTTTATGCTGTTTCTCCGCTATCATAACATAATTTTTACTTGACAGCAATCCATTATTTTGCTATCATCATTAAAATTGTTATTGTACATAATAGGTGTTTTGGACGATAACAGACGTTACACAAAATTACATACAAACTACATATAATAGAAGAAAGCGAGGATTTTAGAAAATGGGAACTATTATCGGCGAAGGAATTACATTTGATGACGTTCTTCTGGTTCCTCAGTATTCTGAGGTTACACCAAACCTGATCGATCTGAAGACACATCTGACAAAGAAGATCGTACTGAACATTCCTATGATGAGTGCAGCCATGGATACCGTTACGGAGTCAAAAATGGCGATTGCAATGGCAAGACAGGGTGGTATCGGGATCATTCATAAAAACATGTCCATTGAAGCACAGGCAGATGAGGTCGATAAGGTAAAGCGTTCGGAAAACGGTGTTATCACAGACCCATTTTTCTTATCTCCAGACAATACATTACAGGATGCTGACAACCTGATGGCAAAGTTCCGTATCTCCGGTGTTCCGATCACAGAGAACGGTCGTCTGGTCGGCATCATCACGAACCGTGATTTAAAGTTCGAAACCGATTTCACAAAGAAAATCAGTGAATCTATGACCTCCGAGGGTCTGATCACCGCTCCGGAAGGAATTACCTTAGAAGAAGCCAAAAAGATTCTTGCAAAAGCCAGAAAAGAAAAACTTCCGATTGTTGACAAGGATTTCAACTTAAAAGGTCTGATCACCATCAAAGATATTGAAAAACAGATCAAGTATCCGCTTTCTGCAAAGGATGATCAGGGACGTCTTCTCTGCGGTGCCGGTGTCGGTATCACCGGAAACATGATGGAGCGTGTCGATGCCCTGGTTGCTGCCCATGTCGATGTCATCGTTGTCGATTCCGCACACGGTCATTCCAAAAACATTCTGGAAGCCGTAAAGAAGATCAAGGCAAAATACCCAGATCTGCAGGTTATCGCCGGAAACATTGCAACCGGTGCTGCTGCACAGGCACTGATTGATGCCGGAGCTGATGCAGTTAAAGTTGGTATCGGACCTGGTTCTATCTGTACCACACGTATCGTTGCCGGTATCGGTGTTCCACAGATCTCCGCAATCATGGACTGCTATGAAGTTGCAAAACAGAGCGGCATCCCTGTCATCGCCGATGGTGGTATCAAATACTCCGGCGATATGACAAAGGCTATCGCAGCCGGTGCAAACGTATGTATGATGGGTTCCATGTTTGCAGGATGTGACGAAGCACCTGGTACATTTGAGCTCTTCCAGGGAAGAAAATACAAAGTATACCGTGGTATGGGTTCCATCGCTGCCATGGAAAACGGAAGCAAAGACCGTTACTTCCAGGAAGGTGCAAAGAAACTTGTTCCGGAAGGCGTAGAAGGCCGTGTTGCTTACAAGGGAACACTTGAAGATACCGTCTTCCAGCTGATCGGTGGTATCCGTTCCGGTATGGGTTACTGCGGATGTCCTACATTGAGGATCTCAAGGAAAGAGGTAAATTTGTCAAGATTTCCGCTGCTTCCTTACGTGAGAGCCATCCACACGATATTCACATTACAAAAGAAGCTCCAAACTACAGTACCGATGACAATAAATAAATCATAATAAATATAATTTGAGGTGAATTTTATTGGGCCCCAGTGAGACAGGTCAATTAATTGCAATAATTATCCTGCTGTGTCTGTCAGCGTTTTTTTCGTCGTCAGAGACAGCTCTTACAACCGTAAACCAGATTCGTATGCGTACCCTTGCAGACAATGGCGATAAACGCGCTGCACGGGTATTGCATGTAACCGGAAATCCGGGAAAAATGTTATCTGCCATTCTGATCGGAAATAATATTGTAAATCTTTCGGCATCTTCCATTTCAACATCCCTTGCCATCCATCTTTTTGGAAACACGGGTGCGGGAATTGCCACAGGTATTCTTACATTTCTGATACTGATCTTCGGTGAAGTAACACCAAAAACCATGCAACCATCAAAGCCGATTCCATGTCTTTGACAGTAGCCGCTCCAATAGGACTTCTGATGAAAATACTTACTCCTGTTATTTTTATCATCAACAAGCTCTCTCTCGGACTGATGTTTCTGCTGCATGTCAATATCAAAGATGCACAGAAAAAGATGACAGAAGAAGAGCTCCGCACCATTGTTGACGTAAGTCAGGAAAATGGTGTCATCGAACATGAAGAACGGGATATGATTCATAATCTCTTTGATTTCGGTGATGCAGAAGCCAAGGAGATCATGGTTCCGCGAATTGACATGACTTTTGTTCAGGCAGATGCCACCTATCAGGAAGTACTTGATATCTTCCGTCAGGATATGTTTACACGCCTTCCTGTTTATGAAGACTCAACCGACAATGTAATCGGAATCATCAACATGAAAGACTTCCTGTTACAGAATGATACCCCGGAATTTTCCGTACGAAACCTTCTGCGGGAGCCATATTTTACATATGAGCACAAAAATACTGCAGATCTGTTTCTGGAAATGCGTAAATCCTCCATTTCCCTTGCGATTGTGCTGGACGAATACGGAGTAACCGCAGGACTCATTACTTTAGAAGACCTGTTGGAAGAAATTGTAGGGGAAATCCGTGATGAATATGATGCCGATGAAGAAGACGATATCACCCGGATCAGTGACCGCGAATTCTATGTACTTGGTTCCGCCAATCTCAACGATGTCAGTGAAGCGCTTTCCCTACACTTTACTTCGGATGATTATGACACCATAGGAGGATATTGTCTTGGTCTTCTCGATCATCTGCCGGAAAAAAATGAAATTATTTTAACAGATAATAATATTCTTCTCCGTATTGACCGGATGGAAAAAAACAGAATCGAACGGATTTACATCCGGCTTCCGGAACCTCTGGAGGAAACCGGTTCCGAACAAAAATCCGAAGAATAATCCGTAAATTCTGAGGGCTGCTTTGCAGCCCTCATTTTTATGCCAGTAACTGCCGAAGCCACACACGAAGAGAATCCTCCATGATCCATTTCGAATCTCCGGCAAGCCCTCCCCTTTCTTTTGGAATCAGATTCTGTCCGGCATCCTCAAAATATTTTTTGCTGATAAACCGGCAGTGAAACGAAATAATCTTTCCCCTCGGAAAATTTTCATCCGGATCTTTCGGTTTTACCGGATCGGGATCTCCAGAATCCGGTTTCGGATCTTCCCTGTCAGTCCCCGGAGTTTCCGGATCAGGGTCTGTTGGATCAGGTCCTGCCGGATCAGGTCCTGCCGGATCAGGGTCTGTCGGGTCAGGGTCTGTCAGATCATCTGTGTTCTCCGTCTTCCACACTCCATAAAGATCAATTTTCGGACTGTATCTGATTATCCAGCTGTCCTTTACCACTGCCCCACATTTTAAGTCTGCTTTTTTTGCATCCGGCTTCATTGCCCATCCAACCAGTTTTTTTCCTTTCGTTTTCCACCCGATATTTTCCAAAAGCACTTTTCCATAACCATACGTCATTGTCTGCACATCCATTTCCGTATCATCTTTTGAACTGTTCCGGTGAAAGAAAATCTGCAGTTTCTTTTTCTGTCCATAGGCCACACACCGCACATCATTTGTCACATAAAATTCCTGTCTCTCTCTATCCCCGTAACAATCTCCTCTCCATTCTGCAAAATCATATCCTTTCTTTGCTTTTGCTTTTAAACATGCCGTGTATCCATAACAATACTCTCCACCACCAGAAACCGATGCAATCCCTTCCCCTGCAATCGCATCCACCCAGAAAAACAATCCCTGAATTTCTTTGTGGAAATAATTGTGAAAGGAAGTGTATGACTCTCTGCTCCAGCTTTCCGCACCGGAAATTCCCTGATAAGTCGTATATACTTTTCCAGAAACCGGTCCCTGATCATTCATGGTTCCCTGCGCTTTTCCTTTTCTTACCACAATCATACAGGCATCCATCACCATAGACGCTTTGCCTTTATTTAATGCCTGACTTGCCTTTGCATTCAACCGGTCCTTCAGGTCTCCCAGTGTCAGCGCATACAGATTATATTCTGCACCACCTTTTCTGACACGATGCACCGCATACATATAGTTTCCGCCAAGTTTAAAATACATCGTCTGCAGTTTTTTCCCGGAAGAATCCTTTACCGACAACTTCCATCCGATTGTCCGGTAGCGGATATCCGAACTTGCCAGATTTGCTTTGGTTGCATAATAGATCATCCCATCGGTTTCCGAGAACGGGAAAAAGCATACATTATTTCCATACTCCTGATAATAACCGTATGCATTTTCTGATATTCCAGCATAAATGTCTGTCTGTCTGAACGGAAGAAATGTCACCAGCAATGCCACGACCATCCCGAACACCACAATTTTTATCTTTTTTTCCATTAACCGATTGCCACCTCCCAGTATTCACATAATAACCTTCCGTTTTCATCCTGCTGTCCCCCGGTATATACCCCGATAAACTGATATATCTTCTCTCTTTTTGCAAGTGTTTTTGTATAATCCGGAAGTTCCTTTTCCGACGGAAATACACACACCGCTTTCTCAAGCATGGTGATTTTCCTGACCGGACAGTCCTTCTTTTGTAAAAACTCTTTTATCAGCCTGTCCAATTCCTTTCCCCCGAGCTTTCCCTTGGTCCACTTACGCATCAGAACATCCATTTCTTTTTTGATGTTACAGTCAGTCACACTTCCATTGCTCTGATAATACAGCCATTGCGGTGTCAGCAGGTCGGTCTCCTGCCTCTGGCTTCCTGCATGATGCCCGGATGTGTATCATTTTGTGTATGCGCCGCAGAAGATACATGTTTTCCGTCACACAGCACGGAAAGTAACAGGGAAAACAGCATTGCAGCCACACATGCCACAATTGTCAGTGTCAGGATCACTGCATGTTTTCCTTTGGTTGTCAGTTTTCCTTTTCTATTCATACCTCCTCCTCTTGCGGCCATATTTCTTCCGTCTCTGTTTCCTCTTCGATTACTTCCGTCTCTACCAGTATCGTTTTATCGCATGCTATGGACTTATGAAATCCTCCCGGAAGTATAAAATCCTCTGTTACCCGTGCTGAAATAACACCCGAAACCATATCACAGCTTTTTACATCAATGGAAACCCTTGATGCCGTATGCAGCTGCTGCCGGATTTCCTGCCGGACAAATGCTTCAACCTCCGTGTCCGACACTCCAGTCGCATAATACCGGTTCAGATGATATTTAAGTACCTGCGAAATACAGTTTTCCATTTCATTTTTTCTTGTGGAAATACTGTAGATACTCAGACAGGAAACTATCGTATAAACTGCGATCATACAGCCCAGTATTCCTAATATTATGTTTTTCATCGACTCCTCCAGTACCCTTCAAACGCTGCCGTGTCTGTTTCACACAGTGCGCCACTCTTTGGAATTCCCTTTTCCACAACCACGCTCATTTCCGACACCAGCGCAATCAATACCAGTGCCGTCACAACCGCGATTGCCGTGCCTGCGTATTGTCTGATCAGTTCTTTCATCAACAGCCTCCGTTTCCCCAAACCTCGATCATCTGCATAATCAATCCCTGTCTGGACAGCAAAAACTGTCCCAGCGTGCCCAGAAAAACAACTCCTCCCACCGCAGCCAGTACCGCACTGCCGTATTCTTTTACCACTGCTGCCATATTCTATACCCCCGCAATCAATTGCAGAACTTTCCCAAGCCCTGCCAGGACCCCTGTACCAATCACAAATAAAATTCCACCAATTCCATATTCTTCTATGATCTGTTCCATCCCATCTTCCTCCTTTTACTTTGCATAGCTTACAAATGTATGCTGTCTGTTAATTCCCAGAAAAGCAACCTGAAATGGAAACTGCATTTCAATTTTTGCCATATCAACCCCATCCATTCCATATGGTATCTGACTGACCTGCGAAACGGTTGCCACTGTGGAATTTTCATTAAAAAATGTTACTTTCAGCTGATATCCGGCTTCCTCACTCTGCAAAAAACACTGTTGTACCACGCCGGTATTAAAATCACTGTTTTCGATCTCATCAACAATCCGTGCCTGCATATCCTGTGCATTCATCACTTCCATATAGGCTGCCAGAATTCCCATTGCTGTCACCGCCATAAAAAGAGTCAGGAATACTCCCATGAATGCCTTTATGATCTGGCTCATTTTGTATCCTCCTCCCTTTTATCCAAGTCCTGCCCCTGACAGAAATGTCATCATAAACACTGCCATATCCACAAGAAGTTTTAATGACGCTGTCAATACCGGTGCAAGAAACAACAGATACATTCCACTGCTCAGATTTTTAAGCCGTCCCTTTTCTGCGGCATCCAGCATCTCCAGATTCCGGTCAATCAGTTCCCCAATCTGCCGGTCTGCCCTGCCACTGTTTCCCATGGAAACGGAAAAGAGCATGCTCATGGCAGAATGTACTTCCGGAATCTGAAAACTTTTCAAAAACCGATGGTAGGGAAGCACGGACTCCGGTTCCATTTCTAGCTGGCCAACCAGTATATCCAGATCCCGCCGCAACACCGGTGGAACATGCTCCTGTGATTTCTGCAAAGCAACCTGAACGTTTTCACTCTGCAAAAGCAGAACAATATCCATCAGCCATCCCGGAAATGCACACTTGATACTGCGTACCAGCGTTTTTTGGCAACCGCCCGTCCTACCCGGTGCTGATTTGCCATCAGAGCAACCAGAAGCAGTGCCGCCGCTGTCATCAGCTGATGTCCAAAATAATATGCAGCTGCTGCACCTGCCGCCGTCACAACAGCCAGAACTACCGACAAACGTTTCTCTTTTCGCTCATCATACCGGTAATATGCTTCTATTTTCTTTGCATCTGCCTCATCGGTATGTCCATCCAGGGCCAGCCAGTCGATGGCGAGATATTTCTGCGCTCTCGTAAAAATCAGATCATCAAGGATCACAACTACAATCGTAAGCACCTGAGAAATCAAATTTTTACTGATATCAATTTCCATAACCGGCAGATATAAAATCATCCCGCATATCAACAATGACGCAGCAATTGACATTACAATATCCACAAACATTTTCCTGCGTTCCTTCATAGAACCACAAATCCGCTGCTCCCATCTCTTTTTATCCGCCAGAAGCAATTCCACCGGTCTTTCTATTGCTCCTCCGTAAATCTCTACATGTACAATAAAATCATGTACATTTTTTATCCGGCTGCAGGCATATTCCCGTTCGATCATCTGCAGAGAATCCCGCATGACATCAGTTTCATCAAATGTCATATGCATATGATCAATGGCTTTTTGGAGAACTCCGCGCATCGGACCATCCACCATCGCCGCATCTACATTCACCAGTGCTCTCTCCACTTTTTCTTCTTTGACGAAAGCATACAACAGCATATCCAGGTACTCGGATACCTCCTCAAATTTTCTCTCGTATACGATCTTTTTTTTGTACCATTTCCGGTGTCCGGAAATCCGAAGCAGCAGAAAACCGCCAATGACAACCGTCGTAATCCAGTGAAGTTTTAAGAGCAGATGCAGCGCATACAGTGCCGACAGTACAACCAGATAAATCATGTTTCCACCTCCCTGTCTGCATCCTTTCCCAGCTGCTGGTTCAAAAGGCTGCAAAGCAGCGGGTTGTCAACTCCCTCTCTTTTAAACCGCCGCAACAGCGATTCCGGAAATTCTTTCAGCACCAGTTTTCCATCGGTCACTGCCATAATAATTTTGTTTTTTGGCCTTCTCTGTCAAAAAAACATACCTGGTCAATATAACGGTACACCTGACCGGCCCCGTTCTTTTTCTTTCGGATCAAAACCCCGACATCCATTGCCTGATAGATATCGTTTTCCAGACGGTCCGCATCCACACGCGTTTCAAGCATATTTAAAATCCGGTCCGGGATATTCCGGACATCGTCCGTATGCAGGGTGGTCATTCCCCGTACTCCCGTTGACCACCCTTCCAAAAGGTATTTCACCTCCTTGGAACGCGCCTCCGAGAGCATGATCCATTTAGGATTTAACCGCAGGCTTGCCTTGATCGCATCCGCATAATCAAACCGGTCATTGACCCGCATCTCAATACAGTCTTTCCCCGGATTCGTTACGGAATACCGGATCTCCATGGTATCTTCGATTGTGATGACACGCTCATTTCCCGGAACATACTGGGAAAAAATTTTACACACTCCGTCTTTCCAATTCCCGGCATCCCGCAAAAAATCAGATTCATTTTCGTCAGCACGCAATTGACCAGTACTGCAAGAATATCCCTGCTGCAATACTGTTCCTGCAGTGCCTTTTCTGCTGTCAGCCGAATGACCGGCGGTGTTTTCCGGATGCTGATACTGCGCCCGGAACGTGCGATCGACTCATGCAGAACTGTCACCCGCAGCTCACTGGTTTCTGCCTCCAGCTCCGGATTCTGCTTGTTAAACTGCTGACTGACCACATTTGCAATCCGCTGGGTAAACTGTTCTACAAATGCCAAAGTCATATTCTCATCCACATACGCCTGATTCACCCGGTAACGTTCGTTATAGATATTGGTCAGCCAGATCTCCCGCCCATTGTAATCGACATCTGTGATCTCTTCGTTCGCAATATATTTCCACAATGGACCGAAATACTCTTTTCCAAGTTCCATACAGCCTCCTTAGGGTGTTGGCAGACCGGTATTTTTGTTCGCCTGGTCAATAAAATTTTTCACCAGTGTCTGAAACGCACTTCCGATCGGTCCGCTTGTATCCGTTCCCACAACTGCTGTAATGACAAGGATCACTGCAAGAATCGCTACCACGGTAATTAAAATACCGCCATATTCCTGAAATATTTCTTTCATATTTTCATTTTCCTCCTGTATGAAGGACGTTCTTATGGGAAACCACAGAAGAATATCTGTGGGCACAAAAAATGCGGCGATTGCATCACATGCATTGCCGTACTGAAAAAAGATATTTTTACTATACCGTTTTTTGGGTTTTTGTAAATAGTTCTTTGGTACTAAAAAAGGACTTCCGCACCGGGAAGCCCTTCTTTTTGCTTTTACCTTAGTCATCCACTCTATTTTTCTGCCAGAAATTTTTCTGCTGCAGCCATGCGTACCACAACAACAAATACATTTGCTGCCTGCTCAAGTTCGGCAAGCGACGGATACGTCGGTGCAATACGGATGACAGAATCCTTCGGATCTTTTTTGTAAGGGAACGGGGAACCCGCACCGGTCAGTACCACCCCTGCCTCTTTACACTTTGAAACAATCTCCTTTGCGCATCCTTCCGGTGCCTCGAAGGAAATAAAATATCCTCCAAGCGGATGCATCCATGTACCAATTCCGCGGGATGCCAGTTCATCGGAAAAAATCTTCTCAACAAGCTCAAATTTCGGACGAATCAGATCTGCCTGTTTTTCCATATGTGCCTTGATGCCATCAACATTCTTAAAAAACTTCACATGACGCAGCTGGTTAATCTTATCATGGCCAATGGTCTGAATCGTCAGACGCTTCTTGATATCCGCAATGTTTGCCTCTGAGGAAGCGATTGCTGCAATACCGGAACCCGGGAAGCTGACTTTGCTGGTAGAACAGAATTCAAATACCATATCCGGATTTCCTGCCTTTTTGCACTCCTCTAAAATATCCAGAATCTGTGCCTGGTCCTCTTTGTAGAGATGATGTACCACATAGGCATTATCCCAGAAAATACGGAAATCTGCGGCTGCCGGCTTTAAGGCTGCAAATCTGCGGACCGTCTCATCCGAATAGACCACACCCTGTGGATTGGAATATTTCGGCACACACCAGATTCCTTTTACCGTCTCATCGTTATTCACATATTTTTCTACCAGATCCATATCCGGTCCATTCTCTGTCATTGGGATGTTGATCATCTCGATACCGAATGTCTCTGTGATGGCAAAATGTCTGTCATATCCCGGAACCGGGCAGAGGAATTTTACCTTATCGAGCTTACACCATGGAGTGTTGCCACAAATACCAAACATTTCTGCACGGGCAACCTGATCATACATGATATTCAGGCTGGAGTTACCATAAACAATCACATTTTCCGGCTTTGTCCCGATCACATCCGCCATCAGTTTTTTAGCTTCCGGAATACCATCAAGGACACCATAGTTTCGCAGATCAGTGCCGTTTTCACTCTTTAATGCAGTCTTGGAATCAAGCACATCAAGCATTCCCATGCTTAAATCAAGCTGGTCTGCTCCCGGCTTTCCTCTGGACATATCCAGTGCAAGACCCATGCCTTTTATTTTTTCATATTCGGCTTTGAGTGCGGTCAGCTCCTGTGTGAGTTCCTCTTTGCTCATCTCCTGATAGGTTTTCATGGTAAGTTTTCCTCCTTATTATTCCTCTGGATTTTCTTTGATTTTTTTATAATAGGCGCGAATCTGCTGCTCATATCCGTTTTCCGACGGCTCATAAAAAACCTCACCGGTCAGTCCGTCCGGCAGATACTGCTGCTTCACGTAGTGGTTTTTATAATCATGGGCATATTTGTAACCTTTTCCGTGCCCAAGCTTTCCTGCCGATTTGTAGTGGGCATCCTGCAAATGCACCGGTACCGGCGGTGTCTTTGTCTCCTGCACTACACGCATGGCCTTATCAATGGCATTGATCGCGGAATTACTCTTTGGCGCACTTGCCATATAAGTAACTGCCTGTGCCAGTACAATCCGTGCTTCCGGCATTCCGAGCCGCTCCACCGCCTGTGCCGCAGCTACTGCAACCTGCAATGCCTGCGGATCCGCATTCCCGATATCCTCAGATGCCAGAATCATGATTCTTCTGGCAATAAATTTCACATCTTCCCCCGCATAAAGCATCCGAGCCAGATAATACACCGCGGCATCCGGATCTGATCCACGCATGCTCTTGATAAAAGCAGAGATCGTATCATAGTGATTATCTCCCGTCTTATCGTAGTTTATGACCCGCTTCTGAATGCACTCACTGGCCACATCCAGTGTAATGTGAATGATCCCATCCTCACTCCGGTCCGTGGTCAGAATTCCAAGTTCAATGGCGGTCAGCGCTGCACGCGCATCTCCGTTTGCCATGTCAGCTAAAAACTCCAGCGCATCATCATCCATCTGTGCATGGTAAGAACCCATGCCCTTTTCCGTATCATTGACCGCCCGAAGCAGCAATGTACGGATATCCTCCGTGGAAAGTTTCTTTAACTCAAAAATGACGGAGCGCGACAAAAGCGCAGGATTCACTTCGAAATACGGATTTTCCGTTGTGGCTCCGATCAGAATGATCGTGCCGTCCTCGACAAACGGAAGCAGATAGTCCTGCTGTCCCTTGTTGAAACGATGGATCTCATCGATAAACAGGATCGTTTTCTTTCCATACATGCCCTGATTGTTTTTTGCCGCGGCAACCACTTCTTCCATGTCTTTCTTGCCCGCCGAAGTCGCATTGATCTGCATGAACTCTGCACTTGTGGTATTGGCAATCACTTTCGCCAGCGTCGTCTTTCCCGTACCGGGCGGTCCGTAAAAGATGATGGAGCTGAGTTTATCCGCTTTGATCGCACGGTACAGCAGTTTGTCTTTCCCGACGATGTGCTGCTGCCCGACAACCTCATCAAGTGTGGTCGGACGCAGCCGTGAGGCAAGCGGTGACTCATCCTTCATATTCTGTTGTCTCATATACTCAAATAAATCCATTCGTATCCAATCCCCATATGAATATCATTCAAGATCTTTTTGAATAATTTTTGTGTGTATCCTGCATTTTTATTCTTTGCAGGAATTTTCCCACAAACTTCTTTACGCTTTGTTCTTTGCGATATTTCTATGTAATTTCTATTATTCTTTCATTTCCCGCTTATCTCATTTTGAAAGAAAAAGCGTCAGGAAATTCATTTCATCCTTATAAGGATACATGATTTCCTGACGCTTGACAAGTTATTATTGAGATTTTTTTACATAAATATTGCTTTTATTTTTGTACAGATGCTGTAAGTGCACCATCCTTCACGTCAATGAGGATCGTATCTCCCTGCCGTACCTGATCTTCGAGAATCAGTTTTGCAGAGAGGGTCTCTACATGCTTTTGCAGGAACCGCTTCAATGGTCTTGCACCATAAACCGGATCGTAACCATGTTCAACCACAAAGTGTTCCGCTTCCGGTGACAATGCCACCTTGATCTCACGATCAGAAAGACGTTTGTTCAGATCATCCATCAGCAGACGGATGATGCCACCAATATTTTCTTTTGACAGTGGCTTAAACATAATAATCTCATCCAGACGGTTCAAAAATTCCGGTCGGAAATGTCCCTGCAGATCTTCCATGACTTCTTTTTCTGCCTCCGGCGAAATGTTGCCATCTGCATCAATGCCATCCAGCAGATACTGCGATCCAAGGTTACTGGTCATAATAATGATCGTGTTCTTGAAATCTACGGTACGTCCCTGTGAATCTGTGATCCGCCCGTCATCAAGTACCTGTAACAGTACGTTAAAGACATCCGGATGTGCCTTTTCCACCTCATCAAACAAAACAACAGAATACGGTTTTCTCCGCACAGCTTCTGTCAGCTGGCCGCCTTCATCGTATCCGACATATCCTGGAGGCGCTCCGATCAGACGAGACACGGAGTATTTCTCCATGTACTCACTCATATCAAGACGCACCATGTTGGATTCATCGTCAAACAGACTGGCAGCAAGTGCTTTTGCAAGCTCGGTCTTGCCGACACCGGTTGGTCCTAAAAACAGGAACGAACCAATTGGTTTGGTCGGATCTTTGATTCCGGCTTTGGAACGGATAATCGCCTCGGTCACTTTGGTAACACCATCGTCCTGGCCTACCACACGTTTGTGGAGTTCCTCATCCAGGTGCAGTGTCTTGTTCCGCTCGCTTTCGCTTAACTTCGCAACCGGGATTCCCGTCCAGCGGGAAATAATCTTTGCAATCTCTTCATCGGTGACATTTTCGTGTACCAGAGACAGATCACGGTCTTTGAGTTTATCTTCCTCAATTTCCAGTTCTTTCTGTAATCCAGGCAGTTTACTGTACTGCAATTCCGCAGCTTTTTCATAATCTGCGTCACGCTGTGCTGCCTCGATCTCCTTCTTTGTGCTCTCAATCTGCTCTCTGACCTTGCTGACATTGTCAACTGCATCCTTTTCGGTGCTCCACTGCGCTTTTCTGGTATTAAACTCATCACGCAATTCTGCAAGTTCTTTCTGCAGATCTGCCAGACGCTCCTGACTCAGATGATCCGTCTCTTTCTTTAATGCCGTCTCCTCGATCTGCATCTGCATGATCTTCCGGTTCATCTCATCAAGTTCTGCCGGCATGGAATCCAGCTCGGTCTTTATCATCGCACAGGCCTCATCGACCAGATCAATTGCTTTATCCGGCAGGAACCGGTCTGTAATATAACGGTTGGAAAGAACTGCTGCTGTAACAAGTGCAGAGTCCGTAATCTTAACACCGTGGAATACTTCGTAGCGCTCCTTTAAGCCACGCAGGATGGAAATGGTATCTTCCACCGTTGGCTCATCTACCATAACCGGCTGGAAACGCCGCTCCAGGGCAGCATCTTTTTCGATATACTCCCGGTATTCGTTTAAGGTTGTGGCACCGACACAGTGCAGTTCGCCTCTGGCAAGCATTGGTTTTAACAGCTGTCCGGCATCCATGGCACCATCGGTTTTTCCGGCACCGACGATTGTGTGCAGTTCATCGATAAACAGAATGATCTGTCCATCCGAATTTTTGACATCGTCAAGAACTGCTTTCAAACGTTCCTCAAATTCACCACGATACTTTGCACCAGCAACCAGTGCGCCCATATCCAGGGCAAACAGCTTCTTGTCTTTTAAGCCTTCCGGTACATCGCCTTTTACGATACGCTGTGCCAGACCCTCGACAACGGCAGTCTTACCTACACCGGGTTCACCGATCAGCACCGGGTTATTTTTGGTCTTACGGGAAAGAATCCGGACCACATTCCGGATCTCCTCATCACGGCCGATCACCGGGTCCATCTTCTGCTGTCTTGCACGCTCCACCATATCATAACCGTACTTTTCCAGTGTATCATATGTTGCTTCCGGATTATCGGAAGTGACACGCTGATTGCCGCGGACGGTAGACAATGCCTGCAGAAACCGTTCCCTTGTCAGCCCATATTCTTTCATCAGTGCTTTCATCGCCGGATTTGGATATTTGAGCATTGCAAGGAAAATATGCTCGACAGAGACATATTCATCTCCCATTGCCTTTGCCTCATCCTCTGCATGGATCAGCACATTGTTTAAATCTTTTCCGACATAGACATTGCTGTTGCTGCCAGATACTTTGACGCGCGCATCCAGTTTGCTGATCGCATTCTGGGTGAAATGCTGTACGTCAATTTCCATTTTCTCTATCAGTTTCGGGATCAGTCCCTCTTCCTGCTGTAACAGGGCAACTAACAGGTGCTCCTGCTCAATCTCCTGATTTCCATAGTCGTAGGCAAGCTTTTCGCAGTTATTGATCGCTTCTACCGACTTTTGTGTGAATTTCTGTATGTTCATAGCAAGCCCTCCTCTTAACTATCATCATGTAACTGTTCTGTTTTTTGCATCCCAGTTACTATTTTTCTCGATTACGATATTGTTATACACCCGTTTTTAGCACTCGTCAAGTAGGAGTGCTAACAAAAATTCTAAAGATTTTATAAACATTGGAATATATTGTCGAATTGTCTGAAAATTGTTTTAGACATAAGTTTTTTCGATATGACGAAAGAAGGGGAATATTCTCTTTCTCCAGAAACATCCGTTATTAATTGTAACGGATGTTTTGCCGATATAATAGACAACACAAACGATGATCTATTACAGAAAGGAACTTTTCATGCAGATTTATTTATCACTGATGTCCCAGAAGAATCCCTCATCCGATTCCTCATCCTATGATCTTTCTTCTCCTCAGGGACGCATGCTCTATGTGAGAGAAACAACCAATGCCGCATTTTCTTCCTGGACTTCTCCCCTGCAAAGACAGGACCCTGATACACAGGAAGAAAAAAAACAGGAAATGCTCTCCCGCATTATGGGAAAATTAAAAAGTGGGAAGAAGCTTTCTGCCAAAGAACTGGATTTTCTGCGGCGTACCGATCCAATTCTGTATGCCCACGCCCTACGCGTCCAACGAATGGCGGAGGCTTTAAAACAGCAGCTTTCCCATGCAAAAAGCAAGCAGGAAGCAAATGATATGATTACATCCGCGATTGCCGGGGTTTCAGACAAAGATCCGGACAAAGAATATCTGCTGGCTGCTTACAATGAAGTTTCCAAAAATTTTCATAAATCACCGGCTTATCAGCGTCTGCCAAACACTCCGGAAGATGCCCAAAAAAGAAAAACGAACAATCCGAATGCTCATTTTTCCGATGATGAGGACACGAATGACGATACGGATGATCTCCTGTCATGGACCCCGCTTCAGGAAATTATTGATGCGGCTCCAACACTAGAATGTCAGGGCTAGGCTTATATAGCTGGAACATTATTATTTCAAGTAGTGTTCCAGCTTTTCATTTACACACAGACGGATTTCCTCTGCAACACGTTCACAGTATGTCTTTTTCATACCCGCCTGCACACCAACTGCTACTAATTCCTTTTTCCCCGGATTTTTGCCATTTCCATCTACAGTGGTTGTGTGCTCACCATAATACGTATTACTGTATGTGAGATCATAGGCAGGACTTAAACGCCACATATCATCCTTTTCATTATAAATGTAGGTAAAGTTTTTAGAATGATCATCACGATTATGTGCGAATACATTAAAACACATACGACGATACATATTTTCCACATCCTCTGTACAATCCCTTGTCAGAATTTTTGTCAACTTCATCAATTCATGATAGTCCAGACTTGGTTGATTAAAATCTAACTCCAATAAGGCAGCCGCAGTTAACATATGTGCCCTTTTTATTTCATTCTTTTCTATTCTTCGATCAAATCTCTTTGTTCCAAAATATCCCGGACATATATCTGATGAAAAAAGCCGTGTTTCACTCATTACAATTCCACAGGCTTTTGCACACAGAGAATAATCGTATTCCATTTTTCCCACATCTTTTTTGTCCACATGTGCCGGAAATTTAATAATCCAGTTTTCTCCATCTATTTCCGTCATAATCTTAGGTCTTGCACCACCACTGGTTCCTCCCAGCCGGTACAATTCATCTAATTTCTCCGAATATTGCGTGCTTAATATTTTCTGGCAATGCACAGATAGTTCGTCCAGATCATCCATCTGTTGTCCCATCCCAATCTCCTTCTGCGATGATAGGTCAAAGCTCCCATTCCAGATTTTCCCACGATGGCAAGACGATCCAATACCGAATATTGTGCTTCCTTTTTTCCACGTTCTTTCAGCAAACGCTCCAATAAAAGCTGTCCCCATGCATCCGGTAAACTATCTGCAAATACTCCGAACAATCCGTCAAAATAATCTTTTTTTGGCACAAACACTTCATTTTTTAGCGGAAGCGAAAATGGACTGACTGAAAATCCATGCTCCAGCCATTCTTCACTATAAGAAAATGCCACCTTATGATTCGCGGTCAATGCAAGCGTTCCCACAAGCCGGTCATCCATCCGAACCTCAAGACTTTCCCTTTGACTCATTGATTACCTCCTGAATATTTCGATATGGTACCTGTGTAAAAAGATCCCGCAGTTCATCTGCAAGTTCCAACGCCATAGCAAGTTTTGTCAGTGACAAAAGCGAAATCTGTCCTGTTGTCTCAAATCGTTTAATAGAACCGTAACTTACTCCGCTCATATCCGAAAGTTTCTGTTGCGAACTTTCCGCCGTCTGCGAATACGGCGCATACGTTCTGCCAGTTTTTTATCCAGTTCTTCTGCTGTTTCCCATACCAGTGCTTCCATATCATGCCCCATCTTGTCAGATAATATTTTATCCATTTCACGCGATTTTACTTATTTTTATATAATATATTATCTAATATTTTAGCATATCTCTTCGGGTACCGCAACGTCTCCCTGACTATTTTTCCTATCATACAGTTTTTCCAAAACTGCTCCAATATCCGCTTCCACGCAAATGGATTTCTTTCGGATTTCCTCCGGCGCACAGGCTTCCTTCTTATTTATGCAGGCATAAACTGCATCCGGCCAGGTTGCATATGGATATATCGGCTCCAGTACGCCCAATATTCTTCCAATGTTTTATAAGGGAAAAAGCCCCCGGAATACATATCCGAAAATCCATGCACCTGTCGGAAATCGCCAAACCACTTTTCAAAACGTTCCCCGGAATAGGTAAATCCTGCAGAAGTGGATAATCCCGCACCCGCGCCAATGATCACGGTCTCCGCTTTCTGCAGTGCCTGTTTCAGACGCTCTGTTTGTACACTTTTGCAGTTTGATGTTTTTATACTGCAAAATGGTGGATTATTGCCCCTACACTTTGCTCCCATACATGGGCACCACGATACACTTTTCGTCATATTTACTTCCATCGGTTCTCTTATCCATTCCATTTCATCACCTCCTTTACACTTCCTTCGTTTCTTCATATTCCAAAATGTCACCCGGCTGACACTGTAATACTCTACAAATCGCTTCCAATGTAGAAAACCGAATCGCCCTAACCTTTCCAGTTTTTATATTCGACAAATTTACATTCGATATTCCCACTTCTTCTGCAAGTTCTTGCAGGGAAATTTTTCTATCGGCCATCACCCGATCTAACCGTAATACAATTGGCATCTTATATTTCCTTTACTTTATCTATAATATTTCATCAGCCTCTTTCTGCAATTCGTACCCATGTTGAAAAGAAACACCAATGAAATAAATACAGATTCCTACTATAACAGCTGCTCCAATAAAATGATCCGTTCCTTTCCATTCTACCCCTTTTATAATCTGGCATGCTGCTAAACTTAAATATTTCAGGCATTTAATAACCGGATATCCGATTACAAAACATAAGGCTATCCATTTTATATTTATAAATGAATCCTTTACAAATGGTGTTCCATGTTTTCGTACACCCTTGTATACCTTTTCACACTTAATCAATATAAACAAAAATAAAACATGTTCAAACACACGATTCCAATACCCAACTTCAAATACTAATTTTGTATGTTCCTTCACTTTAGTTAGAAAATATACTCCTGTATATTCTTGTTCGAATATAGGTGGCAGAAAAAAGCTTCCATAATTTTTACCAATATCGCTCTGAAAAACACTTGTTTTTTCCAAAAGAGTCCATATCCCTACCATCACCTCAATTACACACACAATCAGTAATAACCAACGCATAATAATAATCAAATCCCCTACATTTTCAAATTGTTTTTTTACTTTATTTCCGTTCTTTCTTTCAAACATTTTTTATTCTCCTTTCTTGTATATCATAATTTCACTTTTTATGTTTGTCAATACATTTTTAATGTTTATCGTTAATTTATGACAAAAAATCCCAAGAGCGATGCCAGCATCGATACTCATGCCACAAAAAAGGAGCCACACAGCACTCCTGCTGTGTGGCTCCTTCGATATTTCATTATCCTTCAATCGCAATATATTTGTTTTCTTCTACCGCTTTCTTTGCCTCTTTCTTCGGCACGAACAGCTTTAAGATACCATGCTTAAATTCTGCTTTGACATCCTCCTGCTCAATATCTTCACCGACATAAAAGCTTCTCTGGCAGGCACCGGCATAACGTTCCCTGCGGATGTAGTGACCGCTGTCTTTTTCTTTCTCGTCCTTATCCAGTCCCTTTGCAGCACTGATGGTCAGGTAGCCATCGGAAACAGAAGCCTTAATCTCATCCTTGGTAAATCCCGGAAGATCAATCATCAGCTCATATCCATCCTTCTGCTCTTTGATATCGGTCTTCATAATCCTTCCGGCTTTCTTACCGTATAGCTTCTTTTCGGTATTATTCATTTCTTTATCCATATCATAAAATGGAAACTCATCAAACCAGTCATCAAATAAATTCTCTCCAAAAATACTAGGCATTAACATAAGTCATCTCTCCTTTTCTTTCTGCGTCCACGGTCTGTGGACCTCTCATGCTTGTTTACCTTGTTTCTTTGGAACCGGGATGTTTCAGGAACCTTTCGTTCTCTTTTGGTTCCCTTCCTTTGTTCTTGCCTATGTTATAGCACTGTTTGTTAGCACTGTCAAGAGGTGAGTGCTAATTTTTTGAGATTTTTTTTGCAAACCCTTTAAAATCAATGGTTTGCAGTATCTTATTTCTTTTGAAATTGTGATTTTTTCTGTTTTGACACCAATTTGACACCAATTTCTCTTTTTGTGGTGTCAAGCATTTAACACCATACTATCTAGTCTTGCAATCTCATTTTCAATCCTTGTCAGCTCTCCAATATGGTTATACACTTCCATTGTTACATCTATATGAGCGTGTCCCATAATATA
>ENA-OQHY01000121-OQHY01000121.1-human-gut-metagenome-genome-assembly--contig:-NODE-121-length-43223-cov-2.941828_pt1 | contig 43223 bp, 60 predicted proteins | sample MGYA00242570_ERZ504733 | MGnify/ENA primary metagenome ERZ504733 (study PRJEB26092, sample SAMD00036219) | human gut metagenome | host: Homo sapiens | study: EMG produced TPA metagenomics assembly of... | reverse complement strand
CCTGTTGTCTCCTCTCGCGCTGGCGATGGGCGATAATAGTACCGAGAGTAAAACTCCCGACTGTCCGTCCGGACAGGTGTATGACAGTGCAACTCAGAAATGTGTGCCCGATAAGAGCAGCAGCCTTAGCGATCAGGACAAAACCAACTATGCCTATCGCCTTGCTAAAAAAGGCGAGTACCAGGCGGCGCTGAACCTTCTTGATTCGCTAAAAAATAACAACACGGCTGAAGCATGGAACTATCGCGGGTATGCCACCCGCAAACTGGGTCGTACGGATGAAGGTATCGGTTACTACCAGCGTGCGCTGGCTATCGCCCCGGATTATGCCAAAGCCCGTGAATACCTGGCGAGGCGTGGATGGTCAAGGGACGTCCGGATCTGGCCAAAGAGCAACTGAAAGTGATTGCCGGTATTTGCGGCCAGTCCTGTGAAGAGTACCGTGACCTGCAGGCTGCCATTAACGGACATCCGGAATCCTGATTTTCTCGTGGAGGGAAAACACATCGCTACCCGTGAGGTTCGCCAACAGTTAGCCGCACACCTCTCACGTCTCTGGCGTTATGGCTGGTGTTGTCGCGAAACAGGGATGTCGCCGAAGAGCTGGTTCAGTCCACCTGCGTCCGCGCGCTTGAAAAAAGCAGTCAGTACATGCCCGGTACGCGTATCGACAGGTGGCTGTTTGCGATATTGCACTCCATCTGGATCTCTGAGCTTCGGGCACGCCATGTTCGTCAGGGGCAGGGGTTTGTCGCCAGCGACGAGCTTCTGGCACCGGATACCCGTGAACAGGATGAGACGCACCTGCATTACCTGAAGGTGATGCAGCGCGTCAACGCGCTCCCGGAAGCCCAGCGCAACACGGTTTTTTTGGTGTATGTCGAAGGCTTTACCTATCAGGAAGCCGCGAACACCCTGGCGGTGCCGATCGGTACCGTAATGAGCCGACTGGCGACGGCACGGGCAACGCTGGCAGCGTCTGCCGATGCCTTGCCCCCGGTTAAGGAGAAACGCTCTTGAACGCGCACCGTTTTACAGCGCCCTATAACGATGAGGCTATCGTGGCATGGATAGATGGCGAGATGTGTCATGCCGACGCGCAAAAATTTGAAGAACAGTTGAGACGTGACGAGCGCCTCTCCGGGCGGACCGCCGAGTTAATGAAAAGCAATGCGGATTACCCCGGCGCGTTTGCCGCTATGCTGGATGATGCTCCTCTGGAGAAGATGCAGGCCCGGCTGGCGGAACTGCCCGATCCGAAGCCCGCTACCCCGGCTGGCGTAAGCGGCGCGCACTCATTGCCGCGTCGGTCAGTTTCCTGGTGGTCGGTTCCGGCGTGGGATATGGGTTGCGACCCGCTTTCGCTCCTTCTGATGAAAACGCCCATATTCGTGACCTCGAAGCGCAATACATGTCGCTTTACAGCGTCGAGACATTGCTGGATATGGACAGCGCGCCGCATGTTCTGCAGCGTGGGCTGGAACGGGCAGCGCAGGATATCGGCCTGCAACTTCAGGCGTCACAGCTTATCCTGCATGGAGCAGAGCTTAAAATGGTCCGCATGCTGCGCTATGAAACCACCTCTATCGCGCAAATAGCCTGGATAAATGCCGACTACGGCCCAATGGCGCTGTGTATCTCCCCGACAGAGCAGACAACGACAGCCGCTCAACAGGAACAGCGGCACGACATGAACCTGGTGTGGTGGCAGAAAGCGGGATATCAGTTTGTGCTGATCGGCCGCAACCCGCTCCCACAGTTGCGGGGCAGTGCAGAGCAGCTGCAAAGCCTGATTTCAGGATGACGGGATGCCGTTAGCCTGAATCGCAATGGTGATGGCAATCCTGTCATCAACGACCAGCGCAAATTTATCCATGCCGTAGGCCGCGCGCGAAATGGTCGTCGTCGCATCCAGCGTGAGGACCGGCGCGTGCGGATCTTTCACGACGGCGTCCAGAATGACCGGGCGGGCAATGTCGCGTACGATCAATGTTCCGAACACCCTGAACGTTCCTGAACCCTGAGCGACCACGCGTGAGCTGATAAATTCGATAACAGGATAACGTTCAGATTCAAAAAACATGTCGCTTTTCAGTTGCCAGGTGAGCAGGCTGTTTGAGGCAACCAGGGTAGCCGCGGGAAGGGTGACATGAATATGGTCATCGATATCCTTATCCGGGTTAAGCGTTACGGAACCCGTGACGCCACTGAATCTGGCCCAGGAGAGGATCCCCCCGAGGCGTGCCAGGATAACCGAATGGCGGTGTTTTCAGTATCAATGGTATAGCTCTGCGGGGCGGCCTGCGCCAGCGGACAGAGCAACACGAACAGAATAACCAGGCGTCGCAGCATCTCAGGATCTCTTTAGGGGTGGCAAGGCGTTAACGCGCAACCCCGGGGATCTATTCGGCTTTTAGGCGTCAGGACGTCTTAATAATATCCACCGAGATCTCGACGGCGGTTACCGGACCCCGGTTTTCCAGCCAGTGGACCGTGTTGTGATCTTCCGGCCAGCCGACACCGGGACCGTAATCAGTCGCAATACCGTGACGATGATCGGTGATGGTACCTTCAAGGATAAATACGGTGCCGGGTCTGTCGATATGATTATGCACCGGACCAAAGACCGCGCCGGGAGCGAGAGTGACTCTGCGCATGCGAAGCTGGCGCCCGGCCATGCCCGCTATTTCCGGACCCAGATCGACGACGGAGAGTAATTCAACGGTAACGCCCTGGGTTTCAGGTGCGGTGTGTTCGCTGTTCATGATGGAGTCCCCCTGAGTCAAGTTTAGTCTGCAGGGAGCAGGGCAGGAGGGAATAAAAAAGGCCGCGTCTGCGGCCTCTCGAAGGGATTACTCAGTGACTTTCTTTTCCAGCTCGCTGGCACCTTCTTTGGTTTTATTCCAGCCTTTCTCAGCACCTTCTTTGGTGGCATCCCACCCTTTCTCGGTACCTTCTTTGGTTTTATGCCAGGCTTTCTGGGAATCTTCGCTGACCTTGCTGCTTAAGTTTTCGGTTTTACCCTCTGCAGCATGCTTCTGTTTCAGCTTCAGCTCTTCGCCTTTATTCTGCTCTTCGTGCAGTTTTTGCTTCGCGTCGTTGGCGTTTGCCTTCGCCGCAGCGACGGTATCGTCAGTTGCATGTGTGGTCGCAGCAAATACTGGGGAAGCCAGCAGAACGGCAGATAATGCGATAATTGTTTTTTTCATAATATCCTCATTTAACGTTATCGGTTATGAGCGTGATTCAGCATGGCACAGACGAAGCGGCGTGGCTTTAGGAAAAACTGTAATGTTATTTTGGCGTTATACCGTGAAGCGTATTTAGTTACGCAGAGGAATTAATTACTTTCAGGTTCAATGCCGTATACCAGGGGCGTGTACCAGGGGCGTGCATATCCCTATTACTGGTGGCTTTTGGCCATGAGTAAAGTTAATTAACTCACTGAGCTTCGCAAAATATATTTTGACTCTCGCCGCTTGTTGGGGAGAGTTCGCAGAACAGTTTCACGCTGTCGCTCCTGGAATAGCCTGAAAAAGGCCCGCCAAAGCGTCGGGAGGTGTAAATATCGCGTTTTTGTCCCTGAGGTCGATTGTTGTCAGTGTCCAGCTACTCAGGCGATCTTGCGGTCCGACGGGTATAAAAACATGCCAGTCTCCCTGCGGTACGAAATAAAAATACCCGTTATTATCCGTTTGTGTCGTGGCTATTTGTCGGTCGAATTCCACTAACGAAACGGTTACCCGGGGCAGCGGTTTTCCTGCGTTATTCAATGCGCCTCAATACGAGGGGAGGGATAATCATGGTAAACGCAGCCGCTGAGCAAAAACGTGAGAGCCACGATAGCCTGGCTTGCGATGCGGTTTGAGGATGCTGTCATGGGTGCAAATCCTTTTGCGTTCAGGTGTTTTTCGGTTGCGTGAATGCAGTATACGCGGGTGGTGTAATTCCGGAACTGTAGATTCTGTTAAGGATGTTGATTTACTGAGTTTTTCCAGACTTATGCCTGGATAAATAAAGTGTGTGAATGGACGCGTGCAGAATGTAGCTTTACGAGCTACATAATAAGAGGTCTTGTCGGGGCCTTTACAATGTTAACGTACTGACGTTGCGCTTTGCAGAAAGTCGCATCAACGAACTTTCTCTGGCGCAGGAGTGGCTGAAATCGTCATGTATTTTTTCAGGCCAGCCTCTCGTTTTACACCTTGGGGTCTGAGCCAAAAGGAAGCCTTAAGCGCGGGGAGTCGACGTTGTTCACTGTCCAGAGAAAATTACCAATGAATCTGAAATTGATACTAGCTACGGCAACGGATAATACCTCAAAACTTCCCGTAGAATACTCATTACCCAAACGGACGATTTCTTTAACGCCATCCTTAGCATCGATAAGAGCAATTGTCAGTGACTCCTCGAAAATAATGTCATTCGTTAAAAAAGATATAGTGATGATCATTAACCTGAACAGCTGCTTCCAGTATTTGCCCTTGTACAATAATGCCTGTGCTATTGCCATTGATCACTACGTTAGACTGCGCCTGGGATAAATCTGTCGCTTCCTGACCCTTTACCAGAGATATTGAATTAACCTATTGCATAATCAATTCTACACACTCCCCATCTCCCATACTGCAAGAGCACCGCTGACAAAACCACCAATAAGTACACAAACAGGTGCATCTGGCCCATACATCAATCCCGCCATTACGCAGCCTGCGGCGTTTATCGCTATTTGCCGCCCCGATTTTATAAGAATATGTTTAATAGACGTCATCATTGTGCCCATGAGGCTGATTTTATTTATCAATATACTTGGCTTAACAATGCAATTAATGACGTCATAGCTATATCTGCAGCATTCGATATTGCATTAACAACAAGATGTAAATTTATTGAACGTTTCCCAGAGGAAGATTTTTCATCTCATAGTGCAAGACAGGTATTTGGCTATCGTTTCCTTGTTGAAGATGCTAATTGCTATAGAGAGAAAACTGCTTTGGACTCGGATAGGACTATTAAACGTTGGGGCTCGGTTGACTCTGCATTGAACACTTTATTAACTAGGGTCAGAAGCAGGGATGAGTTTTTAATAGTTATAAACCAACAAAGAAGAATTTGTGATTGATACTACTAACAGAAAGGCCATATAGGACTTTGCTGTTTATAATTATGCGAATAACATTTTACTAATCTCGAACGCTGGCAGAATCTTTATGATTTCCATCAATTAATATTATCTCAGATGCAGTTTTATTGCTCTCAAGGAATTTATTTCTTATTTGAATAACTCTTTCGAATTTTTTGCCAAGTTACCAACATCCATAATAAGAAATATACCGAGGTTCGTATCGTCGCCTTTCTTGTAAATCTCTAATTGTTTTTCATAGCCATGTGGTAATGATGAGTTAGTTGAAAGTTTAACTTCGACCACTATTTTTTTTGTAAACCCCTTAGATATCTTGAAATCGACAGGCCCATTACCCGAATCGCTTTCTGGAGAAAGATCTAAATTATTAGCTTTGCAATAAGAGTACGCAACAGTAAATAATAACCGCTGAACTGCTTTTTCCCGCCTCGGTTTGCCATCTTCTGCCCAAAGTTCCTTCCAAATACCCTTGTTTTCAACTAGATCCTTAAACTCGTTTATTATTTTCATAACGAGTTCGATAAATTCCTCTTCAGTAAGGTCTTTTTTAAAATCATTCAAGTCTAGAGGGTGATCAATAGTTGCTTTTTTTACTATATCACGCCAGAAAAATTCACCATTTTTATCTGTTTTGATATCATATGGAACTTTATCGACAGTTCTTATAAGTTCTAATATATCCTCAAATGCTTCCTTGCTTTTTAAAGCTAGTGCTCGAGCATTATCTTTTTCCATCCGGGTCATTGTGGTCCAAATGCCTCCTACACTTCTGTTAAGTCGATCTCGGAGATCATTTGTTTGTTTTGCGGCAATCCCGATATCACTCCAGTCAGTAACTATGGGTAATGATCTTACAATATCACTTGGAACTAATATTAGTGGTCCGTCGTTCGTTGGGTTAATTAATGATACAAATTCCTTCCCTGTTTTTTTGATAGTAAACTTCTTAGTAGGAAGATTGAGACTTTCATTCGAAAGCAATGTGAACTCGATAAGTTCGTCAAAGATGATATTAGTAGTCATGTCACTGATTCGATCAGGGCCAATGCCTTCTTCGAATAACGAAAGTCCCATGAAGAAATCATCATCTGTAACACCAAGATCAATAATTTCCTTAGCAGTATTTATTGTTGATTCAATTAATTGTTCTCCCCATGCGGAGCCATTAATAGTACTGCTGTAACCTAAGCAAGTATAGCTAACCTCAGGGAAATGGAATTCCTTTTTGGCCGCTTTCCAAGCTGCATCATTTACTTTTGTAGATGCATGGAGAAATTTTTTGATTCGCTGAAATTTTTGTATGTATTTTTTACTGGCATTATCGTTTATTAATTTATGCCGACTTTCGCTCAACAGTAGTGGATCAATAAATAGAGCTGTATCAGCGTTAAGAATAACATCAGTAACACCTAAAAAGTCTAGCAGTTCACTGGAAATACCATTTAACGAAGATAAATTTATTAAAGATGTTATTTTTGCCACAGGACATTCCTTATTTAAGATGGTTTTGTATAGTTTTTCTCATTAGATGTTGTCAAGTAGAAATAAAATTTTAATTTTTTGAACCAGCTCTTATAATTATTTTGAATGTTGAATTGTACTTCCCCACCAATCCATAAGTATAGTTCTCTGCTCTAGGTAAGTTGAGCGATTATATGCTTTTCTTACTTCGTTTCGTTCTGAATGTGCCAAGCAAGCTTCGATAACATCTGCATTGAACCTGCCTCATTTAGAGCAGTACTAGCGATAGAACGCAAGCCATGTGCAACAAGCTTCCCACCATAACCAATTCTTTTCAATGCCGCATTAGCCGTCTGGCTGTTCATGGGTTGCTTGGGATCATTTCTGCTTGGAAAAACATGTTCGCGATGTGCACTAATTGGCATCATTACTTCCAGGAGCTCTAATGCCTGAGGAGATAGTGGTTCTACGTGCTCACGCTTGGCTTTCATTCGTTCGGCTGGAATCGTCCAGAGCTTTGTATTGAGATCGATTTCTGCCCACCGAGCACCGGAAGCCTCAGAAGGGCGCACAAGCGTCAAGAGTTGCCATTCGATTAGACAGCGGGTCGGAATAGACAGATTTGACATGATTAAAGAACGCATCAGCTTCGGCAATTCTTCTGGCCGGAGCGTCGGCATGTTTTGTTTTTTTGGCTTCTCAAAGGCCATCCCAACACCTGATGCTGGATTGGCATCAATCAAACCAGTATTTGCGGCATAAATCATTATCTCGTTAATGCGCTGCACCAGTCTACGTACAGTCTCAAGTGCCCCACGTGCTTTTATTGGCTCAAGTGCTTCAACCAATGTACGGGCTTTGATTTGCTGAACGGGGATCTCGCCGATGGCAGGGAATACATCTTTCTCCAGTGGGTGCCAAATGTCTTTTGCGTAATCAGGGGTAACGCTTTTGCTTTTGAGCTGGAACCAGTTAGCGGCGACCGTTGAAAAAATACTGTCCAGTGCGATTTGCTGCTGTTCCTCTGCAACTTCAGCTTGAATTTGCGGGTCGACTCCGTTGGCTAATAAGGCAAGGTAATCAGCTCTTAACCCTCGGGCATCAGCAAGCGAAAGGGCAGGGAAGGCACAAGCCCCATCATTGTTCGCTGCTTTGTTACCGGACGTTAATAACGGAAACGCCAGAGCTTTTTCCCGCTGGTTTCACTATCAGGAAAAGCCCATCGCCATCATGCAGCGTCAGATCCTTCTCTAACGCTTTAGCACGCAGAACTTCGGTGTTGGTCAGGGGCGTGTTGTCCGTGCACTGTGGCCGCTCCTTCTGAATTGGTATACGTTTTTAGATATACATCCTATGGTATACCTAAACGTATACCAATAATCACCGGATTTAGCCGGATGTTCTCGGACAACGATAGACACAAAAAGCCCGCAGCTTGCGCCGTGCGGCTCTTAGGACTTCATCGGATGACTCTGGTAATCACCGATGGAGAATTTTGGTGGAGCTGGCTGAGAGCGACACCAAATACTAACTGTCTGATTCTTTGAGCAATGTAGCGGGAATCAATGTCACATGACTATGGCACATTAAGGCAGTAATTTTCAAGTGGTTACACAAGCTTGTTCATATCAATGTTAAAACCAGCTTGTTTCATTTCTTTGGCTAACTGAAGATGCCATGCGTTTGCCTCGTCCATTTTTATGTAGACGACCCCACTAATATCATTCGGAAGTTCTATTGCTCCATCAACCAAAGCTACTACACGATCTCTTCCTAACTTACCTATCAAAAAACCATGTTCGAAAACAACGTTTTGACGGGCTCTTAACTGTAGGTCGTCTGCATTGCCTTTGGCATTGCCTATATCGTCCGGCGTGTATAGCACAACAGCAAATCCCACATCAGTAAACTGCTCGATTTTCTCTATTATGGTTCTACCAGAGCTTGCTTGTTCATGCAGAATAATAGCTTTGTAATCCAATTGTTCTACAAAACGAGCAGTCTTGATCTTCGCTGCATCATCATGCCCGTGAACAATGAAAACTTTGTCAGAGTTTGTATTTGTTGTTGATTTATTTGGTTTTTTTGATGCGATCGATTTTTTGCTGCCAGCGGGACCAGTGATGAATTCATCAGTTACATCAGGAGCTCGATATATCGCACGTTCTAGGTAAGACGGTCCGCCAAACATAATCACACTTGAATTTCGATCTTCTGCTTCTATCGCAGGTATGAAAGATTCAATGCTGGTTTCAGTAGCCTTAACAGTTAATCTATTGATTTCTGATGTTTGAATAGTCGTGCCGTTTACTGTAATTGGATTGCCTAGCTCGTAAGGTTCTATGAAGCGAGCAATCAGCTGCTCTTTGGTGAGATCTGTTTTGTTTTCTTCAGCACCATCTTTGCCAGTTTTTACTGGTTTCTTTTCAATAACAACGTGATACAACATATCATTTTCCTTGTATGGCACGATAATTACTTTTAGTCTACTTGCTGTTTTAAGTACCTTGTTCTGAGCGCTTTTTTGCGGCTTTGAGCTGCTGTGTAAAAAAACGAGCTCTATCTTTTGTCTGAAGTCAACTTGACCGGCTGCATGCAGCTTACCTGCTAGCTTTTCTAGATGGATTATTTTTGTAGCGTTGTCTTTTGCTTCAGCCAAAGTAGCGAATTCTTTTCCGATTGAATCGTTATGTGCCCAACGTACCTTAAGTTCCCCATCCTGAATGACTATCCCCGTAAGCAGCTTTCCCTCTGATGACGGATAAAATCGCTCTTTTTTGTCTTTAGAGGTGAGTCCATGGGAACGAATACATTTTTTAGCTTGGGCGGCAAATCCTTTTGGGATTTTCGAACCAGAGAACGCCACATCGTCAACATATGCCGTAAATACTAAGCTGTTTGAGGCCGCAAGGTTGCTAAGCTCGTCGAACATGTCTTTATTGGCCCAAAACGCCATAGCCATGCTTATCGGACTGCCTGTGGGCACTTTTCCTGCAAAGGTTGAGAGATTGGTCATGATATAAGCTACATCAGGTGACATCTCAAATTTTTCTACAAATGCCTTGTAGACCTTTGCAGCCCTAGTCGAGGGGAAAAACTTATGAATGTCGAGTTTCAGAAGTTCAGTTGCTAGCTTATGTGATTCTACATTAGTAAGTGTTGAATGCTTCTTCCGACCAGAGTGAAGATATGGAGGTAGTTCGATTCTGCTCAATAAAACGCCGATTTTCCTATGAACCGCTTTGAGTTGAGCAATTGGTTCCTGTATTGTCCTTCCGGCATCATTTACAAATTCTTTGTACGCTGAGTCAAGCATTAGCTTGTCTGCTTGTTTCTTGGATAACCCTATGATTTCAAGTAATTTTCTTTTATTTTTAAGCTTGAATAGAGGCGATTGATTCAGGGGATAAATCTTTGGGGGACTTTGAAGACTAGGGGTACGTTTTGTGCTTTTCATCGTTGTTGTTCCTATCCATTATAGCCTCCATTACAGGAATCCCTTGATGGATGCAAAGATGGAGCAACAGCTTCAGAATGAAAAACAGCAGAAATCACTTCGCTGATAACTAAGGTAAACAATAGCTTACCGGCATCTTTGGAGTATTTCTTTAGTCTTTCCTTCACACAAAACGTTTGCTGAACACTAGCCTGGTATTTTTTACGTGTCTTTCGACTTGTATTTGTCTTTCGACGTTTACGTGTCTTACGACTCATAATTACATCTCCTTCTCAGTTCCCGGTCACCACTATGGTTACGGCCTCGCCTGAACTGACAGGAATAAGAGATGTTCAGCAATTAACCCCAGTATTCGACGTCACTGTGTGACGTCCCCTCGCCACAATCCGGCAATCCCAACTGTTACAGCAAGTACCAGAGCGTTGGTGATGCGTTAGCATCGTAACGTTGGAACATTGAGAACGTGTGGCATGCGTCGTGTGGGGAGAGAATAGAGGCCGAAGCCTCCACGATGGCTGACAAGCAGACCACCAAGCTTTTGCGAGGAGCTCTCTCCTAGGTACTAGCGGGGGTATTTTATGATCAGATTCATGTGGTTAGCAATAGAGCAGAGGAGAACATGTTTCGAAATGTGAGTGAAATGATGATGGGTTTTAGGATGCGAATTCAACTCCCTAGCGGGAAGCTGAATTCATGTATTGCTGTAGCGACAATCAGCCGAAATACCTTCAGTCGCTTTTAGCTATCCACGGGGTTTTGGACGTAATACTCGTTCAGTCCATCTGTGTATCCTTGGTAGTAGGCTACTCGTGGGCTTCTATGCCTGACCTCAGCGGCTTGGCTTTCTAAAAGAGAATTAAGTGCCGTAGAGGCCTCAGGTTCTTGATTTGATAGGCCAGCTTGAAAACCCGCTTCGTAAGCACAACCTGCACATTTATGGCGGTGAGGATAACTTTGATCTTCAGGAAGGGTGGCAAACATGGAGTCGTATCGATGTGGTTCTTGGCAAGTTGTCATTGAAACCTCTGAAATGTAAGAAAAGTACTCTTGATATGAGTATGGTTTTTCTTCATTCAAGGAGCTCAAGGCTTGACCTTTCCCCTTTATCTAAAAAATGTGAGCCGCCTCGCTTTTGGAATGTAATACCACAAATAGTGAACTCAACCCCCTACGGGAGGCTGAATTCATGCATTGCTGTAGCTATTGCCAGTCGCAAGACTTCCAGTCGCCCTTATCCCACAAATAGAAGCGAATCTCGTTATCCTTGACCCATGTCCGAATTTTGGCTCTCACTTCGCCATTACTGAACGTGAGTACAGCTTGTTCCTGGTTCTGTTGTTCAAAGGATCTTAGGGCAAGAACTCCAAAGCTCCGAACAGAGAAATAGCCATCCTGCCAAGAATTATTCATGTGAAGTGTGCCTCTTACATTGCTTGGACAGCTCAGAGCAATGACTTGGTCTTCCAAAGATGATGCTGTGGCGAGACTTGACGCAGAAAGCAATAATGCACTTGTCAAAGCCAGAGTCAGTGTTTTCATAGAATTTTCCTTATCGTAGGACAGTTAGGGAATTTTGGTTACAGCACATGGGGCCCAACTGCCATCAGTGTCTCTGAGGTAGAATGCAGGTCCTCTATACCTGATTTGTATCTTTGCTTCCGTGTGAGAGTCGGCGAAGACTAACGTTATCTGTTGGTCGGTTTCATTTTCCGTGTGCTCAAATGGCAGTGTGATCACTCCTTCAGCGGTCAGTACGTCATCTTTAATCGTTGCATGAATGCCATTCGCACACCGGAGCCAGACATTGATAGGTGGTGCTGCTAAGGTGTTCACGTTGTAGAGCAAGGCAATCAGTAAGCACCCCTTTAGTCGCTGCAATGCTTGTTCTCCAATAAGTCGGGTCTGTTAGCCCTGACGATGCGATAAATGCTGGTAATGCCGATTCCCAACTGGTGGGATATCTCCGGTTTACTCAAACCCTTTTCTAGCAGTTCAATAACTTCCAGTGCCTTACTGCGAGCTGTTGCTTTACGGCCTTTGTACTTACCCTTTAGCTTTGCCAGTGCTATCCCTTCGGCTTGACGCTCAAGCATCATTTCACGCTCGAATGTGGCAATAGCCCGATCATCGTCAGCATCAGCTTCCCTGTAGGTGTGGCTGTGTTGATGCCAATATTGAGGATATTCAGGGCCACTCCTTTCCCCTGAAGGTATTCCGAGACTTCCAGTAGATGGCGGGTATTACGGGCAAGGCGATCCAGTTTTGTTACCTGAACCACATCGCCCTCACGAACAAATTCCAACATTGCCTGTAGTTCCGGACGGTCATCCTTTGCCCCGCTGATTTTCTCCCTGAATATCTTTTCGCAGCCGGATAGGGCCTCGAGTTGTGTATCCAGACTTTGCCCGGTAGTAGACACACGGGCGTAGCGACTGTAGCCATATGAACTCCTTACCCTGCCAATAGGCCATGCTATGCTGCAAAGGCCTGCCAAAATGCCAAAACCACCCTGTGGCATGTCCTTAACGGGCATTCCATTGTTGTGCTGGTGGCAGATCTTTAGGGCATGGTTATTGGCAGGGGGAAAGTGGTTGGTTAGATTGCGGAAACGTCCGGTGGTGTGAACATTTTGATGATTGATTCAAGTAATGCTGTGGCAAAGGCAACCAAGCCAGTTACCAGTGCCGGGATGATTACATCACGTATAAACATAGTGTCTCCTGTGGGTTGTTAACACGATGCTTATACCGGCCAAATAAAGGAGTGTTTAACATGCAGGGTGACACTTTTTCGATGGTGTTAGATCTGTCAAAAAGGTTGATGTGGTCGGCCATTACTTTGAAATTAATCACCTCTGACAACTGAATCCCTATACATTTATAGAGGCTATAGGGCTGTGTTGCGGTAGGTTTTGGGGGTTACGGCGTTTGAATACACCGCAATCCCCCGTAGTATCAACGTTTCTATGCAACTTTCTGGAAACGTCAGTCTGGTTTAAGGTTTTGAAGGACGTATTCAGCGGCGCTATCAGGCAACCAACGGTATAGTGAAGAGCTTAACGACTCCAGCGATACTCTCAGTTGTCTGCTTGTTTTTGAACGTGCTTTTCATAGTGAATGCCACATCGTTTTAACGCTTCTTCGATCCCTCTCAACGGCTGTTTCTCATAGTTTAGCAACCAAGCACTCTGGTTTTTGATGTCGTCGTAAGCATTCTTGGCGGACTTTGAATCAATGATAATTCTGTCGCCATCAGCACCACGGCTTGCAGCAGAAATACCTGATAAAAGAGCTGCTTCAAAGCTAATTAGCCCATTGTTGTTACGTACTAGTTCAAACCAGTCATCACTCTCATCATGTTTTACCCTGATGATGGTAGCTTGTGGCTCTTGCCTTTTGATCTCAGAGTCCCTGATTGAATCCGCTGCCTGATTTGGAGCCAATGCGTGCTCTTCTTCGTCAAATTCAATGAGGTAAAGGTAATATTTTGAGCTATCTTTGTTACCGTTCCAGTAATGCTTGACTGCAAAATCGACGTAGAACTTCCCATTGCACATTCGCTGTTGAGTTTTCAGCTCGTAGTCACCATAGGTGATGTCTACAAGCTCTTTATCAATGAATTCATGCAGCTTGCGACCAAAAACCGCTTCTCTTCGACTCAGGCCCTTATGACGAGGGAGGGTGATACCAGTATATCGCTCAACCCATTGAGTTACTTCTAGATGCTTGTGATTTAGGGAGCCGTAAGTCAGTAAAACGAGTGCTGAACTGGCAGTAATCAATGTGTTCCTGTCAATTTCGTCATGAAAAACAGCACCAATCTCACGAATTTCTCTTCCAAAGATGTCTGCCGGTAGTTTTTGAACCATATTTTGACTGGTTTTATACCAAATGGCTCTCGAACCCCGTGGTTTGGGTAGTTTTTTGAACAACATATAGAGATTGATTTGCCATTTATCGTCTTCCGTATGGCGGAACATCCCATGACGAGGCAGGGTACAGTCAACTGGCTTAGATGGGCGAAGCTGGCTAATGTTCTGAGACATGTTTACGCCCTCCCTTTGAGCTGATGGAACATGCTCAATGATGTGTAGGGCCGAACATTAGAAGTGATCCCACTAAAATCGATTGAATTTACTAATCCCTGCATTACTTGCTGATCCGCCAGCAAGGAATTGCCATAGCTGTTGGTTTGATGTCCCATTAAACGACAAATCCGTTCATCGGAGTCTGTCAGATTCACCAGCTTATCTCTGAACATGTGTCGAAATCCGTGCAAAGTGACATGTGATGGTTGAGCCAAGGCATCACGGAAATTACGAATAAACCACTCGCTGGGTTTGGCAGAGTAGCTATCTTGAATTAAAGGAATGTTGTTAAATAACCGAGCGTCTACTTGAGTGATATCTTTCAAGTCATTAATAAATAATAAGAATCCTAGTCTGATTGGTTCTTTATGTATAGGAACAAAGCGTTTGGCATTTGGGGTCTTTAGCCATTGATCATCACGGCGTTTATCAACAAGAAAACAGTGCACCCCATTGACCTCAACAATATCGTCAATGTATAGCTGTGATACTTCGCCAGCCCGCATTCCTGTGAACAAGCAGATTAAGGGCAAGAAAAAGTGATGTGGGTGCTGAACCAATTTGGTTTTGATACCAATGTGATGACTGAATAAGGCATGGCTAAAAACTAGCTTGGCTTCAGTATCACTAATGGCCGCTCTATCATCTTTATGATTTTTCTTGGGCATTGGAATACCAACGCTTGGAAATGGGCTTGAAGCAATGTGTTTTTTGTCCACGACCCACTCAAAGAAATGATTAATCTTCCCATGATGGCCGTTTGCTGTTACTACATTGATTGTTTTTCCGGTGTTGTTATCGATCAACTGACTTAACTTTGAGGCTAATAAAACTTCCTTTTGCAGCCCGACCGGTAACTTTGTGATGTTGTCGTAAAATTCTCTACCCATCGCTCCGGTAATAGTGTGGACTGGAACATCCCCAAAAGAACTGAGAAGTAGAGCTCCATACCATTCGTACTTTTTTTTAGTGCGCTTGGAATGACCTTTCGCTTTGTTATGTTCTGTATACAGATCAAGCAGCTTGGAGATAGTCAGGGTATCTATCGGCTCCTCTGTAACGCTTGGCTCGGTTGTTTGCGACGATGAAAGCCAGCCAGCATCTCCACCAAGAATGATTGAGCGAGTATCTTGCAACGATTTGACCTTAGCTTGTGCCACCATACGAGCAATGACCTGATAATCGTATTCACTGAGAGTGGCTTTAAGGTGTGGCAGTTCGTCCAGAACTGTATTTGCTTCGGCCCGGTGCAGGGATGACTTATCATCGTAAGCGATGCGTTCTTTCAAATCAGAGACAACCATATCTAATGTCTCAAGATAATCGTTAAGATCACCTTCATTACGTGCAAAGCCACAGAACCAATGTTCTGTTTCCTCGGCGGTCCATTCGGCAATTTTTGCTCGAAGTTTTGCTTTGATTTGCTCTTGTGTTGATTTTTCCATCACGCCATTCTTCAGTTTCTTGGGGGCCCCCAAAGAGGCAACCATCTGTTGGCAAAGTGTCTGTAAACGCAGGGCAAGAAGACGAGCACGCTGAAAGCTTGCTGTTTGCAGGCTCAGTCTGTATTCGATGGCATTGCCTCAGATACGAAACGCTTCCTGAACCACCAGATGTGGTTACGCTTATAGAGGTAATGGGGGATGCTGTTTGATGGCATATGGTACACTCCTGAGTCACAGTTGTGCCACACGCCCAAAGAAAAACGGCCTGAAACTCCAAGAGAATCAGGCCGTTATATTTGGTGGAGCTGGCGGGAGTTGAACCCGCGTCCGAAATTTCTACATCCTCGGTACTACATGCTTAGTTTGTCTTTACATTCGCACGCCAGCTGCGAACAAACACGCCACTAACGTACTAGCCTGATTAGTTTTAACGCTTCAACCCAGGCAGGGCTTCCACGCGATCTCTTTTGGGTTTGACCTCTCTTGAATCCCCGTCTTAAGAGCGGAAGCTAGGGAGAGAGGGCTCAGAGCAGGTTATTAAGCTGCTAAAGCGTAGTTTTCGTCGTTTGCGACTATTTTTTGCGGCTTTTTACGAGGCAAACCGCCCCTCGGCATGCACCTTGGGTTTCGCAAATCCCGTCGAATCCAGAATCAGCCCCAATAGTGTTGAACTGAGTATACCAGATTTTACATCCTGGATACCAGCCCGGAACGCTAACTTATTGAATAGTACAATAAGTGCGCAGAATCAACGTCCTGCGTTTTTCATAATACGTGCTTTGTCGAGCTGCCATTCGCGCTCTTTCAGATCGGTACGTTTGTCGTGCTGTTTTTTACCCTTCGCGACGCCAACTTTCACTTTGCACCAGGCATTTTTCCAGTACAGCGACAGGGCAACCACGGTGAAGCCTTCACGATTAATGCGCCCATAAAGGGACTCCAGTTCACGCTTGTTCAGCAGCAGCTTACGGGTACGCGTTGGGTCACACACGTAGTGTGACGAGGCGACGGTCAGCGGCGTGAAGTTGGCACCGAACAGGAAGGCTTCGCCATCTTTCAGGATCACGTAGCTATCACCGATGTTGGCTTTTCCGGCGCGCAGCATTTTACTTCCCAGCCCTGCAATGCAAGGCCAGCTTCGAATTCTTCTTCAATAAAATACTCGTGGCGAGCACGCTTGTTGAGCGCAATGGTCGCCGAGCCTGGTTTATGTGCTTTTTTCTTCGTCATAAGTATCGTAAAGCCATCGGTAATCTGATTTCAAAAAGTCACCTCATTGCGTCCTGTGAGGTCTAACGCGCTATATTAGCACGAGATGAGGCTTAGCGTTTTTTTAACAGGTGATAAATGTTATTATTTGTCGGTTGTGTGACCATGGGAAATGCTATGCCTCAGATTAGCCGTACTGCGCTTGTTCCATACAGCGCGGAACAAATGTATCAGTTAGTGAACGACGTTCAGTCTTATCCAGAGTTTATTCCGGGATGTACCGGGAGCCGAGTGCTGGAGTCTGGCCCGACGCAGATGACGGCGGCGGTCGATGTCTCCAAAGCGGGGATCAGCAAGACGTTCACCACCCGCAATACGCTGACGAGCAATCAGAGTATTTTGATGCATCTGGTAGATGGTCCGTTTAAAACCCTGATGGGTGGCTGGAAGTTTACCCCCCTCAGCGCTGATGCCTGTCGCATCGAGTTCCAGCTGGACTTTGAGTTTACCAATAAACTGATTGAGCTGGCGTTTGGCCGCATCTTTAAAGAGCTGGCCTCGAATATGGTTCAGGCGTTCACGACCCGCGCCAAAGAGGTTTACAGTGTCGCATAAGATAGCTGTCGAGGTGGTGTATGCGCTGCCGGAGAAGCAATATCTGCAGCGTGTGATGCTGGAAGAAGGTGCGACCGTTGAGGCGGCTATTCGCGCTTCTGGCATCCTTGAGCTTCGTCGTGACATCGACCTGGCGAAAAATAAAGTCGGCATTTACAGCCGTCCGGTCAAACTGGCTGATGTGGTGAATGAGGGTGACAGGGTCGAAATTTATCGCCCGCTGATTGCCGACCCGAAAGAGCTGCGTCGCAGCGTGCGGAGAAATCGGGTAAGTAGTTCGCTCTTCACCTTAAGCCTGATCTCAAAGGGGCGAGGGGGATGAAGGAAAACAAAAAAGGTGCTCATTGAGCACCTTTTTGCATCTCTGACACCTGATTATTTGGTCAGGGCAGGCTTGTTGTCGATGTTGGTCAACACACCGGCGCTGCTGAAGGTCAGCGTCAGGGTCTGCTGGGACGCGTCTTCATGGCCCGGCTGCTGACGGAATACATAGAACCAGGTGTTTGTGCCGAACGGATCGGACATCATTGGGGTTCCAAGTGCATAAGCGACCTGCTGTTGTGTCATCCCCACACGGATTTTGGACACATCGTTAGGGGTAAGGTAGTTCCCCTGGTTGATATCAGGACGGTAAACCACTTTCTCCAGAGTGGAACAGCCTGCGGTCAACATCAGAAGAACCGCTGCGGCAGCGGTCAGCATTTTACAACGCATAGTGATTTGATTCCTTTTCGGGCCCGAGCAGAACGCGGCTCATATGTTATATGCCGATGATAATAGACCTTGCCCCACTTTGAAACCGGTCTGGCGGCGTTTTTGTTGTTCTCTATGACCCTGAGATCCCGAAAAAGTTTATGCCGCCAGCAGTTCTTTCGCGTTCGCGAGCGTATTTCGCGTGACTTCACTGCCGCCCAGCAGGCGTGCCAGCTCCTGCAGACGTGCGCGTTTATCCAGTGGCTTCATGTGCGTTTCCGTCATTTCACCGTCAGTTTCTTTGCTGACGATAAAGTGATGATGACCACACCCGGCCACCTGCGGCAGGTGGGTAACACACATGACCTGCGTTGATTCACCCAACTGGCGCAACAGTTTGCCGACGACCGCCGCCGTAGGGCCGCTGATCCCCACGTCCACTTCATCGAAAATCAGCGCCGGGGTTTCCATTTTACGTGCGGTAATTACCTGAATCGCCAGCGCGATACGCGACAGTTCACCGCCGGAAGCCACTTTAGAGATGGGCTGCAACGGCTCGCCCGTTGGTAGTGACGCGGAATTCGATACGGTCCGCACCTTCCGCCGTCAGATGGTTCTCTTCGAAACGGACATCGATGGTGAATACGCCGTGCGGCATCGCCAGCGTGTGCATGCTGTCGGTGATGTGCTGACTCAGTTCCTGGGCGTAATGTTGACGGATCTCATGCAGCTGTTTCGCCGTCGTCAGCGCCTGTTCATGGTGCAGGTTCACCGCCAGTGACAGGGTTTCCAGCGAGTCAGCCTGATCGTCAAGCTGCTGCTGTTCATCAAGCAGGGACTGATAATAGCCAGGCAGCTCTTCTGGCATAACGTGGTGCTTGCGCGCCAGCGAGATCTGACGGGAGATGCGTTGCTCCAGCTCAAACAGACGGTTCGGGTCGAGATCCAGACGTTCACAGTAGTGGCGAAGTTCGTCACTGGCTTCTGAAATCTGAATCGCGGCCTCTTCCAGCATATCCAGTACGCCAGAGAGTTTGCTGTCCATGCCGGCCAGCTCGGTGATGAGCTGACGAACATTATACAGCTGGCTCTGCAGGTTCACGTCTTCACCGTCAGCAGCATGTTAAGGGCATTCTGGCTGGTTGAGAGCAGGTGACCGCTGTTAGCCAGGCGCTTGTACTCTTCGTCGATAAGCTCAAATTCACCCGCCTGCGGGCTAAATTCGTTGAGTTCTTTAAGCTGGTATTCCAGAAGCTCAGCGCGGGCGGCACGCTCCTGGCTTTGCTGCTGGTGCTGGGCAAGCTCACGGCAGCTTTGATGCCACTGGCGATAGTGCTCCGCCATGCGCTGAGTAAGTGCGTACTCACCAGCATAGCCATCAAGCAGCGCTTTCTGCTGCTCCGGTTTAATGAGTTGCTGGTGCGCGTGCTGGCCGTGGATCTGAATGAGTAACTGGCCGAGCTCGCGAAGCTGGGAAAGCGGGACTGCAGTGCCGTTGATAAAGCCGCGGGAACGACCATCGCTGCTGATAACGCGACGAAGTAAACACTCACGTCCGTCTTCCAGCTGGTTCTCTTCCAACCAGCGCAGGGCAGCAGGGGTATCTTTCAGGGAGAAGCGAGCGCAGAGATCGGCACGGTTTGCGCCCCTGCGCACCATGTCACCTTCTGCACGGCCGCCGAGGCACAAGCCGAGGGCATCTATGGCAATGGATTTACCCGCACCGGTTTCCCCGGTGATCGCCGTCATGCCGCTGTGGAAATCGATCTCAAGCTCACGAACTATGGCAAAGTTGCTGATGGTCAGTTGTGCCAGCATAATTGTTTTCCTGTATGAAAAACCATAACTGTGTTTTCATACAGTATAAACTGGTTTTATATACAGTAAAGTACTGGATGCAAAATCAGAACAATTTTTTTGACCAGCCAAGCTTCGAGCTTAATGTATTGAAATAGCTGTAATCTTTCGGGTGAATAAGATTCAGGTGGTAATCACACCGACGAATGAGAACATCTTCACCTTCCTGAATAGGCAGCGCAATCTGGCTGTCGCAGCTGATCTCCAGATCGTTACGGCGGTGCGAGAAACGCAGACGAATGGTGCTGCTGCTGTTGATCACCAGCGGACGCGCGGAGAGCGTGTGCGGGAACATCGGCACCAGAGTGATGGCATCCAGTGAAGGGGTGAGGATCGGGCCACCCGCAGAGAGCGAGTAGCAGTCGACCTGTCGGCGTGGAGATAATCAGCCGTCAGAACGCTGCGAGAAGGCGAAGATTTCGTCGATATAGACTTCGAACTCAATCATGTGCGCCACTTTGCCGGGATGGAGCACTACTTCGTTAATCGCGGTGCTGATGCGCTTCTGGCAGTCCTGCTGACACACCTGCGCTTCCAGCAAAAAGCGTTTTTCGCTGATATAATGACCTTCCAGCACGTCGGCCAGCTGCTGCTGGGCGTTGTCCGGATCGAGGTCGGTCAGAAAGCCGAGATTGCCGCGGTTGATACCAATGACCTTGATGTCATAACGCGCGAGCTTCGGGCCGCGCCGAGCATATTGCCGTCGCCACCGACCACCACGGCGAGATCCGCCTGCTGGCCAATTTCCGCCAGCGTGCCGGTTTTGACGCTCTTCAGCTGCAGCTCCTGGGCAATCTGCTGCTCGACCATCACTTCATAGCCTTTGCTACACAGCCAGCGATACAACATTTCATGTGTCGTCAATGCGGTAGGGTGACGCGGATGCCCGACGATCCCAATACACCTGAAATGATTATTCATTTTCTGGAGGTCCTTGTGCCTGATGAATGATGACAATCTGTCTTGTTCCCTTGAATCCCGGAAACTGATCCCCATAATAAGCGAAGTTAGCGATATGAATGCAGAAAAACGCGGAGAAATTCATGAGTAGTAAAGAACAGAAAACGCCTGAGGGGCAAGCCCCTGAAGAAATTATCACGGAACAGCACGATGATGTTGAGGCTGTAGAGCCGGACGCATCTGCTGAGCAGGTGGACCCGCGCGATGAAAAAATTGCGAATCTGGAAGCTCAGCTGGTAGAAGCACAGAATCGCGAACGCGACAGTGTTCTGCGCATCAAGGCGGAAATGGAAAACCTGCGCCGTCGTACCGAGCAGGACGTTGAGAAGGCGCATAAATTTGCGCTGGAGAAATTTATCAACGAACTGCTGCCGGTGATTGATAGCCTGGATCGCGCACTGGAAGTGGCTGATAAAGCTAACCCGGACAACACCGCGATGATCGAAGGTATCGAACTGACGCTGAAATCCATGCTGGATGTGGTACGTAAGTTTGGCGTGGAAGTGGTTGGCGATACCAACGTTCCGCTGGATCCAAACGTGCACCAGGCGATTGCGATGGTGGAATCAGAAGACGTTGAAGCCGGTAAAGTGCTTGGCGTGATGCAGAAAGGTTATACCCTGAACGGTCGTACCATTCGTGCTGCAATGGTTACCGTGGCGAAAGCGAAAGCGTAATTTGCCATCTGTAGTGCCGGGTGGCGGCTTGCGCCGTACCCGGCCTACTCTCTACTCAGCAATACTTTCCCGAATCGGTTTTACCGGCAGGACTTTCACCTGCTTAATCATATTGTCCTGCACGTCCAGGATATCAATATCGTATTGCTCAATGCGCACCCGCGTGCCCGCCGCCGGGATCTCTTCCAGTGCTTCCAGAATCATCCCGTTTATGGTGCGTGCTTCATCTTCCGGTAAATGCCAGTTAAAGGCTTTATTGAGCTCGCGAATGTTCGCGCTACCGTCGATCAGCACCGAGCCGTCGTTTTGCGGGGTGACTTCTTCCGCAAGGGAAGGGGACATTGAGGTGGTAAAGTCCCCGACAATCTCTTCCAGAATATCTTCAACCGTCACCAGCCCCTGGATATCCCCGTACTCATTGACCACCAGCCGACCTTCTTCTTGTTACGCTGGAACTTCACCAGCTGGGTGCTGAGCGGCGTTCCTTCCGGCACGTAATAAATTTCGTCGGCGGCGCGGAGCATCACTTCTTTGGTGAACTCTTTTTTCTCGGTCATCAGACGATAAGCTTCGCGCACGCGCAGCATGCTGATGGCATCGTCCAGAGAGTCGCGGTACAGCACGATGCGCCCGTGCGGGGAGTGGGTCAGCTGGCGGACGATGGCTTTCCAGTCGTCATTAATATCAATGCCGACGATCTCATTACGCGGCACCATGATGTCGTTAACGCTGACCTTTTCCAGATCCAGTACCGACAGCAGCATGTCCTGATTACGCCGGGAGATCTGCGAGCGTGATTCATGCACGATGGTGCGCAGCTCTTCTTTGCTGAGCGCGCTGCTGATGGTGACGTCTGCTTTGATACCGATCATCCGCATCAGGACACGCGTCACCATGTTCAGTAACCAGACCAGCGGCATCATCAGGATCAACAGCGGTGCCAGCAGGAAGCTGCTGGGGTAGGCCACTTTTTCCGGGTAGAGCGCGGCGATGGTTTTAGGCAGCACTTCTGCAAACACCAGCACCACAAACGTCAGCACACCGGTGGCAATGGCGACGCCGGCGTGCCGTACAGGCGCATCCCAACGATGGTACCGAGCGCAGAGGCAAGAATGTTGACGAGGTTGTTACCGATGAGCACCAGACTGATCAGACGATCCGGTTGACGCAGCAGTTTTTCGACGCGACGGGCGGCACGGTTACCCTGCTTAGCACGATGACGTAACCGGTAGCGGTTTAAGGTCATCATGCCGGTTTCCGAGCCGGAGAAATAGGCGGAGATGACCACCATGACGATCAGGGTAATGATCAGCGTGGTGGTAGAGATGTGTTCCAGGGGGAACTCCTTTGTTACTTAGCCAGCAAATTGCTGTATGAAGCGGCTGCCAAAATAGGCAAGGGTGAGAATGCCCGCGCCCGCGACGTTGAACCAGACCACGCGACGACCGCGCCAGCCTTCATGATAATGGCCCCATAACAGGACAATATAGACAAACCACGCGATGATGGAGAGGACCGCTTTATCGATATTCTCCACGCTGAACAGGTTTTTCATATAAAACAGGCCCGTGCACAGCGTTAACGTCAGCAGCACGACACCGACCTGCGTGATGTGGAACATCTTACGCTCAATCACCATCAGCGGCGGCATCTCATGGTTAAAGGCCAGCTTTTTGTTTTTCAGCTGATAGTCAATCCAGGCGAGCTGCATGGCATAGAGCGCGGCGATAATCAGCGTTGCGTAAGCGAAGAGTGACAGGCCGATATGCACCAGCATTCCCGGCGTCGCTTCCAGATGCGTAATAAACTCATTGGGCATAAACGTGGCCAGGGCCAGGTTGATCAGCGCGAAGGCATACACAATCGGCAGTAGCAGCCAGCCACGGTTTTTAGAGGCGACAATGGTCATCACCGTGCAGATCATCAGGCTGACCAGCGAGCCGACGTTGAGCACGCTCAGGTTCTGTACGCTGCCATCGCCGGGGATAATGCGCGATTCCAGCGCGAACGCATGGCTTATCAGTGCGATCACCGCCGAAAGAATAGCCATGCGTCGCCAGCCGCTGTTTTTTTGCAGCAGTCCAGGAATGATCAGCGCGAGGCTGACAGAGTAGGCAACAAGGGCGATCAGTGCGAAAACAGGCATATAGGCATCGACAGTTGTCTTAATAAGAAAGAGAAGCAGTATAACGTTACGTGACGCCTGCTCCAACCGTTGCATAACAACAAAGCCGCCTTCATGTTATACTCCGGCAAAATTCTGTGTATGTGTCGCTGCCAGCGACCCAACGTTTCTACTCAGGCGAGAGACAATGTTTGATAATTTAACCGATCGTTTGTCGCGCACGCTGCGCAACATCAGCGGCCGCGGACGCCTTACCGAAGACAACATCAAGGAAACGCTGCGCGAAGTGCGCATGGCGCTGCTGGAAGCAGACGTCGCGTTGCCGGTTGTTCGTGATTTTATCAACCGCGTTAAAGAGAAGGCGGTTGGTCATGAAGTTAACAAGAGCCTGACCCCGGGTCAGGAGTTCGTCAAAATCGTCCGTAACGAACTGGTTTCGGCGATGGGCGAAGAGAACCAGGTGCTTAACCTGGCGGCACAGCCACCGGCCGTCGTGCTGATGGCAGGCCTGCAGGGTGCGGGTAAAACCACCAGCGTGGGTAAGCTGGGTAAATTCCTGCGTGAAAAGCACAAGAAAAAAGTGCTGGTCGTTTCTGCGGACGTCTATCGCCCGGCGGCGATTAAACAGCTGGAAACCCTGGCGCAGCAGGTCAGCGTGGATTTCTTCCCGTCTGACGTTGCCCAGAAGCCTGTCGACATCGTTAATGCGGCGCTGAAAGAGGCGAAGCTGAAATTCTACGACGTGCTGCTGGTGGATACCGCCGGTCGTCTGCACGTTGACGAAGCGATGATGGATGAGATCAAACAGGTGCATGCCGCTATCAATCCGGTAGAGACCCTGTTTGTTGTTGACGCCATGACCGGTCAGGATGCGGCGAACACCGCGAAAGCTTTAACGAAGCGCTGCCGTTAACCGGCGTAGTGCTGACCAAAGTGGACGGTGACGCCCGCGGCGGTGCGGCGCTTTCGATTCGTCATATCACCGGCAAGCCGATTAAATTCCTCGGTGTGGGTGAGAAAACCGAAGCGCTGGAGCCGTTCCACCCGGACCGTATCGCCTCCCGTATCCTCGGCATGGGCGACGTGCTGTCGCTTATCGAAGATATCGAGAGCAAGGTTGACCGCGCCCAGGCTGAGAAGCTGGCCAGCAAGCTGAAAAAGGCGACGGCTTTGACCTGACCGATTTCCTTGAGCAGCTGCGTCAGATGAAAAACATGGGCGGCATGGCAAGCCTGATGGGCAAACTGCCGGGCATGGGCCAGATCCCTGACAACGTAAAAGCGCAGATGGATGACAAGGTGCTGGTGCGTATGGAGGCGATCATCAACTCGATGACCCTCAAGGAACGTGCTAACCCGGACATCATCAAAGGGTCCCGCAAACGCCGTATCGCAGCTGGTTGCGGCATGCAGGTGCAGGACGTAAACCGCCTTCTGAAACAGTTCGACGACATGCAGCGCATGATGAAGAAAATGAAGAAAGGCGGCATGGCGAAGATGATGCGTGGCATGAAGGGCATGATGCCGCCAGGATTCCCTGGCCGTTAATCGCCTGGCTGCTGGCTATTTTGATGCCAGGGTGTGCCCGAAAAGCACACCCTGGCCGTGTTTTGCAGCAGAGTTTTAACTGCTGATTGCATTTTCCCCAGAAATCAGTAAAATTTTCGGCTTTTAATATGACACCCGGGCTCCGTTCCTCGATGGGGCCCGGTTGTTTTATTCACACAAGAGGATGTTATGGTAACTATTCGTTTAGCACGTCACGGCGCTAAAAAGCGTCCGTTCTACCAGGTTGTTGTTACTGACAGCCGTAATGCACGCAACGGTCGCTTCATTGAGCGCGTTGGTTTCTTCAACCCGATCGCTTCTGGTTCTGAAGAAGAAACCCGTCTGGATCTGGATCGTATCGCTCACTGGGTTGGCCAGGGCGCTACTGTTTCCGATCGCGTTGCTACGCTGATCAAAGCAGCAAACAAAGCAGCTTAATCTGTCACGGTGGTCATGATGAGCAATAAAGCACCTGTTGAACCGATTGTATTGGGCAAAATGGGTTCTTGCTACGGTATTCGTGGTTGGCTCAGAGTGTTTTCCTCCACTGAAGACGCTGATAGCATTTTTAATTACCAGCCCTGGTTTATCCAGAAAGCCGGTAAGTGGGAAGAGGTCGAGCTGGAAAGCTGGCGTCACCACAATCAGGACATCATCATCAAGCTGAAAGGCATTGACGATCGTGATGCCGCGAATGCACTGACTAATTGTGAAATTATCGTGGATTCGTCGCAGTTGCCGCAGCTGGAAGAGGGCGACTACTACTGGAAAGACCTTATGGGTTGCCAGGTGGTCACCACTGAAGGTTATAGCCTGGGGAAAGTCATCGACATGATGGAAACCGGGTCAAATGACGTTCTCGTCATTAGGGCAAACCTGAAAGATGCATTTGGCATCAAGGAGCGGTTGGTTCCGTTCCTCGATGGACAGGTTATCAAGAAAGTCGATCTCGCTACTCAAACGATTGAAGTAGATTGGGATCCTGGTTTTTAAATTCTCCGGATAAACGGTAAAAGACGGCGCTATGTGGATTGGCATAATTAGCCTGTTTCCTGAAATGTTCCGCGCGATTACCGATTACGGGGTAACTGGCCGGGCAGTAAAGAATGGCCTGCTGAACATCCAGAGCTGGAGTCCTCGTGACTTTACGCATGACCGGCACCGTACCGTGGACGATCGTCCTTACGGCGGCGGACCGGGGATGTTAATGATGGTGCAACCCTTACGGGACGCCATTCACACAGCAAAAGCCGCGGCAGGTGAAGGCGCGAAGGTGATTTATCTGTCACCTCAGGGACGCAAGCTTGATCAAGCGGGCGTCAGCGAACTGGCGACGAATCAAAAATTGATTCTGGTCTGTGGTCGCTACGAAGGAATAGATGAGCGCGTAATTCAAACCGAGATTGACGAAGAATGGTCTATCGGCGATTACGTACTCAGCGGTGGTGAGTTACCAGCGATGACGCTGATTGACTCCGTTGCCCGGTTCATTCCGGGTGTACTGGGCCATGAAGCTTCGGCAACGGAAGATTCCTTTGCTGATGGGTTGCTGGACTGTCCACACTATACTCGTCCTGAAGTGTTAGAAGGGATGGAAGTACCGGCGGTGTTACTGTCAGGAAACCATGCTGAGATACGTCGCTGGCGTTTGAAGCAGTCGCTGGGCCGAACCTGGCTTAGAAGACCTGAACTTCTGGAAAACCTGGCTCTGACTGAAGAGCAAGCAAAGTTGCTGGCCGAGTTCAAAAAAGAACACGCGCAACAGCAGCATGAACATGATGGGAATGCGTAATACGCTCCCGAATATCAGTTTACCCAGGATAAGAGATTAAATTATGAGCAACATTATTAAGCAACTTGAACAAGAGCAGATGAAGCAGGACGTACCTTCCTTCCGTCCAGGTGACACCGTGGAAGTGAAAGTATGGGTTGTTGAAGGTTCCAAAAAACGTCTGCAGGCATTCGAGGGCGTGGTTATCGCTATTCGTAACCGCGGTCTGCACTCTGCATTCACTGTTCGTAAAATTTCCAACGGCGAAGGCGTTGAGCGTGTCTTCCAGACTCACTCTCCGGTAGTTGACAGCATTGCTGTTAAACGTCGTGGTGCTGTACGTAAAGCTAAACTGTACTACCTGCGTGAGCGTACTGGTAAGTCTGCTCGTATTAAAGAGCGTCTGAACTAAGATTCGCTTAAGCGACATCCTGTTAAAAAGGGCTGGCCGAAAGGCTGGCCCTTTTTATTCCATCGCACCTCTCGTATTAACCCTTTCGTCATAAATCATTTACAATGCTGGCCTCTTAACGGGAGGGAAAGTGGATAACGTACTGCATCGGCATAACTGGAAACGCGCAGCGGCTTTGACCGCGCTGTTTGCGATCCTGCTGATCGTGGTTGCGCCGCTTATCTCCATCTCGCTGCAAAAAGATCCCATGAGCGCCATGCCGGGAATGCATCATGACATGAGCATGATGTCGATGGATGAGCACCATGCGATATGCCGCACTCGATGCCCGTCGACCATGCGGAAGCGTGTGGCTACTGTGTACTGTTAGCGCATGTGCCGGGCGTGATGCTGGCGCTGATTGTACTGCTCAGTGTGGTACTGCAAAGGAGTCGCGTTACACCGCCGCAACCGCCGGTCAGCCACTGGCACTTTTTCCCCTGGCTCTTTCCTGATACCCGCGCGCCGCCGCGGCAGTCTGCTTTTTCCCTTTAAAAAAATCGATAACTTTTTGCCTTAAAAAGGAAAAGTATGACTACCTGCACTCCGCGCGCGGCATGGGGAAACCTGCTGCGTCGACTCCATTTCTATGTCGGGCTGTTTGTTGGCCCGTTTATCTTCTTCGCCGCGCTGACCGGTACGCTGTATGTGGCGACGCCGCAGCTGGAAAACACGCTCTACCGGCACGCGTTGCACACGGATTCGGTGGGAGAGGCACGGCCTCTGGCCGAGCAGATTGCCGTGGCGGAAAAAGCCGTGGGTTCAGATCTGCGCCTGCATGCCGTTCGTCCGGGGCTGGTTGACGGTGATACTACCCGCGTGATGTTCGCTGACCCGGCGCTTGGCCCGTCGGAGAACCGCGCTATCTTTGTGGATCCCGTGAGCCTTGAGGTGCGGGGCGATATGACGGTGTACGGCACGAGTGGCATTCTGCCGTTGCGCCAGACCATCGATTATCTGCACACCTCGTTGATGCTTGGCGATGTCGGGCGTCTCTATAGCGAGCTGGCCGCCTCCTGGATGTGGGTTGCCGCGCTGGGGGAATCGCCCTGTGGTTTTACACCCGACCAAAACGTCGGATGAACAACCGTTTCCAGAACCGCCGTCGTGTGCATGTGGCACTGGCTGGGTGTTGCTGGGGGGAATGTTATTGTTCTCAGCGACAGGCCTGACGTGGTCTCAGTGGGCGGGCGGTAACGTGGATACACTGCGTGCCCGGATGAACTGGCTTACGCCGCAGGTCGAATACTACGCTCTCCGGTGTGCCTGCTATCATGGACGAGCACGCTGAGCACCGGGGGCATCATAGCGGATGATGATGCCCGGGATGGTGATGGATCCGACGCTTTTTGATGACGTCCTGCATGCCGCCCGTACGGCGGGTATAGATGCCAGCAAGCTCGAAATCCGCCCGGCGAAAACGGCTGAACAGGCCTGGACCGTGACGGAAATCGATCGCAGCTGGCCGACTCAGGTCGACGCGGTGTCGGTCGATCCGCACTCCCTGCACATTCTGGACAGAACCCGGTTTGAAGATTTCCCGTTAATGGCAAAACTGACCCGCTGGGGTGTGGATTTCCACATGGGGATCTTGTTTGGGCTGGCCAATCAGCTGTTGCTGATCGCGTTCGGTATTGCCCTGTGCGTGCTGATCGTCTGGGGATACCGGATGTGGTGGATGCGTCGTCCGGCGCAATCGGCCGTGAACCCGGTTCAGACGCTCTGTCAGAGCTGGCTGGCGCTATCGAGTGGGAAGAGCCGTCGACGGCGATGGTGAGTGTCCTGCTGGGGCTGGCGATGCCGGTGATGGGGGTGAGTCTGGCCCTGTTTGTGCTGGTCGACTGGCTGCGCTGGCGAGCGGCAACAGGCGTGTCGCTCGCAGAATCATCGGTTAAATAACCTTATGGCGTGCTGATAACCACCGCAACCCGGCGGTTTTCAGCGCGCCCTTTTGCAGTACTGTTGCTCGCAACAGGGTATTTTTTGCCTAACCCCTGCGTGGTGAGGTTGCTGCGCGGGATATTGGCTCCCTTCGCCCAGGCGTCGGCTACCGCATTTGCACGTTTCAATGACAGCGCTTCGTTGTAGCGCTCTTCACCGTAGTTGTCCGTGTGACCGTCCATACGCGCGTGGTTCAGGCCGGTTGCCGCGAGGCGAGAGGCCATAGTCTTGATCTGCGTTTCACTTTCCGCACGCAGCCTGGCGTCATTTTTATCAAACAGGATGGTATCTGACAGGCCAAGAGACCAGTCGCCGTTCAGTTCGTTAAAACCGTAAGACTTCATCGCCGCAATCTGCTCAGGAGTGAACTTGCCTTGCGGCGGTGACTGGCAACCTGCCAGCACGACTGAGGCTAATAACAACGGCGCGAAGTATCGCTTTAACATATCGTTTCCCTTCTAATTTATCGTTTTTGTACGCTGGTTTTTAACCAGGTACATATTGCGGTCGCTTTCTCCAGTAATGCTTCCACAGAACCATTTTCCCACGCCAGAGCAAAGCCAATACTGAGTGACATTGATGCTTTTTGCCCGTTATGCAATTCGAACGGGCGGATAAACTGCTGCGATAAGGCAGCACAAAGATGTTGAACCTCAGGCTCTGAATGGACGTCGTACAGCACCATGGCAAACTCGTCGCCGCCAAGGCGGTATGACTGATGGCGCTTATCACCGAACTCGACCATTCTTCTGGCGACTTCAATCAGCACACAGTCTCCTGCCGCGTGTCCCCAGGTGTCATTAATAAACTTAAAATTATCACCGTCGAGGAAGAGCAGGGCCGAGTTTGTTTTTGCTGAGGGGTCATTCATTAATGCCGCGATGCTGTTACGAAACGCCGCACGGTTGGCAAGACCCGTCAGCGGGTCGTGCATGGCGGTGCGTAATAGCTGGGCGTTTTTCGCCTGCAGTTTAAGCTGCCACTCCTCCATTTCATCCAGAAGGCTGTTGAAGTCCTCGCCAAACTGGTGAAATTCTTCAATGCGCCCGTCTTTCACCCGTCGGGAGAAGTTACGGTTAGTGCGTACGTCATGAACGACGTCAGTAATGTTTTGCAGCGCTGTAACCATGCCGTGATGCAAGGATTGCGTAATGGTCAGTGCGACCACCGTCGCAAACAGAATACAGCCGGTGAGAACGGCAAACGACATCCAGATGAAGTGGCTTATCAGGCTATCACGCGCGGTAAGGCGTATTTCGCCAATCGTTGAGCCGTTATGGAATACGGGCTGGGAAATCGGCTCGGGGAAAAGCCAGCGGCTGACCAGTGCGCCCAGAGTGTCGTTGTTATCCGCCGGGTTCCACGACCAGTACGCAAAGCGTTTTTTGTGCACGTTGAGGACTTCAGCCACGGCAAACTGGCCCTGTTTGCCAAGGGCGGCAAGCGTTTCATTGGCTGCCACTGAATCGTTGAACACCAGGGAGGCTTCAAGGCTGTGGCTCATGGTGGCGCCGGTTAATTCGAGATTCTTTTGTGCGTATTGCTTTAATGTCACGACGGAGGCAAAACAGAGGAGCAGCCATATTAATGTCATCGTGATGATGACGCTTATCATGCTGATTCGTCTGAGTGTTCTTTTAAACGTCGGACGTGGCGCTGAAGTGAAATCTTTATCCATGCTGCTTATTCCGTGCGAGCATTAATACATCCGGATTGACTCTCACGCCACTGCGAGTCAGCGCATCCAGATTGACGGAAAACCGGACATGGTTGCGATCAATTATCAGGCAAAAGGCGCTGCCAATAATACATTCCGGATTTTGCTCTGAGATTAATAGCAATGCTCTGCCCTGATACTGACTTATTAATTCACGTTGTTTTACGGGGGATTCCGCCCCGAAATAAATAGCATCACACGTCGCGGACAGGGCTTCCTGATCGTTACGCACAATAACGGGGGTATAAGGTAATTCGCTTTGCCCGTCCTTGCTGGTGAGTGCATGCGTGTAGTGAGAAGAAGCATAAACACAGAGTTTTGGCTGGCCGGAAAGTGACGGCCATCGGGTGTAGCTCACAATACCTGAAACGATCGAACGTACCGATTTATCGGTTTCGGTGAACGTGCCTGCCGCTGCTGGGCCCACCATAAGGAACAGCATTAGCACCAGAGTGAGTCGGAAAAAAGAGATCAAGAATAAATTTCTCACCAGAATCCGCCACTTCGCTCCGGAAATAGATGTCCTTAAGAGTTGTGGGCAGAATACCATTGTTTATCAGAGCCGTCATTATGTCAGAATTTTCCCTGCCTCGACCTAAGCTAAATCCTACACTTTGTTATATTCCGGTGAATAAAAAGAGGCTTAATTAAGTCTGCTGGAGCGCATGCTTTCATCCATGCCTTTTTGCCATGACTCGTGCAGTTTTGCTGCATTTTCAGCAGTATCGCAGCTGGCAGGAAAAGATTTGCCCGCTAATCCCCAGGCGTGGAGAAAACCTTCTTCACACACTTTCTTCTGTCCGTCTGCATATCCCCGGAGATATTCACTACGATCAACATGCGGATCATTAAAATTATCGGCCAGCGTCTGGTTATCTTTAACCGGCAGACCATTCATGGCGTCTTCTTTACCTGCATCAAACCAGCTGGGGCTGGTCCAGTCCGGGTGGAAGGTATAAGGATTGATTTGGCAACCCGATAAAATGAGCGACAACAGCACCAGAGCAATTGAACGCATAGCCATTCTCCTTTTTTCTTCAGCATAGCCTGGTAACGGAAAGAAGGGGTGTAATTTAAAGTTTACGGATATGGCGGCTGATTTTTGCAATAAATTGGCATTCGTAAAGAAAAGTGTACGTATTTTGGATTGAAATCTTTACTTGTTATGATATCGTTGTTTCACTCTTCGAGGAAAACAACTATCGCAAACGAGCTTTACAGGATCGCAATCATGCAAAAAGACGCGCTGAACAACGTACATATCACTGACGAACAGATTTTGATTACTCCGGATCAACTGAAAGCGGAATTCCCGCTGAGCGTCGCGCAGGAGGCTCAAATCGAGCACTCGCGTCAGACCATTTCAGACATTATCGCTGGCCGCGATCCGCGCCTGCTGGTGGTATGTGGTCCTTGTTCTATTCACGATCCTGAAGCCGCCATTGAGTACGCTCGTCGATTTAAAACATTAGCGGAGGAGGTCAGCGATAGCCTCTATCTGGTAATGCGCGTCTATTTTGAGAAGCCACGTACCACCGTTGGCTGGAAAGGGTTGATTAACGATCCGCACATGGATGGCTCGTTTGATGTGGAAGCAGGGCTGAAAATTGCGCGTCGCCTGCTGGTGGAGCTGGTCAGCATGGGGCTGCCGCTGGCCACTGAAGCGCTGGATCCGAACAGCCCGCAGTATCTGGCGACCTGTTTAGCTGGTCTGCCATTGGGGCACGCACCACAGAATCACAAACCCACCGCGAGATGGCATCTGCCTGTCGATGCCGGTTGGTTTTAAAAACGGTACCGATGGCAGCCTGGCCACTGCAATTAACGCCATGCGTGCCGCGGCAATGCCGCACCGTTTTGTTGGCATTAACCAGGCGGGGCAGGTTTGCCTCCTGCAAACGCAGGGTAACCCGGATGGTCACGTGATCCTGCGCGGTGGTAAAGCACCGAACTACAGCCCGGCAGATGTGGCACAAGTGTGAAAAAGAGATGGAGCAGGCGGGACTGCGCCCGGCACTGATGTAGATTGCAGTCATGGTAATTCGAATAAAGATTACCGTCGTCAGCCTGCGGTTGCGGAATCAGTGGTGGCACAGATAAAAGACGGCAACCGTTCTATTATCGGTCTGATGATTGAGAGCAATATTCATGAAGGCAATCAGTCATCTGAACAACCGCGCAGCGCAATGAAGCACGGCGTATCCGTCACGGATGCCTGCATCAGCTGGGAAACCACCGACGCGCTGCTGCGTGAGATCCATAAAGATGTAAGCGGCCAGCTGGCGACGCGTCTGGCTTAAGAGGGTAGTTATGGTTGCTGAATTGACCGCGTTACGCGATCAAAATTGATGAAGTGGATAAGGCGTTGCTGGACCTGCTGGCGCGCCGTATGGCTCTGGTTGCCGAAGTGGGTGAGGTAAAAAGCAAATACGGCCTGCCGATTTACGTCCCGGAGCGTGAGGCATCCATGCTGGCCTCGCGGCGCAAAGAGGCCCAGGCGCTGGGCGTCTCGCCGGATCTGATTGAAGATGTCTTGCGTCGCGTAATGCGGGAATCCTATTCCAGCGAAAACGATAAGGGCTTCAAAACCCTCTGTCCGTCCCTGCGCCCGGTGGTTATTGTGGGTGGTGCGGGCCAGATGGGGCGTCTGTTTGAAAAAATGCTGACACTTTCTGGTTATCAGGTTCGCATTCTGGAAAAAGAGGACTGGGAAAACGCGCCAGCGCTGATGGCCGATGCGGGGATGGTTATCGTCAGCGTGCCTATCCACGTGACGGAGCAGATCATCGGCAAGCTTCCACCGTTGCCGAAAGATTGCATCCTGGTTGACCTTGCATCGGTCAAAAATGGCCCCCTGCAGGCGATGCTGGCGGCGCATACTGGCCCGGTGCTTGGCCTGCACCCGATGTTTGGTCCGGACAGTGGCAGCCTGGCGAAGCAGGTTGTGGTGTACTGCGATGGTCGTCAGCCGGAGGCCTATCAGTGGTTCCTGGAACAGATCCAGGTATGGGGTGCCAGGTTGCACCGGATCAGCGCGGTAGAGCACGATCAGAACATGGCGTTCATTCAGGCGCTGCGCCACTTTGCGACCTTTGCCTACGGTTTGCATCTGGCGGAAGAGAATGTGCAGCTTGAACAGCTGCTGGCGCTCTCTTCACCGATCTATCGCCTGGAGCTGGCGATGGTCGGGCGTTTGTTCGCTCAGGATCCACAGCTTTACGCCGACATTATTATGTCCTCTGAGAACAACCTGGCGCTTATCAAACGTTATTACCAGCGGTTTGGTGAAGCGATCACCTTACTGGAGCATGGCGATAAGCAGGCGTTTATCGACAGCTTCCGTAAAGTCGAGCACTGGTTTGGCGATTATGCGCAACGTTTTCAGAGTGAGAGCCGCACGCTTTTGCGTCAGGCAAATGACAGTCGCCAGTAATGCGATGATGTATATACTAAAAGCCAGCAATGCTGGCTTTTTTCATTTTGGGGAACTGTTATGGCCGAACCGCAGCCGCTGTTGAATTACACCGGGCATCTGCCCGAATGTCCGACATGGAGTGCCGAAGAGCATGCGCTCTACTGGCAGATATTCTGGAGGGGGAGATCCACCGTTATCATTTGCCTACCGCGGAACACACGGTACTCTCTTTCCATGAAGAAGTAGGCTGTTTCGCTCTGCGTGAGCGTGGCGGCTTTATCGTCGCGATGCGCAATGGCATCTGGCTTGCTGACAAGCACGGCCTGCTTCAGCGCAAGGTGTGTGATAACCCCTCTAACCCGCAACTGGCGCGTTTTAATGATGGCGGTACCGATCATCATGGACGGTTCTATGCGGGAACCTTCTGGGGGCCGGGGGATTACAACGGCGCCATGCTGATGCGTATCGATAATGACCTGACGCCGAAAGTGATCCAGTGTGATATTCACGGGCACAACGGTCTGGCATTCAGCCCGGACAAACAGTGGATGTTCACCTCTGACACGCCAAATGGCGTTATCTACCGCACGCCGCTTGATGAGCAAGGTGAGCCGGGGAAACGCGAGATATTCCGCCGCTTTAAAGAGGGGGAGGGCATACCCGACGGTGCTGCGATGGATGAAGAAGGCTGCTACTGGAGCGCAATGTTTGATGGCTGGCGTATCGCGCGCTTTTCACCGCAGGGGGAACAACTGGAAGAGCATCGCATGCCGGTTCGTTGTCCGACGATGGTCTGCTTTGGCGGCGAGGATATGAAAACCCTGTTTATCACGACCACGCGGGAAAATATGGATGCGGATGAAGTGGCACAGTATCCGCTCTCCGGCGCCATCTTCACCCTGCCCGTCAGCGTGGCAGGATGAAGAAAAGCCGCTTTATCGAACGTTAAGCCGGGTCAACCGGCACGACGTTTTCGCTCGGATAGCAGCCCAGCACTTTCATTGAGCGGGTGATTTCTCCCAGTTCACGCAGGGCTTTCTGCATGGATGCAGATTCCAGGTTGGCCTGGATATCCAGATAAAACATCTCTTCCCACGGATTACCATGAATCGGGCGAGATTCCAGCTTCGTCATGATCAGGTTGTGGTTACGCAGTACCAGCAGGGCCTCAACCAGCGCACCCGCCTGCTGCCCGGTCGCCATCAGCAGCGTCGTTTTAGCCGGAACCTGCTCAGAGACATTGATGGCTTTACGGGCCAGTACCACGAAGCGGGTGATATTTTGCGTCTGGTTCGCCAGGTTGCGTTCCAGTACCTGCAGGCCATACAGCGCTCCGCCCGCCTCGCTGCCAAGCGCGGCCACCGCCGGGGAATTGGCCTGCATCACTTTTTCCATCGCCGCAGAAGTGCTTTCGGTGTACTCAATTTTCCAGTTCGGATAACGGTTGAGGAATTGACTGCACTGCTGGAACGGTTGTGGGTGACTGTACACCGTCTCGATTTGGCTCAGGTCGGTTGAGCCAGAGACCAGTACGCAGTGATCGATAGGGATGGTCATCTCGCCAACCAGCGACAGCGTAGTGTGCTGCAGAAGATCGTACACGTCGTTAATGGCACCAGAGCTGGTGTTTTCAATCGGTACGACGGCGTAATCCGCCTGTCCGGTTTCGACCTGATTGAAAATATCAGCAAATTTTGCGCAGCCGCTTTCAATAAACTCTTCGAAATGACGCGCTGCGTACTGGCGCGCGGCAAGGTGAGAGTAAGAGCCTTTAGGGCCGAGGAAGGCGACACGTGCAGAGTGCGGGTTCGTTTTATTCAGATGCTGCTGGAGTAGCGCTTGCTGGGTCAGAACGGAGTCTTCGATGATGAGCTGGAACAAACGGGTGATGTAATGGGCGTCGAGGTGGTGCGCTTTGCCAAGCTGAATCAGGCGTTCCAGCAGGTCGCGTTCACGGTCAATATCACGCACCGGCCGATGGGAGTCCAGCTTGGCTTTTCCCACTTCGATGGCGAGTGTGCGACGTTCTGCCAGCAGGGCCAGTAATTTTTCGTCCAGTGCGCTGATTTTCACTCGCAGGTCCAGTAACGGGTTTTCCGGTGTCATAGTGTTGCCTGTCTCGTTTATCGTTATTAATAAAAAAGGCCTCCCGGTGTGGGAGGCCTTGTTGTTCGTCTTCGCATTCTTTATCACACGACGAAACGCCTCCCAATCAGGGGAAGGTAAAAAAGAATGCGAAGAAAAACGGTGTGTGTTTCATGAAATCATCCTGTCGTTGATACCGTTAAAGTACCCGTACTGTTTTCACGCTGTCAATAAAAAACGCGCCCGAAGGCGCGTTGGCGGTAAACTCAATTTAAAGGATTACTCTTCTTCAACTTCTTCCGCGAAGCTGGCGTCTTTCACCGACGTTGCGGCGCGACGGGCTTCACCTTTGTGTTGCACTTTATTGAGCTGCCGTTCCAGCTTGTTGATCAAATCGTTAATAGCGGTGTACATATCCTCATGTTTTGCGCTGGCGACCAGATGGCCGTTTGGAGTATTGATAGTTGCGTCAGCGATGAAACCTTGCGGCTCCTTGGACAGGATGATATGTGGGTTAATCAAATGTGTTTGCCATTTATCCAGTTTGGCGAGACGGTCTGCGACGTGTTGGCGGATTGCCGGAGTAATTTCCATTTGTTTACTGGTAATGTTCATTGTCATAAATTTTACCTCTTGTCTTTCCGTCTTGGTGATTCCAGCATACCTGTCCTAATGTCAAAATGTGTGATTTAGATCACGTTATTTTGTCGGTTTTTGTCAGGGAATGTTTTTTGTGAGGCAGGGCAGGAAGAGGTGATATTTACCTTGTGGAAGGCCCGATTTGCGGTCATAGTTGATAGGATGTGTTGAGGCTAAACCGCTTCAGCTGATCTCTGAACGCATAAAAACGCAGCCCGAAGGCTGCCGTTTTGCTTTGAGGCAATATCAGGTGTTGCTGCTGTTCGCGGCGATGATTTTCGCCACTTTGTCAGCCTGTGCGGTCATCTGCATCTGACGGTAAGCATTTTCCATCAGCTTCAGGCCATCACGCGTTGCCTGTGTATCCGGGTAATCACGCAACATACCTTCTACACGATTAACCACGGCAACCCATGCGCCACGGCGGGTATAGTATTCCGCAACGGAGTATTCGTATTTCGCCAGACGATCTTTCAGGAACACCAGACGTTTGGTCGCGTCAGTGACGTACTGGCTGTTCGGGTAGCCGCGCACTAGTTTAGAGAAGTCGTTGAAAGCATCACGCGCATGCTGCGGGTCACGGTCAGAACGATCCACACCGAAGAAACCTTGCAGGGCACTGTCGTCCAGCGCCATGTTGGTAAGACCGCGCATGTACATGACGTAATCGATGTTAGGATGAGTCGGGTTCAGACGCATGAAACGATCGATGGTTGCCTGAGCCAGCGGCAGATCGGCATTTTTATAGTAGGCATAGATGAGATCTAACTGTACCTGCTGCGAATACGGACCAAATGGATAGCGATTATCCAACGCTTCCAGTTGCGTTATCGCCTGTTTCCAGTTACCGTCCTGCAACTTTTGTTGTGCAGTCGCATAGATTTCATTCGGCGGATTGTCAGGGACCTGTTCATTTGAACCGGAGCAGCCCACCAAAGCCAGGCTCAACGTGGCCGCTGCCACCAGATATTTCATGCGCGTCATGACGTTTTGACTTTCCTCAAATGTTTGTCCGGGAGAAACTCTGTTCCTGCTCCCGATTAAGACCAGCTACAATAGCACACTATATTAAACGGCAAAGCCGTAAAACCCAACGTTAAACGAAGAAGCAGTTTATGGCACAACGAGTAGAACTCACCGCAACAGTCTCCGAAAATCAGCTCGGTCAACGCTTAGATCAGGCTTTGGCCGAATTGTTCCCTGATTATTCGCGTTCACGCATAAAAGAATGGATCCTTGACCAGCGCGTGCTGGTAAACGGCAAGATCTGGGACAAACCAAAAGAGAAAGTGTTAGGTGGGGAAGCCGTCGCATCAATGCTGAAATCGAAGAGGATATCCGCTTCGAGCCGCAGGATATCCCGCTGAACATCGTCTATGAAGATGATGACATCCTGGTGATCAACAAGCCACGTGACCTGGTTGTTCATCCGGGCGCGGGGAACCCTGATGGCACAGTGCTTAACGCACTTCTCCATTATTACCCGCCTATCGTGGATGTTCCGCGCGCCGGCATCGTTCACCGTCTGGATAAAGACACCACGGGGCTGATGGTGGTGGCAAAGACCGTTCCAGCTCAGACACGTCTGGTGGAATCTCTGCAGCTGCGTGAAATCACCCGTGAATATGAAGCGGTGGCCATTGGTCATATGACCGCTGGTGGCACGGTGGAAGAACCTATCAGCCGTCACCCAACCAAACGTACCCATATGTCGGTGCATCCGATGGGTAAGCCAGCGGTGACGCACTACCGCATTATGGAACATTTCCGCATTCATACGCGTCTGCGTCTGCGTCTGGAAACCGGTCGTACTCACCAGATCCGTGTTCATATGGCGCACATTACCCATCCGCTGGTGGGCGATCAGGTCTACGGTGGTCGTCCGCGTCCGCCAAAAGGTGCATCGGATGAGTTCATTAGCGTACTGCGTAAGTTTGATCGCCAGGCGCTGCACGCAACGATGCTGCGTCTTTACCATCCTATCACCGGTATTCAGATGGAATGGCACGCGCCGATCCCACAGGATATGGTCGACCTTATTGACGCCATGCGTGTTGATTTTGAAGAACATAAAGATCAAGTGGACTGGTTATGACCAAACTGATTGTCCCGGAGTGGCCACTGCCTGAGGGCGTGGCTGCCTGCAGTTCAACCCGTATCGGTGGTGTGAGCCAGGGCGCGTGGGAATCTTTGAATCTCGGCGCACACTGTGGTGACAACCTGGAGCACGTTGAAGAAAACCGCAAACGCCTGTTTGCTGCCGGGAATTTACCGTCGAAACCGGTCTGGCTGGAACAGGTTCACGGTAAAACGGTACTGCCGTTAACGGGCGAACCCTATGCGTCTAAACGGGCCGATGCGTCTTACAGTGATACCCCGGGAACGGTATGTGCGGTAATGACTGCCGATTGCCTGCCGGTTCTGTTCTGTAACCGTGCCGGTACCGAGGTGGCAGCAGCGCATGCGGGCTGGCGTGGTCTGTGTGAAGGTGTGCTTGAAGAGACCGTCGCCTGCTTTAAAGATGACCCTGCGAATATCATGGCCTGGCTCGGCCCGGCCATTGGTCCTCATGCGTTTGAAGTGGGACCCGAGGTCCGCGAAGCCTTTATGGAGAAAGATCTGCAGGCCGCGGATGCTTTCCTTCCTGCCGGTGAAAAATATCTGGCCGATATTTACCTGTTGGCCCGCCAGCGCCTGAATAATATCGGCGTGACGCAGATCTTCGGCGGCGATCGCTGTACCTTCACCGAAAAGGGTGATTTTTTCTCTTATCGCCGCGACAAGACGACAGGTCGTATGGCAAGTTTTATTTGGCTGATATAACCTAAAGAATCAAGACGATCCGGAACGTGCCGTTTTCTTTTCACATAATTCAGGTCATTAACCTTGAATAATTGAGGGATGACCTCATTTAATCTCCAGTAGCAAATTTGACCTGTTATGGGAGGAGTTATGCGTCTGGATCGTCTTACTAATAAATTCCAGCTTGCTCTCGCCGATGCCCAGTCCCTTGCACTGGGGCACGACAACCAATTCATCGAACCTCTTCATTTAATGAGCGCCTTGCTGAATCAGGAAGGGGGATCGGTACGTCCGTTATTAACGTCTGCCGGCATTCATGCTGGCCAGTTACGCACCGCCATCGATCAGGCTCTGAGCCGTTTACCCCAGGTAGAAGGTACCGGTGGCGACGTTCAGCCGTCTCAGGATCTGGTGCGTGTGCTGAATCTTTGCGACAAGCTGGCGCAAAAACGTGGGGACAACTTTATTTCGTCAGAACTTTTCGTTCTGGCGGCGCTTGAATCACGCGGTACCTTGACCGACCTGCTGAAATCTGCCGGTGCAACCACCGCCAATGTGACTCAGGCGATTGAGAAAATGCGCGGAGGTGAAAGCGTGAACGATCAGGGAGCCGAAGGCAACGTCAGGCTTTGAAAAATTTACGGTCGACCTGACCGAGCGTGCCGAGCAGGGCAAGCTTGACCCGGTGATCGGCCGTGATGAAGAGATTCGCCGTACTATCCAGGTACTGCAGCGTCGTACCAAAAACAACCCGGTGCTGATTGGTGAGCCGGGGGTCGGTAAAACCGCCATCGTCGAAGGTCTGGCGCAGCGCATTGTGAACGGTGAAGTGCCGGAAGGGCTGAAAGGTCGTCGTGTACTGGCGCTCGACATGGGGGCGCTGGTGGCCGGGGCGAAATACCGCGGTGAGTTTGAAGAGCGTCTGAAAGGCGTGCTTAACGACCTGGCGAAACAGGAAGGCAACGTCATTCTGTTTATTGACGAACTGCACACCATGGTCGGCGCAGGTAAAGCGGACGGCGCGATGGATGCCGGTAATATGCTGAAACCAGCCTGGCACGTGGGGAACTTCACTGCGTAGGGGCTACCACGCTGGATGAGTACCGTCAGTACATCGAAAAAGATGCTGCGCTGGAGCGTCGTTTCCAGAAAGTGTTTGTTGCTGAGCCAAGCGTTGAAGATACCATCGCGATTTTGCGTGGGCTGAAAGAACGTTATGAACTGCACCACCATGTGCAGATTACTGACCCGGCGATTGTTGCAGCCGCCACGCTTTCGCATCGTTATATCGCTGACCGTCAGTTGCCCGATAAAGCAATCGACCTTATTGATGAAGCGGCCTCGAGCATTCGTATGCAGATTGACTCGAAACCGGAAGAGCTGGACAGGCTCGACCGTCGCATCATCAGCTCAAACTGGAACAGCAGGCACTGAAGAAAGAGTCTGATGAAGCCAGTAAGAAACGGCTGGATATGCTCAACGAAGAACTGGACGATAAAGAACGTCAGTACTCTGAGCTGGAAGAAGAGTGGAAAGCGGAGAAAGCATCACTCTCGTACTCAGACAATTAAAGCTGAACTGGAACAGGCGAAAATTGCCATTGAGCAAGCGCGTCGTGTGGGTGACCTGGCGCGAATGTCTGAACTGCAGTACGGCAAAATTCCTGAGCTTGAGAAACAGCTTGAGATCGCTACACAGTCGGAAGGCAAAACGATGCGTCTGTTACGAAACAAAGTAACAGATGAGGAGATCGCTGAAGTGCTGGCTCGCTGGACCGGTATTCCGGTTGCGCGCATGATGGAAAGCGAACGCGACAAACTGCTGCGCATGGAGCAGGATCTGCATCAGCGCGTGATTGGTCAGAACGAGGCGGTTGAAGCGGTCTCTAATGCCATTCGCCGTAGCCGTGCAGGGTTGTCTGACCCTAATCGTCCGATCGGTTCGTTCCTGTTCCTGGGGCCTACGGGGGTCGGTAAAACCGAACTGTGTAAGGCGCTGGCTAACTTCATGTTTGACAGCGATGATGCGATGGTGCGTATCGATATGTCCGAGTTTATGGAGAAACACTCCGTTTCGCGACTGGTTGGTGCGCCTCCAGGATATGTGGGTTATGAAGAAGGTGGCTACCTGACAGAAGCGGTGCGCCGTCGTCCTTATTCCGTCATCCTGCTGGATGAAGTGGAAAAAGCGCATCCGGATGTGTTCAACATTCTGCTGCAGGTTCTTGACGATGGACGGCTGACTGACGGACAGGGGAGAACGGTCGACTTCCGTAACACGGTAGTGATCATGACCTCGAACCTGGGTTCCGATTTGATTCAGGAACGTTTCGGTGAACTGGACTACGGCCATATGAAGGATCTGGTGATGGGCGTGGTAAGCCATAGCTTCCGTCCAGAGTTCATTAACCGTATTGATGAAGTGGTAGTGTTCCATCCTCTGGGTGAGAAACATATTGCGTCGATTGCGCAGATTCAGCTGCAGCGTCTGTATAAACGTCTGGAAGAGCGTGGATATGAAATTCACATCTCCGATGATGCGCTGAAGCTCTTGAGCGCAAATGGGTACGATCCGGTTTATGGGGCGCGTCCGCTGAAACGCGCAATCCAGCAACAGATCGAAAACCCACTGGCGCAGCAGATACTCTCCGGGGAGCTGATTCCGGGCAAAGTTATCCGTCTGGAAGCCAATGACGACAAAATTGTGGCAGTGCAGTAAGTCACAAAACGCAAAAACGGGCCGCTTGCGGCTCGTTTTTGTTTAAAAACCAGGCCAGAATTGAGGTCTGGGATGTAAATTGCCTGGAAAGTGAGCAGTCAGTAAATAATTTTCACTTTATCCTTGCAGCTTCAGAATTACCCCCTATAATGCGCCTCCACTGACACGGAACAACGGCACACACGCCGCCGGGTCAGCAGAGATAAGCGAAAATAAATGCTTGACTCTGAAGCGGGAAAGCGTAATATGCACACCCCGCGCCGCAGCAAAAACGAAGCGGCACTGCTCTTTAACAATTTATCAGACAATCTGTGTGGGCACTCAAAGTGACATGGATTCTTAATGTCTTCGGACAAAAAATGAATACCAAGTCTCTGAGTGAACATACGTAATTCATTACGAAGTTTA
>ENA-OQHY01000120-OQHY01000120.1-human-gut-metagenome-genome-assembly--contig:-NODE-120-length-43566-cov-4.069039_pt1 | contig 43566 bp, 44 predicted proteins | sample MGYA00242570_ERZ504733 | MGnify/ENA primary metagenome ERZ504733 (study PRJEB26092, sample SAMD00036219) | human gut metagenome | host: Homo sapiens | study: EMG produced TPA metagenomics assembly of... | reverse complement strand
TATCAAAACAAAAAGATAGTGGTCTGTTTTTTTCAACATATCATCCATTTACTAGCTTTGTGATATTTGATAAGTCACAATTTAGTTGTGTCCGTACTATGCCAATCAGTGCCGACGAATTTTGTGATCTCCTCACTTCATACGGTGTCAAGTATAAGGAAAATAAAGCATGAGAAGAGTGGAAGTGATCGGATTTCTGTTGTTTTTACGGGGGAAAGAGAGTAGTATAATACATGTATAATTACAGCTTTGGAGGAAAAACAGTTGCTTGACTGGATCAATGTTTTTAAAGTAAACCGGAAAATTAAATCCCGTCTCTGGCCGTGGATTAAGATTATTTTGAGTATTATTCTTTTCTTTGCGGTATTTTACGGAGATATCTATGTTCACATTTTGGATAAAACAAAGAACGGGGCGGAATCGTGGAAGCGCTGATTCTGGTTGTGTTTTCGTTTCTGGACTATCTGATCTGCTTTATTTCTGTAGCCGAAATGGACTGCCTGAAGGACAGGCGGTATGCGGCGGCGAAAGAGAGTGGTGAATTTTATACGGTTTCTGAAATAGAAGTTCCCTGTTCAACTATGTGCCGCGTACCTATACAATTTATTACCGGAGAGGAAGCAGAAGACTTACTTTCGGTGTGCGCACAAGAACGACAGGAAATCCGCTGGAAATGGGCGGCAGAGAATATTTCATAGGACCGACAGGAAAGCGCGAGCAGATTGTGAAAGACCTCGATACGCTGATGAAAGAAGTAAAAAAATACGCAAGATTTGACAAAGTCCTGGTACAGACAATCAATGGAGAACCGGTAAAGAGATAATGCCGGTTCTTCTTGCTTTTACGTAAAAATGCAGGTAAGATAAAAACAGCATAAGTGTAATACACATGCGTAAAAACTCATCAACGGAGAAGGTATGAAAATGGAGGAAACAAAAGATGAATTATCTGAAGGAACGGGATGGTGACCTGTTCTCCAATGCGGATCTGAAACAGCTGATTGTGCCGCTTCTGATTGAACAGCTTCTTGCCATCGCAGTCGGCATGGCGGATTCAATTATGGTATCCAGTGTCGGCGAGGCGGCGGTGTCGAGTGTGTCGCTGATTGATACGATCTTTATTCTGCTGATCAACATGTTCACCGCGATTGCAACCGGCGGAGCCGTCGTGTGCGGCCAGTATATCGGAAAGAAGCGGCCGCATAAAGCATGTGAGGCAGCTGACCAGCTTCTGCTGGTGACAACGGCGCTGTCAGTTGTGATCATGGCGGCGGTCTATCTTTTAAAGCCGTTTATTCTACATGTTGTGTTTGGAAACATTACGGCAGAGGTAGAAAGAAACTGCAATATTTATCTGATGATCGTAGCGGCTTCCATTCCGTTTCTGGCGGTTTACAACGGTTGTGCGGCCATTTTCCGCGCGCAGGGTGATTCGAAAACGCCGATGAAAATATCCATCGTCATGAACCTGATCAATATTTCGGGAAATGCGCTTCTGGTCTATGCGCTGAAATTCGGCGTGGACGGCGTTGCGATTCCAACGCTGCTTTCACGTATGTATGCAGCTGTGGCAGCATTTGTTCTCGTACATAATAAGCGGTATCTGGTGCGGTGCTCTTATCCGGTGAAAGTAAAACCGGATTTCCATATGCTGAAAAAAATCCTTGGCATCGGCATTCCGAACGGCCTCGAGAACAGTATGTTCCAGCTCGGCAAAATTATGGTCTTAAGTATGATCACACAGTTCGGAACAGCGTCGATCGCGGCAAATGCGGTGTCCAACACGATTGCTGTCTTCCAGACACTGCCCGGTATGGCGATCGGAAATGCAGTGCTGACCGTAAGCGCACAGTGCGCGGGAGCGGGAGACTATGAGCAGGTAAAATACTATGCGAAAAAGCTGCACATCATCATTTATGGCCTGATGATCGTCTGCTGTCTCGGTGTCATCGCGGCACTTCCGGCGGTGCTTCACGTTTACAGTCTGTCTGCGGAGCAACAGCCATGACGGAAGATATCATCGTTTACCACGGCATCTGCTGTATGATAATCTGGCCAATTGCTTCAATCTGCCGAATGTACTCCGCGCGTCCAATGATGTGGCATTTTGCATGATTCTCTCGATTCTTTCCATGTGGATCTGCAGAATCGGCATGAGCTATGTGCTCGGTGTGCGTATGGGATTCGGCGTCTTCGGTGTCTGGGTCGCCATGACGATGGACTGGGTTGTTCGTGCCATTTTCTTTGTCCTTCGCTATCGAAGCGGGAAGTGGCAGCATCAGACGTGATGAAAAATACGGAATGTTTTGGGGAGAGAGAAAGAAAAAACGATACATCTGGAGGAAGTTATTATTATGAAAAACGCAAAGAAACTGATTCCCGGAGCGGCGATTGCGCTGGTGATTGCCGCTGCGGCGAAATTCCTGGAAAGCCTGGAGGAGAGCGCCGGCCTGCACTTTATCGGAGCGTCGGTCATCGCCATGTTTATCGGTATGATTGTGAATGCCTTTTACAAGCCGAACAGCGTGACAGCGCCGGGAATTAAATTTACATCGAAGAAGATCCTGAAATTTGCGATTATTCTGCTCGGTGCGAGCCTGAATATCCGCACGGTGCTGACGGTCGGAAGATTTTCCCTGACGGTTATGGTATTTACCCTGGCAACGTGCTTTGGCCTCGGCGCACTGATCGGAAAAGCACTTGGACTGAACTGGAAGACGAGCAGCCTCATCAACGCCGGCACGGGTATCTGCGGCGGTTCCGCGATCGCGGCAATCGCGCCGGTCATCGAGGCAACCGATATGGACATTGCCTATGGCCTCTCCGCAACGTTTTTATTTGATACGGTCATGATTGTCGTATTCCCGATCCTCGGTCACTGGATGGGCCTTTCAGATGCCGCGTTTGGCCTCTGGGCCGGAACTGCGGTCAACGATACCTCAAGCGTCGTTGCCACCGGTTACGCATTCAGCGAGGCTGCCGGTGATTTCGCAACCATGGTAAAACTGACACGGACCCTCGCCATCATTCCGGCTGTTCTGGCATTCGCCGCCATCAACGTACATCTGAAACGGAAGGCGCAGGCAGCAGAAGGAACCGCCGTAAAGGTAAGCATCAAATCCATTTTTCCATGGTTTATCTTAGGTTTTCTCGCCATGTCAGCACTGACTCCTTAGGTCTTATCCCGGCAGGCACAGCAGCCGCATTAAAAACCATCAGCAAATTTCTGATGGTGGCCGCCCTTGCGGCCATCGGCCTGAACACCGATTTCAAATCCCTCTGCCGCTCCGGCGCAAAGCCGATGCTGCACGGATTCATCATTTCGCTGCTGGTAGTCCTGGTAGCGATTGCAGTCGAATTTGCGATCGGCATTGCGCCGCATGGGGTACTGTAAAGAAACAGAGAATTAAAAATCCAGGCATCCGTATAGGATGCTGGATTTTTTGATTCAAAACGGGTTTGTCGTTTCCTTCAAAAACGTTTTCAAAACCTGCAGCACCCCGTTCTCCCAGTACGGCGGGCAGGTGTGTTTTGCCGAGGCGATGACTTCCGCTCGGGCGTGGAGACGGCGTAGCTTTCGCCGGCGTTCTGAAGCATCTCGATGTCGTTCAGGTTGTCGCCGAAGCAGCAGACTTCGTCTGGGGTAAGGCCAAAGTAGTTCATCAGAAATGAGAGACCGGTCCATTTGCTGACGCCGCGGGCGTTGCAGTCCAACCATTCCTTACCGGCGACAGCGAGTTTTGCCTGATGATTCCACGCCGGGATGAAATTTGGGGAGCAAAGCTCTTCACAGGAGGTTGATGGTAGATTGTGAATTTGATAATGTCCTCGTTTTCTACCTTCGATAGATCCGGTACTTCGCGGACATCGAAGCCGTAGGAGTCGCGGAGCCAGTGAAACATGCGGCTTCCGGCATCTTCGGCGAGGCAGTAGTCCGGGGTGGCGGCAAAGCAGTCGCAGGACGGAAGTTCGTCGTGTACCATGCGGCACATGGATTTCCAGAGTGCCGTTTCCATCGGATATGTTTTCAGAATCTTTTCCGGTGTGCGCACGACAGTTCCGCCATCGGAGATGTAGAGCAGGCGGTCCTTGATCGGGGCGAAAAGCTTCTGTTCACTGGAAAACTGGCGGCCAGAACAGACAACAAAATGGATGCCCTGGTCGACAAGCCTGGAAACAACAGTCATATATTCCGAGTCGATCAGAAGTGTGCCGTCTTTGACGAGCGTTCCATCGACATCGGTTGCAATCAACTTTATCATAATAGAAAATCTCCTTATCTTGTCACAGAAAAAATTCAAACTACAGCAAGACCAGAAAATAACGCAAAAAAGGCAGTGCTGCAGGGCGCGAATTACAAGGAACGGATTTGAAGGCGTACCGGGGTACGACGAAAATCCGTGACGCAGTAATTCACGTTCTGCAGTGCTGAATTTTTTGCATTATTTTCTGGGATTGCTATAAACATGATTATATCGTGAATTGCTTCGGGGTGCAAGCCGGAACCGGAGGAACGCAAAACTCCACGTTGACGAAACGCAGAAATAAGGCGTAAAATAAAGAAAAATATATATCCACAGGGGGATTTTTATTATGGCATTTATTCAGGTAAGCTTCATGTCAAAAACTTTAATGCGCACCGTACCGCTGCAGGTTATTCTGCCGGTCGACAAATTTACCTTTGGGCAGCCGGAGCGCGAGGAAAAACCGTTTAAAACGCTGTATTTGCTGCATGGCATTTTTGGGAATGAGACAGACTGGGTTCATGGAACCAGAATCCAAAGATGGGCAGAGGAGAAAAACCTTGCCGTTGTCATGCCGGCCGGCGAGAATGCGTTTTATGTGGATCAGCCGTCCATCGGTGCCATGCACGGACAGTTTATCGGAGAAGAACTGGTTGAGATTACAAGAAAAATGTTTCCGCTGTCCAGAAAAAGAGAAGACACCTTTATCGGAGGCCTTTCCATGGGTGGTTTTGGCGCACTCAGAAATGGCCTGAAATATCACGATACCTTCGGGGCTGTGATCTGCCTGTCCGGTGCACTTCATGTGCTGGAAAATCCGGAAGAGAGCAGAGCGGACAGCTTTGCACATGAAGAAGGTTATTTCGGAAATCTGGTCGAAGCAGCAAAGAGTGACAAAAACCCGGCTGTTCTTATCGAGCAGTTAAAGGAAGCACGGAAAAAAGATCCGTCTGTCAATGTGCCGACCGTATTCCAGGCGTGCGGAACAGAGGACGGACTTCTGGAAGTAAACCGTCTCTACCATAAACGGATGGAAGAGAGCGGCATGGACATTGTCTACTATGAGAGCAAGGGTGGCCATGAATGGGATTTCTGGGATGAATGGATCAAAAAGGCACTGGACTGGCTGCCACTTGAGGAAAAGACGGAAGGCCTGAACAGCGGAAACGTAAATGTTTAAAGGAAAAAGGGAGACAGGCAATGCCAGAAACGAGAAATGACGAATTGTACCGTGCGTTAAAACATAACGGTTACCCGGACGACTTCTGCCGGGAAATTGCATACCGCCAGATGAACACCGATTTTACCGCCACGCGGATGCTCGGCTATCTCTACCGCGTCACCAGTCCGCGCGCCGAGGATGTTGTCGATGAGATGCTGGCTATTCTGAGTGACCGCAAAGCATGGATTGAGAAAAAACAGTCCGAGGAAGCTCAGGCGGCAATCAGCAGAATGTACCGGGAAGGCCTGTGACCTGGGCGGGCGTTTATGCAGAAAAAGCGGAAGGAACGGGCTTGCATTCTTTTCCGGTTTCTGCTACAATCAGTGCAGTGAAAAAGCGAAGAAAAGAAACAGTAGCGACAGAGCGCATTCAGAGAGAAAGCGGCAGGTGAAAGCTTTTTGCAGAATCTATCGTGAACCGGTCTTGGAGCTGTGCACCGAAGAGAAGAAAATCCATCAGGGAAAATTTATTTCGTAGGCTGCACCGGGATCTCCCGTTACAGAGAAGGTACAGAGAGCAGAGATCACACGTATTACAAAATACAAAAATCGTGGGGTACAAATGCTTTGTGTCAGAGTGCAGGAGTTTTCCTGAATTTAGGTGGTACCGCGGATAAAAAAATTCGCCCTAAACTGCAGCTTGCGGTTTAGGGCTTTTTTCTGTTTGAAAACGAAGCATCTAACTCGTTACTTCAGTGATGAGTTAGATGCGTAAAGTGTTGACTAAAAGCTTAAAATCGGACAGGCTGGAATGTTCTCGCGTCTGGAAGCTTTCAGATGTTGAAAACCCAAAGAATAAGGAGGAAATCAGAAAATGAAACTTGAAAAATTAGTAGGAGAGCGCTTCAAAGAAAGACCTGCTGACTGTGTCATCGACAGCCATGCTATTATGGTAAAAGGCGGATACATCAAATATATGGCAAACGGAATCTATTCTTCCTATCTGCCGCTGCGCCGCATTGTGCGCAAAATCGAGCAGATCCTGCGCGAGGAGATGGACAAAATCGACGGCCAGGAAGTGCAGTTCCCGGTTGTCATGCCGGCTTCTCTGTGGGATGAGTCCGGCCGTTACGATAGCATCGGCGATGAACTGCTGCGTTTCACCGACCGAAACAATGCCAAAATGGTACTCGGCATGACCCACGAGGAGGCAGCCGTACACCTTGTACGCGAGTATGCACAGAGCTACACCAAATATCCGTTTATGATCTATCAGATCCAGACGAAATTCCGTGATGAGGCCCGTCCGAGAGCCGGCCTGATCCGTGTGCGTGAGTTTACGATGAAGGATGCTTACTCCTTCCATACCAGCCAGGAAGATCTGGAGCAGTATTACGAGAAATGCCATGCAGCATACGAGCGCATCTTCGAGCGTGTCGGCGTGCCGGAGGTGGTATCTGTCAAATCCGATTCCGGTATGATGGGCGGAAACATCTCCCACGAGTTCATGCTTCTGACTCCGGTCGGAGAGGATTCCATCGTTCTGTGTGATTCCTGCGATTACAGAGCCAACATGGAAGCAGCCGAGAATATCTCTGATATTGCAAGAGATGCAGAGTCCGCTGCACTCGAAAAGGTTTACACGCCGAACGTCCATACCATTGAAGACGTCTGCAATTTCTTCGGAGACGAGACAAAGAACTCCTGCAAAGCCGTTGTTTATCAGCAGAATGTTGATGATAAATACGTTGTCCTTTTCATCCGCGGCGATCTCGAAGTCAACGAGACGAAGCTGGTCAACTTCCTCGGCGAGCAGGTTCACGCAGCCGTGATCACCGAAGAATGCGGCCTGAACGCAGGCTATATCGGACCGGTGAACCTGAAGGTGAACGGAGATGCCGTTGTCCTCTACGATAAATCCCTCGAGGGAAGAAACAACCTTTCCTGCGGAGCCAACGAGGCAGAGCATCATTACAAAGGACTCGACATGGAGCGCGACGTTCCGAACGCCGAGTATCACGATTTTGCAAAAATCCAGGAGGGCGGCATCTGCCCGAAATGCGGCAAAAAGACCGTGAAGATCTCCAGAGGTATCGAGGTCGGAAATATCTTCCAGCTTGGAACCAAATATACAAAATCCATGAATATGACCTATGTCGATGCAAACGGCGAGAGCAAGACCCCGATCATGGGATGCTACGGTATCGGTGTCGGCCGTCTGGCAGCATCGGTCTGCGAGGCACATCACGATGAGTACGGCCCGATCTGGCCGAAAGCTATCGCTCCGTGGCAGGTACACCTCTGTGCAGTCCGCGTCGATGACGAGGAAGTCAGAGCATATGCGGACAAGCTGTACGAGGATCTGCAGAACGCAGGCATCGAAGTGATCTACGACGACAGAAGCGTCAGAGCCGGCGTAATGTTTGCCGATGCCGACCTGCTCGGTATTCCGCTTCGCATCATCGTAAGCCCGAAAAACATGAAACAGGGCGTTGTCGAGGTTGCATCCCGCGATAAGACTCTGAAAACACAGATTCCGCTGGAAAATGTGATGGAAGAGATTAAACAGTATCTGTAATGATTCAGAACCATGCGAAAGGGAAGAAAAATCGCGATGGGGTTCGGAAGAAGTTCGACAGGAGAAAACACGATATGGAACTCTGGGATATCTATGATGAAAACAAACAGCCGACCGGCCGCACGATGAAACGGAATGACTGGCATATGAAGCCGGGCGAGTTTCACCTGACCGTACTCGGCGTAATCGCAAGACCGGATGGGACCTTCTTATCACAAACGTGTCATGACGAAAGCCTGGGCACCGGGCTGGTGGGAGGTTTCCGGCGGCGCGGCACAGGCAGGAGAGAGCTCCTGGGAGGCCGTGCGCCGTGAGGTCAGAGAGGAAACCGGACTCGATGTGAGCAAGGCTGACGGCGGTTATCTCTTTACCTACCGGCGCATCAACCCGGATGAGGGAGACAATTACTTTGTCGATGTCTATCGCTTCGTGATGGATGTCAAAGACGAAGATCTCCATCTTCAGGAGGAAGAAACAGACGGCTACCGTTTTGCTGCGCCGGACGAAATCAAAGAGTACGCCGCAGAAGGTAAATTCCTGCATTATGACAGCATCCGCCAGGCATTTGAACTGTAACAGAAAAATAAGATAAGAAAAACGCGTTCCCGCCGGAAACCACAGGGGTTTCCGAAAACGGGAACGCGTTTTTTAAATTTACAGGATTTTTTCTTGCCGTAGGGCATGCCTAAAAAAGGCTTTTCGTAAGCGTTTGACCGTAAGCGCGCAAGCGGTTCCTTGCGGTTAATCGCGATTGAATACTTCGCGGTTGAGCGCCTTTTCCTGATGGCTGACAATCGTTGTGCAGACAGCATCGCCTGTGATGTTGACGGCGGTACGCAGCATATCGAGAATACGGTCGATACCCATGATAAGAGCGATACCCTCCGTTGCAGTCCGACGGAATTCAGTACCATAGCCAGGGTAACAAGTCCGACGCTTGGGATACCGGCGGTACCGATGGAAGCCAGTGTTGCGGTAACAACAACCGTTGCGAGGTTTGCCGGGGTCAGATGAATACCGTACGCCTCTGCGATGAAGATGACAGCGACACCCTGCATAATGGAGGTACCATCCATGTTGATGGTTGCGCCGAGCGGAATGGTGAACGAAGAAATCTGCTTCGAGACACCCATCTTTTTGTTCAGTGTATCAATCGACATCGGGATTGTCGCGTTGGAGGTTGCGGTGGAAAATGCAAATCCCATAACCGGAAGGAATTTCTTCACGAATTTAATCGGATTCAGCCGTGTGAATACGAACAGAAGAACCTGATAAATGACGAAGCACTGCAGTGCCAGCGCCAGTGTTACATTTCCCATGTATTTCAGCATCGGTGCGAACGCAGAAAAGCCGACCGTTGCAAAGGTACGTGCAATCAGACAGAAAACGCCGACCGGGGCCACCTTCATGACCGTCATGGTCATTTCCATCATGACATCGTTAAACTGGCTGATAAAGTTGGAAACGACCGAAGCGCGGTTTCCGAGCTTTGCCAGCATTACGCCGACAAACAGGGCGAATACGATGATGGGAAGCATATCGCCGTTTGCCATGGAACCAATCGGGTTCTTCGGGATGATGTTGAGCAGTGTATCCACCAGGCTGACGCTGGAATCTGCTGCTGTTGAGGACAGGTCGGCTTTCTGAACCGCACTCATGTTAAGTCCGAGACCCGGGTGAATGAGCAGGGCGGTTCCAAGTGCGATGCAGACGGCAAGTGCTGTGGTAACAAGGTAAAAGCCGATCGTTTTTACGCCGACCTTTCCGAGGGTTTTGCTGTCTCCGATGGACATACTTCCGCAGACGAGGGAGCAGAAGACAAGCGGTACGACAAGCATCTGCATCAGGCGGATAAAGCCCTGTCCGATGACATACAGCACACCTTCTACGATGACGGTGTCCTTGATATAGCTGGACGGGATCCAATAGTGAATCACCACGCCGAGCAGCGCACCGGCCAGCAGGGCAATAAAAATCTGGGTGGAAAGCCCGAGCTTCTTTTTTGACTTTTCCGTTGTTTCTTTTCTGTTTCGGACCATTATTCGATTCCTCCAGTTTCTTCGAGATATTCTTTCAGTGCCGTTTTCCAGTCGAGCGGCTCAGGAATACCGGTCAGACGGAGCATCATGTTGTCCAGAACAGAATAGGTCGGGCGGACATCATCGCGTGCGACAACCGGGTAGAGATCAAGGTCACCGGTTTTTCCGGTATACTCGAGGATGGTTCTTGCAAACTCATAGCGGCTGCAGCTTCCGGGGCAGACAACGTGTACAGACCATACTCCTCGCTGTCGATAAAGTGGCAGATCACGCGCGCAAGCTCAAAAGCACTGGTCGGAGCCGCATACTGGTTGTTTGGAACCTCCATCGTGCCGCCTTTTGCCGCATTGCGGAGTACTTCATCCACAAAATCGCGGCCGATCCCGTAAATCCAGGAGCTTCGGATGATGACAAAGCGGTTCAAAAGCTGTGTCAGGATTTTCTCTCCGGCCTCTTTTGATTTTCCGTAGATCGTACGCGGATGCACGGTATCAAACTCGTTGTACGGGATGCGGGATTCCTTGTCGAAAACATCATCCGTTGAGATCTGAATAACCTTTGCGTCGATATCATTGGCGGCAAGCGCTACGTTGCGCACACCGATGGCATTGACACGATAAGGCTTCGTCGAGGTTTTTTTCACACTCGGCAACGTCGGTCATACCGGCGCAGTTGATGATAACGTCGGGACGGTTGACATAAACAAATTGTGTGACTTCATCGATTTTGGTAATATCAACCTCGTGAATATCCGTCGGAAGAAGCTGATATTCCACACCCTCCAGCAGTTCCAGAAGGGCAGTACCGATGTGGCCTTCGGCACCTGTAATCCATATTTTTTTCATAGGTTTTCTCCTGTCCTTGATTTATATACAGAAAAACTGTAATTGTATTTATTTTACCTGTGGACTTTACAGAAGTCAATAAATTATGGAAAGTCTCTGTGCAGAACCGGAAAAAAGTGGTATCATTTCTGTATATGTCTGCGGTGTAAGACTGCATATCTGCTACAAAAGAAGGAGGAGTATTTTTGAAAAAGAACAAATATGAAATCGACATGTGCAACGGCACGATTATGGACAAGCTGATTTCCTTTTCGCTGCCGCTGATGGTGTCCGGCATTCTGCAGCTGATGTTCAACGCGGTGGATATCATCGTCGTCGGACGGTTCAGCGGAAGCCAGGCGCTTGCGGCTGTCGGATCGACAACGGCACTCATCAACGTGTTCATCAACCTGTTTATGGGAATCTCGCTCGGTGCGAATGTGCTTGCGGCGCGGTATTATGCAGCGGGGCGCGACCGGGAGATGTCGGAAACGGTACATACATCGATCATGCTGGCGCTGATCAGCGGCGTTGTGATGGCGTTTGTGGGCGTATTTTTTGCAAAAGGCGCGCTGGAGCTGATGGATACACCGGCGGATGTCATTGATCAGTCGGCATTGTATATGAGAATTTACTTTATGGGAATGCCGTTTTTCATGCTGTACAACTACGGTGCGGCGATTCTGCGTGCCGTCGGCGACACGAAGCGGCCGCTGTATTTCCTGATTGTATCGGGTGTGATCAACGCTGGTCTGAATATGTTCCTCGTGATCGTGTTCAGTCTCGACGTGGCAGGTGTGGCGATTGCAACGGTGGTTTCGCAGGCGATCTCCTGCGTGCTGGTTCTGCGGTGCCTCTATAAGAGCGAGGGAAGTTATCAGCTCCGGTTTTCGAAGCTGTGCCTGAAAAAGGATTACATCATCCCGATTTTCCAGGTCGGCATCCCGGCGGGTATTCAGAGTACCGTCATCAACTTCTCGAACGTGCTGCTGCAGTCATCCGTCAATTCCTTCGGTTCGATTGCAATGGCAGGCTACACGGCGGCCAACAATGTGCTGGGATTTTTATACACCTCAGTCAACTCCGTCACCCAGGCGTGCATGAGCTTCACAAGCCAGAACTACGGTGTCGGAAAATACAAACGAATGGATAAGGTGCTGATCGACTGCCTGATTCTCTCCAGCGGCATGGCACTGGTGATGGGTGGCGGCGCGTATCTGTTCGGTACGGAAATCCTGCAGATTTACACCGGGGACCCGGAGGTTATCCGCTGCGGTATGGAAATTCTGTCGATCACGACGGTTCCGTATTTCCTCTGCGGCATCATGGACCTCTTCCCGGGAGCCCTGCGCGGTATGGGATGCTCGGCGGTGCCGATGATTCTGTCCGTCATCGGAACGGTCGGAACGCGAATCGTGTGGATCTTCGGCATTTTCCCGCAGCACCGCTCGCTGTATGTGCTGTTCATTTCGTATCCGGGATCGTGGATCATCACGATTATCCTGCAGGTGATCTGCTATCTGATTGTGCGGAAGAAAGTCCACAGCCGGGCAGCAGCCGTATAAAAAAGAGAAAAAAGACAAAAAGCCAGAAAAACCGCGGATAAATCCATTTTTAGGTGGAATTATCCGCGGTTGTGTGATAAGATGGCCGTATGCGAAGAGGCAGGTAGAAGATACAGGGACACCTGCCTCTTACTCTGTGAAAAAGGAGAGAAGAGAGAACATATGAAAAAGTTTTATGCATGGTATCAGAAGCATATTACAGGTGCGATCTTTACCGGACTGATTCTCGGTATCTTAACCGGACTTCTTCTGGCGGACCGCTTTACGCCGATTCTGACCGTAACCGGCGTCATCGGCGGCATCTACATGAACGCCTTGAATATGATGATTTTCCCGATGGTATTCTGTTCAATTGTCATGGGTATCTGCAGCATCGGAAATGCAAAAACGACAGGTAAGATCACCGGCTACTCGATGATTTTCTTCCTGTGCACCACCGCGATTGCAAGTGCAGTCGGCATTATCATTCCAAGACTGATCCGCCTCGGAAAGGGAGTCCATTTTGAGATGGCAACTTCCGATATCCAGGCGACCGAGATGACCAGCATCCTCGACACGATCAAAAACCTGATCCCGTCCAACCCGGTGAAGGCGTTTGCGGAGGGCAACATGCTCCAGGTACTCGTGTTCGCTGTCGTTGTCGGCTTTACGCTGATTGCGGTCGGAGAGAAGGGACAGCCGCTCTTAAACGTGATCGACTCCCTGAATGAGGTCTGCTTAAAAGTCATCAGCACCGTTATGTACTTCACCCCGATCGGTGTCTTCTGTACGATCGTGCCGGTTGTCGAGGCAAACGGAACCAAAACCATCGTTTCCTTGGCAACCCAGCTCATCATTCTGTATGTGGCATTCTATGGATTTGCGATCGTCGTCTACGGCGGCGCTGTAAAACTCATCGGAAAGACGAGTCCGGTCAAGTTCTTTAAGGCGATCATGCCGGCAGCCTGAATGCATTCGGAACATGTTCCAGTTCCGCGACGATCCCAATCAGCAAGCGCTGTGTCGAGAAAGAACTCGGCGTTTCGAACCAGATCAGCAGTATCGCAATCCCGCTCGGTGCCACCGTCAATATGGATGCGGTATCGATCCTGATGTCGTTTATGATCATGTTCTTCGCAAATGCCTGCGGCATCAACGTCAGCATTTCGATGATGGTGATCATTCTGCTTGCCAACGTCCTGCTTTCTGTCGGAACACCGGGTATCCCGGGCGGCGCGATCGCATCATTCGCAGCACTCGCCACGATGGCAGGTCTTCCGGCCGGCGTCATGGGCGTTTACATCAGCATCAACACACTGTGTGACATGGGTGCCACATGCGTCAACGTCATCGGCGATATGGCAGGCTGCGTTGTGCTGCAGGAGAAAATCAAACTGGAAGAAAACTAAAAAATGTTACATAGAAAAAGAGGGATTCCTTTCACGGGAGTCCCTCTTTTGCAATGCGTAAAATAAATTAAATATAGTCCGAAACATATGGAATATGGTGGAAGAGCAGGTCATCCAGGCATTCCACAGTCTGCGGCGTCGTTTCGATGCGCGCCATCTCATACAGCTTGGAAGCCGTCTTGTAGCCGAGCAGCAGTGTCGTGAGCGATGCGATCGTCATTTTCATCACATGGTCCGGCTCGCGGTCGGTCGGCACACAGTGTCCTTTTTCAAAGAAGAATGTGAAGCTGTCATTGTTCCACGGAAGCAGCTCATCCTCGATCTCAAAACGGATACACACATCCGGCTCGTCCGGGTCGCAGGCGTAATGTTCCATAAACTGCACGACATCGATGATACGCCCCATCGAGTATGGGCGAATCGTTTCTTTGATATCGCTGTCCTCAAGCTCGAACGCGATGGGTTCACTGTAGTAGTTATTTCCTTTGACCTCATCGATCATGGAATCGTGCGCATGAATATACTCCCAGAGTCCCAGCTGCGCTTCGCGGTTCAGATAGATCATCTCTTTGATATGCATGATATCGGAGCTGATCAGATAGACCATGTAGCCGTACGGCACATCATCAGCGGAATAGTAGATCGCAACGACGGTATCATCCTCATCCCAGCGGAAATATTCTTCCCACGCCAGATTGTTGCGGTAGAGGCAGCCGTGCGTCTTCGAAGCAAATTTGGTATGTAGTTCCTTGAAATCCTTGTCATCCCATGCCACGCGGCGCACATAGCCAGGGGCTTTGAGTTTCCGCGGCACCTGCGTGTCCTTGATGGTGTACGTCATCTTATTGGAAATGATTTCCCATCCGAGATTCCGGTAGAGCGGAATAGAGTAGGGATAGAGAAGCGCAAAGGAACGGTGGTTTTCCCGCATGCGCGTGAGACTCCGGATCATCAGCTTTTTCATGATGCCCTGGCCGGTGTATTCCGGGTAGGTGCAGACGCTGGTGACAAAACCGACGGGATAGCGGACACCGTAGATATTCATGTCCAGCGGATAAACCGCGAACTGTGATACCAGATCCTCCTCGCAGAAACAGCCGAGCACATCGGCACGGACGAGAACCGGGAATTTGGACTGCTTGATTTCATCGTCTTTCCATCCGCTTTCGGAAAGCTCCTGCTCTGTAACCTGAAAGGCGTAGCGCAGAAGTGCATTGTACTGCTCTGCGTCGTCGATGGTCAGCGGGCGGAAGGTTAAGTTCGAATCTTTCGTTTGAATCATGGATTACTCCCTCATTTTATTGTGAATCAAAGTATAGTGAATCAGATACTTTATTTTTTCGTAAATATTCTATCATAAGAAATGGAATTTGTGCAGTTAAAAATAAAGCCCATTCCGCAAATTTGGTAAAAAGATCAAAATAGTGTTAGAAATCGGATAAAAACTTCAAGAAACAGACAAAAAAATCTAATAAAATGAAAAACATACAGGGATAGTCTGCGCGAAAAAGTAGACATACGATTTCCAGGGTGACTGCGTTGAGATCGACGTGTTCAATCCGGAGACAAGAAAATATGTCTGGGACGTATGCAAGAAGAACTACTACGATTACGGCATCAATGCTTTCTGGCTGGATAACTCCGAGCCGGATTACGGTGTTTACGATTTCGATCATTACCGCTATATTGAAGGACCGGCGCTCTCCTGCAGCAACATCTATCCGCAGTTATACAGCCGTGTCTTCTATGATAAGAAGAAAAAACCGACCGCGTAAAACCGGTCGGTTTTTTTGAATAAATTTCCATTACAGGACGGTTTTTGTACACTTTTTCTTGACGAAACGGGAAACAATCGTTACACTATTATGTATAACTGTAATTAAAATGGGAAAATGTAGCAAAACGCGGAAGCACACAAAGGGGTAATGAAGTTTTGTGTGTACCGGGGAGAAGAGAGGGAAACAGATGAATCAGACCGAATTGCCGGAATGTGAAAAAATAAATAAGAAAGAGCCTTCTAAGGATGCTCAGATGACACAGAAACAGGCAGAACGTCTGGTGGAACATCTGAAGAATATTTTCATGTATGTGCGGGTTCTCCGTCCGGATGAGATCGGAGATTTTATTATCGATGAAGAGAATGGCAAGCTGTGTGAATGCTACGCAGTATGGAACAAAGCGATGCCGTGCCTTAACTGTATTTCCGAAAAAGCCCTGCGGGAGAAATCGCAGAAATCAAAACTGGAATGCATTGCGTCGAATGTGTATCAGGTCATTGCAAGATACGTGGAGATCGAAGGAGAACCATGCGTGATCGAGATGATCAACCGTCTCGACGATGAAACACTGATGGACTCCGAAGGACGCCAGAATCTGGTAAGCAAGCTGAACAGCTACAGCGAAGAGCTGTATCGTGACGCGCTGACCGGAGTATTCAACCGCCGCTACTTCGAAGACCAGATCCGGGACGCCAGCTTTTGCTGCGGCGTAGCATGATCGATCTCGATGATTTCAAATTATACAACGATACATACGGCCACAATGCCGGAGATATGGCGCTTGACACCATTGTAAAGACCGTCAACCGCTGCACCCGACGTACCGACCGTCTGATCCGCTTAGGAGGAGACGAATTTCTGCTGGTTCTGCCGGAGATGGATGAGGAAAACTTTGTACAGAAATTAAAACAGATTCAGTCACAGATCCATGAGGCACAGGTGCCAGGCTACTCGAAGATGCGTCTTTCCGTCAGCGTAGGAGGTGTTCTGACAAGAGATGAGACGATCGGCGAAGCTGCGATGCGTGCCGACCAGCTGATGTATCTTGCAAAACAACGGAAAAACATGGTTGTCACCGAGAAAGACCAGATCCAGGGTTGTCAGGACGATGTTGTCCGTCAGGAAAACCGCAGAGAAAAACAGCGCATCCTGATCGTGGATGATTCCGAGATGAACCGTATCATCCTCTCGGAGATTCTGCAGGATGAATACGATATCATCGAGGCTTCCACCGGCGAAGAGTGCCTGCGTCTGCTGGAAGAATACGGAACAGGCCTTGCGCTGATCCTTCTGGATATCGTCATGCCGGGCATGGACGGTTTCGGAGTGCTTGACTACATGAACCGCAACCACTGGATCGAAGAGGTTCCGGTCATCATGATATCGAGCGAGGATTCCACCACATTTGTGCGCCGTGCGTATGAGCAGGGCGTATCCGATTATATCAGTCGTCCGTTTGATGCAAAAGTTGTTTACCAGCGTGTCTTCAATACGATCAAATTATATGCAAAACAGCGCCGTCTCGTGACGCTCGTCACCGAGCAGATTTACGAAAAAGAGAAAAACAATCAGATGATGATCAGTATCCTGAGTCATATCATGGAATTCCGGAATGGCGAGAGCGGACTTCATGTCCACCACATCAACGTTCTGACCAGTATGCTCCTCGAGCGTCTGGTACAGAAGACAGACCGCTACCACTTAAGCTGGTCCGATCAGCTGATGATCACAACGGCATCCGCGCTGCACGATATCGGAAAGATGGGCATTGACGAGAACATTTTAAATAAGCCGGGAAGACTGACGAAAGAAGAGTTCGAGGAGATGAAGAAACATACCCTGATCGGAGCGTCCATGCTGAAGAGCCTGGAACTGTATCAGGACGAGAAGCTGGTACAGATTGCGTACCAGATCTGTCGCTGGCATCATGAGCGGTACGACGGAAAGGGTTACCCGGACGGTTTAAAAGGTGAGGAGATCCCGATTGCAGCCCAGGTTGTATCGATTGCCGATGTTTACGATGCGCTGACAAGCGAGCGTGTCTACAAATCGGCATACACGCACGAGAAAGCCATCGAGATGATCCTGAACGGCGAGTGCGGTACCTTCAGCCCGCTGATGCTCGAGTGTCTGCTCGATATCAAAGATGCCATCTGCGAGGAGCTGAACACCATATCCGAAGAAAAACAGACTTCGATTCAGATTGAAAAGCTGAAAAAGAATCTGAAATCGGGGGGGGGCAGAGCTGAGTTTTCTGAACTCTGATGAAAAGTTATCCACAGAAGATGCCCGGGAGAACAGGTATCATGCGGATTCGAAAGACGATCTTAAATAAAAATATACCAAAACCCATGGATTTCTGAAAAGATTCCATGGGCTTTTCGCACTTTTGTGCAAATTTTTGTTGTGATTCTGGAGGACAACTGCTATAATAACAGAAAATGTCAAAAAATACGACAAAAATACCGGAAGAGGGCTGTGCTAACAAGTACACACAAGTCTGGAAAGGATAAATATCATGAATCAGTTGGAAGTATTACGAGAGAGCCTTGGACAGTGCGATGAGATTATTCTGGATGCACTGCTGATGAGAAACCGTATTGTCGAGGACATTATGGTATATAAAGAAGCAAATAACGTGCCGATTCTCCAGCCGGAGCAGGAAGCAAAACAGAAGGAATGGCTGGAACGCCGGATGCAGGAAAAACGCCATAAAAACGAAGTGGCGGATGTTTTCGAGAGCATCACAAGAAACAGTAAAAAGATTCAGGCAAGAAAGCTGTTCAATTATAATATTGTACTGATTGGCTTCATGGGAGCCGGAAAGAGTACCATTTCCGATTATCTCAAAACCGTGTTTGCCATGGATATCATCGAGATGGATCAGATCATCGCAGAGCGTGCCGGTATGAGCATCTCCGATATTTTCGAGACTTACGGCGAACAGTATTTCCGTGACTGCGAGACGAATCTTCTGATCGAAATGCAGTCGAGAACAAACGTTGTCATTTCGTGCGGCGGCGGAACTCCGATGCGTGAGTGCAACGTTGTAGAGATGAAAAAGAACGGCCGCGTTGTTCTTCTGACTGCAAAGCCGGAGACGATTTTAGACCGTGTCAAAGACAGCCACGACAGACCGCTGATTGAGAACAACAAAACCGTTCCGTTTATCGCAGATCTGATGAGCAAGCGCCGTGAGAAATATGAGGCCGCAGCCGACATTATCATCGAGACGGACGGAAAGAGCGAGCTGGAGATCTGTGAGGAGCTGATCCACAGCCTGCGGCAAATGGATGCAAAAGCGGAATAAAAGAGAAAAGCAAGGGAAAAAGGAAAAGAGACTGCTGTGTGTAACGGAGGTCTCTTTCTTTTTTGCGTAACCGTGACACAAAAAACAGAAAACGCAAAATTTACGGGAAAAGAATTGACAAAACAGATATTTCCCGATATTCTGATAAAAGTTGGGCTAAAATCGCATGAAAAAAGTGAAAAAACAAGGTATTATTTTGTGTTATTGTCCGAACAAGAGAAAAAATTCAGGATAATTATATGAAATACAATGGCCCGTGTGCAGACACAGCCGGATCTGCCGGGGAAGGTCTGCGGAAAAAAGGAGGAACATCAATGAGAAAAAGAAACAAAGTCGTTTCTCTGCTTCTGGCAGGATGCATGGCAGCCGGTCTTCTGGCCGGATGCGGAAGCAGCGGAGAGACACAGGTAGCAACTGCTGACAATGCCACGGCGGCATCAACCAGTACTGGAGCAGCAGATTCAGCAGCAACGGATTCAGCAGCACCGGAGACTGCAGGCGAAGTGGACGGACAGATCAATCTTCGTGCAGTAGCCTTTGGAAACAATTTCGATGTGCAGGATATGGGATGGCGCTGGATGATGGGAGAGTGCTACGAAGGACTGATGCGTGACGTAGCAGATGAAACGGAGACCGTTTCGAGTACGCCGGTGCAGAATCCATGGACGTATCCGATGACGGACTGGTTTACACTTTCCATCTGAGAAAGGATGCCAAATGGTCCGACGGACAGCCGGTTAACGCAGCAGATTATGAGTACGGCTGGAAACGTCTGTTAAATCCGGAATACGGCTATTCCTATTCTTTCTACCTGTTCAACGTAGTAGGAGCAGAGGAGTATTATAACGGACAGAGCTCTGCCGATGAGATCGGAATCAAGGCAGTGGACGATTACACCTTCGAGGTTACCTTAAAGGTAGCGGATCCGACCTTCCAGTCCAAGCTGGTAGCAACTCCGCTTTACCCGACCCGTCAGGATGTCGCAGAGGCAGCCGGAGACCAGTGGGGAAAAGACTGGACAAAATGTGTCTACAACGGACCGTTTGCCATGACCAACCTGGTAGAAGATAACTCCATGACATGGGTGAAAAATGACCAGTACTGGGACAAGGACAACGTAAAACTGAATCAGGTAAACTGGTACTGTGTAGCAGAGAACGCAACAGCAGCAACCATGTTCGATAACGGACAGCTGGACGTTTTCGATGCAGCAGGCGATTACATTGCAAAATATGACAAAGAAGTAGAAGCAGGCAATATGCAGACCATGACCACCGAGTACCCGGGAACTATGGTTCTGTGCTACGAGCAGTCTGAGGGCGGAAAATCCGGTCTGATGAAAAACGTAAACATCCGCAAGGCAATTTCCTACTCCATCAACCGTGAGGAGATGGTATCAGCTGTTTACGGAAGATACACCGCAGCTTACGGCTTCGTTTCCCCGGCGATCACGCTCGACGGAACTTCCTACCGCAAGCAGCGTCGGAGACCATGAAAGAGGAATATGAGCAGTATGCAGGAGATGCAGACAAGTTAAAAGCACTGTTCCAGAAAGGCCTTGATGAGCTTGGTATCACCGACAAACCGGAAGACATCACCATTACACTGCTGTCCCAGGGTTCTGCTACCGAGAATCAGTCGAGAGAGAGTACCTGCAGCAGTCCATTTCCCAGAATCTGGGCGTAAAGGTAGAGCTGAACACCGTTGGTGATTACCAGATGTTTGCAAATGAGCGCGATAACAAGAACTACGATATCTTCGTAGGCGGATGGTTCAGCGATTACAACGATCCGCTGGATTTCCTGAACGTCATGAAGACAGGCGTTTATGATTCCTACGGCCTCTATAGCAACAGCGAGTACGACAGCCTGATCGATTCTCTGACCGGAGAGAACGACAACGCAAAACGCCTTGAGATTTACCAGAAGCTGGAAGATCTGCTGGTTGCACAGGATTGTGGTGTTGCACCGCTGTACTACTCTGATAAACATTACTATTATCAGAACTGGGTAAAAGATTTCTACACATCCTCCTTCGGTGCAAGCCAGGAGCTTTACAGAGCATCTGTACAGAAATAAAAAAGCAGCAAAACAGAAGAAATGAGGGAAGAAGGGCTTATGAAACAATAGGCTCTTCTTTCGCTATCATAATAAGATTCCGGTCGGAAAAGACCGGACAGGGAGAGGATTTTTATGCCAAAATATTTACTGCGCCGTTTTGCAGAAATGCTGATCACACTGTTTCTGATTGCAACGGCCACGTTTTTCCTTCTGGAAGCGGTTCCGGGAGATCCGCTGACGGAGCGTGCGAGCAAGCTCTCGCCGACCGTAAAGGAAAACCTCTATAAGCGCTACGGCCTCGACAAGCCGATGATGGAGCGCTATGTGATCACAATGAAGGGAATCTGCAAGGGAGAGTTCGGAGAATCTGTTGTCTATGCGGGACAGACGGTACAGAAGCTGATTCATGACCGTCTTCCGGTATCCGCCCGCCTTGGTATCCAGCAGGTACTGGTCGGTATCACGATCGGTCTGCTGCTTGGAATTCTTGCGGCAATGAGGAGGGGAAGCTTCTGGGACTATATGGTGATCGCCCTGTCGGTCCTCTTGATTTCCATTCCGAACCTGATCTTTGGTCTGATGCTTCAGAAAATTTTCGCAGGCAACCTGAAGGTTCTGCCGACGATCGGCTGGCCTGCGGGAAAGGATCTGTGGTTCGGAGGATGGGAATACACGATTCTTCCGACCCTGACAGGATGCTTTTCTTATATCGCAACGTATGCGCGTCTGCTGAAAACCTCGATGCTCGATGTGATCAATCAGGATTACGTGCTGACTGCTGAATCGAAGGGCTTAAGCCGCGGACAGATTATCCGCCGCCATATCCTTCGGAACTCGTTTATCCCGGTTATCACACAGCTTCCGATGTCGGTTGCCATGTGTATCACAGGCTCCTTCTTCATCGAGAGCATCTTTTCCATCCCGGGAATCGGACAGTATTATGTGACGGCGGTCAATAACCAGGATCTTTCCATTATCATGGGAGAGACGGTTATTATCGCAGCACTTTACATCGGTGTTCTCTTTATCACGGACCTGCTGTACGTGGTCGTTGACCCGAGAATCAGTCTGACAGGAAAGAGCAGATAAGGAGGATATTATGGCAGCATTAACACCGGAAAAATTTAAAGTAATAGGATACACCGAGGAAGATGCGAACCGGATTGACCGCCCGACCATTTCCTACTGGCAGGACGCCTGGAGACGGCTCCGCAAAAATCCGATCGCAATGGGATCTCTTGTTGTGCTCGGCATTCTGCTTGTCATGGTCATCATCGGACCGCATATCAAAGGATATGATTATGTATCCATGAATATCGCCGAGAAAAACCAGGGCGTATCGTCAAAATACTGGTTTGGAACCGACAACCTGGGACGTGACCTCTTCTCAAGAGTCTGGGTCGGCGCGCGGGCATCACTGATCATCGCGATCGTTGCAACGGCAATCAAACTCATCATCGGAACGGTATATGGCGCGCTGATGGCACATTTCGGCGCTGGTCGATGAGGTTCTGATGCGGATCATCGAGGTTATCAACTCGATTCCGTCTCTGCTTCTTACGATTCTGATCATGATGATTCTTGGAAATAACCTGTTTGCACTTCTGGTCGCGCTTAGTGTCACCGCATGGTGTAACACGGCACGTCAGGTGCGCGGTATGATCAAACAGCTCCGTGAGACGGAATACGTTTACGCGGCGGAGGTGCTCGGTGCAAAACCGCTCCGCATCATCTTAAAACACTATGTACCGAATATGCTGGGTATCCTGATTCTGGATACGGCGACGGCAATCCCGATGTTTATTTTTACGGAGGCAGGTCTTAGCTTCCTCGGCATCGGCCTCAAGGCACCGTCGATCAGCCTTGGTGTCCTGATTTCGATGGGACAGCAGAACATGGATTTCTATCCGTCACAGCTTCTGTTCCCATGTCTCGTGCTCTGTATCATCGTTATGGCATTCAACCTTCTGGGAGACGGCCTGCGCGATGCCCTGGATCCGAGACTTCGCCAGTAATAAGTGGAGATAACGATATGAACGAACAAAACAATCCGATTCTGGAAGTAAAAAACTTAAGAGTCTCTTATCACACCTATGCCGGTGAAGTAAAGGCAGTCCGCGGTGTACAGTTTTCTCTCGAGAAAGGTCAGGCGCTCGCAATTGTGGGCGAATCCGGCTGCGGAAATCTGTAACGGCGAAATCCATCATGGGCCTCATCAAGGCGCCGCAGGGTGAGATTAAAGAGAACAGTGAAATTCTCTACAATGGAGAGAATATTCTGAAATACAACAAAAAACAGTGGCAGCATTACAAAGGCGGCGAGTGTGCAATCATTTTCCAGGATGCGCTGGCTTCCTTAAATCCGACGATGCGTGTCGGAAAACAGATTATGGAAAATCTGATGGGACACAAAAACATGACAAAACAGGAAGCGGCAAAGGAGGCTGTCGAGATGCTGCGCATGGTCGGCATCCCGGAGCCGGAAAAACGTGTCAGACAGTATCCGCACGAATTTTCCGGCGGTATGCGTCAGCGTGTTATGATCGCGATTGCATTTGCCTGTGATCCGAAAATTCTGATCTGTGACGAGCCGACGACCGCGCTCGATGTGACAATTCAGGGACAGATTCTCGATATTATCAAAAATCTGCAAAAGAAAAATCAGACGTCCGTCATCATGATCACACATGATCTCGGTGTTGTGGCAAATATCGCACAGAAGATTGCTGTTATGTATTCCGGTATTATCGTGGAAAGCGGAACGTGTGAGGATATTTTCTATCGTCCGCGTCACCCGTATACCTGGGCGCTGATCCGTTCCGTACCGCGTCTGGATCTGAAAAACAAGCAGGAACTCGCGACAATTCCGGGAACTCCGCCGGATCTTTTAAACCCGCCGGTCGGATGTCCGTTCTGCACGCGGTGCAGCTATTGTATGCCGATCTGTAAGGAAGAGATGCCGGAGGCAACGGAATTCGGCGGCGAGCATAAAGCTGCCTGCTGGCTCCATCACCCGATGGCACCAAAAGTAGAAATGCCAAATCTGGAAGGAGGAGAACTGTAATGGAAAATAACGAAAAAGAAAGTGCTTTTTTCCGTTTCCCATCTGAAAAAATATTTTCAGGTCGGAAACCATGCGACCTTAAAGGCCGTGGATGATGTCTCCTTCGAAATTTACAAGGGTGAGACACTTGGAATGGTTGGCGAGTCCGGATGTGGAAAGACAACGTGCGGCCGTACCTGCATCGGCCTGTATGACAAGACCGACGGACAGGTGCTCTACAAGGGAACCGATGTCCATGCATTAAACGGAAAAGAGCGGTTTGCCTTCAAAAAACAGGTGCAGATGGTCTTCCAGGATCCGTATGGATCGCTCGACCCGCGTATGACCGTTGCCGACATCATCGGCGAGGGCATCGACATTCACCATCTGGCAAAGAATAAGAAAGAGCGCCAGGAGATGATCTACAAATATCTGGAGCTGGTCGGACTGAACCGCGAGCATGCGAACCGTTTTGTGCACGAGTTTTCCGGCGGACAGCGCCAGCGAATCGGTATCGCGCGTGCGCTTGCCGTGCAGCCGGAATTCATCGTTCTCGATGAGCCGATCTCCGCACTCGACGTTTCGATTCAGGCGCAGATCGTCAACCTGCTTGTGGACTTACAGAAGAAGATGGGTCTGACCTATCTTTTCGTTGCGCATGATCTGTCGATGGTCAAACATATTTCCGACCGTGTGGCGGTTCTGTATCTGGGAACGCTCGTCGAGCTGACGACATCCGAGGAGCTGTACGCCAACCCGCGCCACCCGTACACACAGGCACTGCTCTCCGCGATTCCGATTCCGGACCCGAAAGTAGAGGCAGAGCGCGACCGCAAAAAAATCCGCCTCGAAGGCGAGGTGCCGAGCCCGATCAACACGAAGCCGGGCTGCAAATTCCAGGGAAGATGCAAGTACGCAAAAGACATCTGCCGACAGCAGATGCCGGAATTAAAAGACGTGGGCAACAATCACTTTGTGGCATGTCATTTCTGCGATGCGTTAGAAGAAAATAAGGAATTATAAAACATGGAAAAGATAAAGAACATCTGCCGTGATCTCGGCAAAGCATTTACAATCGGCCTGCTCTCCGGCGGCGCTGCGGCAGCTGTGCTGCTGCTGGGAGGATTCCTCTTTGGGGGATTCACGTTCCGCGCTGCCCTTGAGGCGGCGAAAGACGGCCTGCTGCTGATCGCGGCCCTCGGCATGTTCGTGATCGCCGGAATGCTGATGGTAAAAGGCAAAAACCCGGAGAAATTCACGCAGAAGGAAAAATGGCGCGTCCACTTTGCCGTGCTCGGATATAAGAGTGTGTTCGCAGTTCTCTGCGTTTCCTGGGTGCTGTGGGCGGCAGCGGCGGATTATCTTTTGTATCGGATGTGAAAATAGTTTCTATAAATAAAAAGAGAATTTGCAGACTGTAAAAATGAGGTCCGGCAAAATTCTCTTTTTTCGTTTAGTCGTTATTCGTCTTCGAGACGGGAGATAACCATCTCCATGGATTTCTGATATTCTTCATCCGAAGAATTGTAGAACAGCATCAGATCGAGGCAGCTGCTCATTTTCTTCAGTGCTTCCGGGATGGAGTAGTCGATCGTTTTCACATATTCATCCCAGTGCTCCAGCTTCCACGTATCGCGCACGGAGTTGCGGTCGATCATGCGCTGGTGGCAGATCTCCGGTTTTGTGACAACCCAGATCACAACAAGCTTTGCCCCATGGTCAGCGAGCTTTTTGGAGAAGTTTTTCAGGAACTTCTCATCATGCACTTCGCGTGTGAATGGTGCGTTGATCAGCACAATATCGTCATACTCGAGTGCTTCCAGTCCGAAATTGACCGTTACTTCATATTCATAATCGCGGATATTCTCCTCGAAGAAATCAGAACTGCGGTTGATTTCCTGTCCGCCCGCTTTGAAAACGCGGTTCGACAGCGGAATGACTGTGTCCTTGTCGAGATAAACAACGTGTTTCAGCTCCTTGGCGAGCTGTTTTGAAATGTATGTCTTTCCGCACGCCGGCGGCGAGGTTACGAGGATCATCTTTTTCATCGTTTGTATGTCTTCCTTTCCAGTTGAATCAAAAAAAATCACTCCTAGCATTATAGAAAATTTGGGAAAAAATTGCAAGAGAAAAGACGGTTGTGCCAGAGAAAAAATTGTCTTATAATAAAATAAGATTTTTATGCCATCACGGAGAAAATAAATGGAGGAAAGACAATGAGCAGAGCAAATACACGAGTTGTGAAAATCGGCGACCGGGTCATCGGAGGCGGAAATCCGATTCTGATCCAGTCCATGACGAATACCAAAACAGAAGATGTGGAGGCAACCGTAAAGCAGATCCAGGCGCTCACGGAAGCCGGATGTGACATTATCCGATGCGCCGTCCCGACCATGGAGGCAGCCAGGGCGCTGTCCGAGATCAAAAAGCAGATCTCGATTCCGCTTGTAGCAGATATTCATTTTGACTATCGATTGGCGATCGCCGCGATCGAAAACGGAGCCGATAAAATCCGCATCAACCGGGCAACATCGGCAGCCGCGACCGGATCCAGGCGGTTGTAGATGCAGCAAAAGAACGCCAGATTCCGATCCGCGTCGGCGTCAACAGCGGTTCACTCGAAAAAGAGCTGGTGGAAAAATACAACGGCGTAACGGCAGAGGGCCTGGTGGAGAGCGCGCTCGACAAAGTGCGGATCATTGAGGAGATGGGCTATGACAATCTCGTCATCAGTATCAAATCGTCTGATGTGATGATGTGTGCAAAAGCGCATGAGCTGATCACGAACCAGACGGATCATCCGCTTCATGTCGGCATTACGGAGGCAGGAACGCTGTATTCCGGCAACATCAAATCGGCAGTGGGGCTCGGTATTATTTTATATCAGGCATCGGAGATACGATCCGTGTTTCCCTGACCGGCGATCCGCTCGAGGAAATCAAATCCGCAAAACGGATCTTAAAGACCCTGGGACTTCGAAAAGGCGGCATTGAGGTCGTATCGTGTCCGACCTGCGGACGGACCCAGATTGACCTGATCGGACTGGCAAACCAGGTGGAAACACTGGTGCAGGGCTACGATCTTGATATCAAGGTTGCCGTCATGGGCTGCGTGGTCAACGGACCGGGCGAGGCAAAAGAGGCGGATCTTGGTGTTGCAGGCGGAAAAGGCGTCGGCATTTTAATTAAAAAAGGTGAAATCGTGAAAAAAGTACCGGAGAGCGAGCTGCTGTCCGTCTTAAAGGACGAGCTGGATCACTGGGGCAAGTAGAAAAGAAAGCAGGAATAGGAATGGAAAAACAGTTTCAGGAAGTATTTCCGGATTTGAGAATCGAAGGGGGCATGGCAGAGCTTCTCGATACCGTGGAGGTTTCGCGGGTATCGATCAATAAGAAAAAAGATCTGCTGCGGATCTATGTGGTCAGCCATCAGTGGATTCACAAAAAATATATTTATCAGCTGGAGCGCCAGATCGAGGAGCAGCTCTTTTCCAACGTGCCGCTGCGCGTGAAGATTATTGAGCGGTTCTATCTGTCGCGCCAGTATACGCCGGAAAACTTTCTGGAGGTGTACCGTCCGAGTATCCTGCTCGAGCTGAAAAACCACAGTGTCTTTCTGAATCATCTGTTTTCGACTGCGAGATTACCTTCCCGGAGACGAACAAAATGCACCTGGTGCTCGTGGATTCCGTTGTGGCAAAGGAGCGCGAGGAGGAGCTGGTCCACATTCTCGAGAAAATCTTCTGTGAGCGGTGCGGCTTCGACCTGATCGTGGAAACCGAGATGAGAAAGCCGGAGGGCGAGAGCCGCGCCATGAGAAATTCCGAGCTCCGCATCCGGGAGGAAGTGCGCCACGTTCTGGCGCATACCCATTACGGTGAGATGCTCGGCGAAAAAGAGCAGAACCGGATGGAAGAGCAGGCGGAAGCAGCAGGCGAACAGCCAAAAGCAGCCGCAGCAGCCAAGGGCGGCGAGGCGAAAAAAGAAAAAGCAGCAGACGGCGGAAGGGGAAAAGGTTTTTCCGGCGGCGGACGCGGTTCCTTCAAGAAAGGCAAGGGCAGTTTCAGCCGGAATGCGGACAATCAGCCGCGCAAATCCTCCAATCCGGATGTGCTGTACGGAAGAGATTTCGAGGATGAGAGCGTGGAGATTCTGAAAATCGGCGATGAGATCGGTGATGTTGTCATCCGAGGAAGAGTCCAGAGTGTGGATATGCGCGAGATCCGGAATGAGCGTACGATTTTCATGTTCACGATCACCGACTTTACGGATACCATCGGCGTCAAGATTTTCGTCCAGAACGCGGAAGTGCCGGAATTAAAGGATGCGATCAAAAAAGGCGCGTTCATTAAAGTAAAAGGAAAAACGACGGTTGATGCATTTGACCACGATCTGACGGTTATGTCTGTCTGGGGCATCAAGAAGATCACCGATTTCCGTACCGGCCGTCAGGATACGAGTCCGGTGAAGCGTGTGGAGCTGCACTGTCATACAAAGATGAGCGATATGGACGGTGTCACCGATGCTGCCCGTCTGGTACAGCGTGCCTACGAGTGGGGCCATCCGGCGATCGCGATCACTGACCACGGCGTGGTGCAGTCCTTCCCGGAGGCAAACCATGCGATCGAGGCGATCGACGGCGCTTACCGGAAAAAATACCAGGCAGAGCACCCGGATGCGACAAAAGATGAGCTGAAAAAAGTTTCGGCTCCGTTCAAGGTCATCTACGGCATGGAGGCTTATCTCGTCGACGACTTGAAAGATATCGTTGTCAACAGCAAAGGACAGGACATCCACGGAAGCTACGTTGTGTTTGATATCGAGACGACGGGATTTTCCCCGGTTGTCAACAAAATCATTGAGATCGGTGCCGTCCGTGTGGAAAACGGAGCGATTGTCGATAAGTTTTCCACCTTCGTCAACCCGAAAGTCCCGATCCCGTTCCGGATTGAGAACCTGACCGGCATCAACGACAACATGGTTCTTGACGCGCCGGACATCGAAACGGTGCTGCCGAAATTCCTGGAGTTCAGTGAGGGAGCCGTTATGGTTGCCCACAATGCTTCGTTCGATATGAGCTTTATCGAGCACAACTGCGTCCTGCAGGGGATCGAGCGGGAATTTACAACGGCGGACACCGTCGCCATGGCGCGTTTCCTGCTGCCGGGCCTCAACCGTTTCAAGCTGGATACCGTTGCGAAGGCGGTCGGCGTATCGTTGGAAAACCATCACCGTGCGGTGGACGATGCCGGCTGTACGGCGGAAATTTTCGTGAAATTCGTAAAAATGCTGGAGGAGCGCAATATTCTGACTCTGGATGACCTGAATGCGCAGGGAAAAGTATCGGAGGAGGCTGTGCGCAAGCTTCCATCGTACCATGCGATCATTCTGGCAAAGAACGAGACGGGACGTGTCAATCTGTACCGCCTCGTGTCGGAATCCCACCTGAAATACTACAACCGCCGGCCGAAGCTGCCAAAGAGCGTCTACCTGAAATACCAGGACGGTCTGATGATCGGATCTGCCTGCGAGGCGGGCGAACTCTACCAGGCAATCCTGCGCGGTGAACCGGATGCGGCGATTGCGCGTCTCGTGGACTTCTACGATTATCTGGAAATCCAGCCGATCGGCAACAACGCGTTCATGATCAAAAAAGAGGACGTTTCTGCCGTAGAGAGCGAGGAGGATTTAAAGGAGATCAACAGGCGCATTGTTAAACTCGGCGAGCAGTTCCATAAGCCTGTTGTGGCAACGTGCGACGTCCACTTCATGGATCCGCAGGACGAGATCTACCGCCGCATCATCATGACCGGAAAAGGTTTTGACGACGCGGATGAGCAGGCACCGCTGTTCCTGCGCACCACCGAGGAGATGCTTGAAGAGTTTTCATATCTCGGAAGTGAGAAAGCGGAGGAGGTCGTCATCACCAATCCGCGCAAAATCTCCGACCTTGTCGAGAAAATCTCCCCGATCCGTGCCGGAAAATTCCCGCCGGTCATCGAAGATTCCGACAAGACACTGCGTAGAATCTGCTACGACCGCGCGCATGAAATCTACGGCGAGGAGCTGCCGGAGATCGTTTCCGCGCGCCTCGAGCGAGAGCTGAACTCCATTATTTCCAACGGATACGCCGTTATGTACATCATCGCACAGAAACTGGTGTGGAAGTCGAACGAGGACGGATACCTTGTAGGATCGCGTGGTTCCGTCGGTTCCTCGTTCGTTGCGACGATGGCGGGAATCACGGAGGTAAACCCGTTGAGCCCGCATTACTACTGCGAGTCGTGTCATTACAGCGAGTTCGATTCGCCGCGCGTCAAAGAGTACGTCGGCCGCGCCGGATGCGATATGCCGGACGCCGTCTGCCCGAACTGCGGCAAGCCGCTGAAAAAAGCGGGATTTGATATCCCGTTCGAGACGTTCCTTGGATTCAAGGGAAATAAAGAGCCGGATATCGACCTGAACTTCTCCGGTGATTACCAGAGTAAGGCGCACAAATACACAGAGGTTATTTTCGGCGCCGGTCAGACGTTCCGTGCGGGAACCATCGGTACGCTGGCGGATAAAACAGCGTTCGGTTACGTGAAGAACTATTACGAAGAGCGCGGCCAGCACAAACGGAACTGCGAGATCGACCGGATCGTGGAAGGATGCACCGGCATCCGCCGTACCACCGGCCAGCACCCGGGCGGTATCATCGTTCTGCCGTTCGGTGAGGATATCAACTCCTTCACCCCGGTGCAGCATCCGGCGAACGATATGACAACCGACATCATTACGACCCATTTCGATTACCACTCCATTGATGCCAACCTCTTAAAGCTCGACATTCTCGGACACGATGATCCGACCATGATCCGTATGCTCGAGGATATCACGCACCTTGATGCGCAGACGATTCCGCTCGATAACCCGGAGTCATGTCGCTGTTCAAGAGCACCGAGGCGCTCGGCATCAAGCCGGAGGACATCGGCGGCTGCCCGCTTGGATGTCTTGGCGTGCCGGAGTTCGGTACCGATTTCGTTATCCAGATGCTTCTGGACACGAAGCCGCAGTCGTTCTCTGACCTGATCCGTATCTCCGGTCTGTCGCACGGAACCGACGTATGGCTCGGCAATGCGCAGACCCTGATCGAGGAGGGCAAGGCGACGATTTCCACCGCCATCTGTACCCGGGACGATATCATGATCTACCTGATCGACAAGGGACTCGAAAGTGAGCTTTCCTTTACGATCATGGAGAGTGTGCGAAAAGGAAAGGGCTTAAAACCGGAGTGGGAAGAGGAGATGAAGGCCCACGATGTGCCGGACTGGTACATCTGGTCATGTAAAAAGATCAAGTACATGTTCCCGAAAGCCCACGCGGCGGCGTACGTCATGATGGCGTACCGCATCGCTTACTATAAAATTTTCTATCCGCTGGCGTACTATGCGGCGTATTTCTCCATTCGTGCGTCCGCATTCTCCTACGAGCTCATGTGCATGGGACGCGACCGGCTGGAATATTATATGAAAGATTACGAAAAACGGAAAGACACGCTGACTCAGAAGGAGCAGGCAACCGTCAAGGATATGAAGATTGTCCAGGAAATGTACGCCCGCGGCTTCGATTTCGTGCCGGTGGACCTCTATAAGGCACAGGCGCACCGCTTCCAGGTCTACGATGACAAACATCTGATGCCGGCGCTCGACTCGATCGAGGGTCTGGGCGACAAGGCGGCCGACGCCGTTGTCCTTGCGGCACGAAACGGAAAATTCCTCTCGAAAGATGATTTCCGCGACCGCACCAAGGTCAGCAAGACGATTATCGACTTTATGGCGGACCTCGGTGTCTTCGGAGATCTGCCCGAAAGCAACCAGTTTTCGCTGTTCGACTATTAAAAGGAGCGTCCCCTTTCCGTTGCAATCCCGTGCGTCTTGGGGTATAATCAGACGTTGTGGAAAAGAACGAAAACGATTTAGATAAAATAAGGTGAAAAACATTGAGAAGAAGATTGGAACAACTGCTGAACGGCAGATTTGAATATGAGGTTCCCCATCTGCTGCTGTCCGAGACGGAGGTGGCCCTGACGCTGGACGAGGGCAGAATTTCCGCGGAGAGCTGAATATCGGAGCGGAAGACGGGAGAAGAGTAAAAGGAATTGTGACCACAGATCATCAGAGAATCGTTCTGGCGAAAAATCAGTTCCAGGGAACGGCGAGTACGATTGAGTACGGCGTGGATACCAGCGGATTAAAAGCAGGCGATGAAATCTGTGGAAACATCACCGTCAGCAGCAATCTGGAGGAACGCTGCGTGCGGGTACACGTCTCGATTGCAGGAAAGACAATGAACATTTCCGGACAGGAGATTCATTCCCTGGCAGATTTTGTGCATCTGGCAAGCCATGATTTCGGCGCAGCGTACCGCTTCTTTGTAAAAAAAGAGTTTGCACGTCTTCTTCAGAAAGAGGCACCGGAGCAGATGGCACTTTATCAGGGACTGTCCCACAAGCCGGTGACATTTCAGCATCTGGAGGAATTTCTGGTTGCCCTCGGTCAGAAAGAGCCGGTGATGCTTTCGGCGGAACAGCCGGAGAAAACTGTGCTTACCGTGGACCAGCCGCGCAAGGAAACACTGTATCTGTATAAAAATACCTGGGGCTACGTCCGCATGGAAATCGAGGTGCAGGGAGACTTTCTGGAAGTGGAAAAGAAAGTCGTCACTTCAGAAGATTTCATCGGAAGCGTCTACGGTGTGGAATACATTATCCATCAGGAGAAAATCGGAAACGGCCGCCATTACGGCAGAATTACGGTGCGTCAGGGAAAACAGGAGCTTCGCTTTGAACTGGAAGTGACAAACAGCGAAAAACATGTGACCAGCAGGAAAAATACGGAGCGCGACCGTCAGATAACTGCCATCGCGCGCGGCTATCTCGATCTGGCAGTCCATAAACGCGACTACCGTACCTGGTATCAGGACACCTGGGAGCCATCGAGCAGTTCGAAAAAGCCGGCGGAGACATGGCGTGGGTGACGCTGGGAAAAGCATGGCTGTACGAGAACCATGAGGAAACCGGAAAAGCAAGAGAAACGCTTTCTTACGTAAAAGAGCATCAGGAACTGCTGGACACCGCGGAGAAAAAAGGAGCGTATCTGTATCTGGCATGGAAGCTGAAAATGGAAGTGGGCCATGCCGAGCTGGTATCACGCCTTGGAACACTGATGCGGCAGGAGAGTGCAAGCTATTTTCTGTTAAAGCTTGCCATTGATGCCGACGATTCCTGGCAGCAGTCGCTGACCCGTCAGCTCTACGCGATGGAACTTTGCTATGAGTGCGGGTGCAAGAGCCCGCTTCTGTATCTGGATGCGGCACAGCTCTATCTCCGCCAGGAGGGACAGCTCCGCCGGATTTCGCCGTTCACCGTTCAGGTGCTGAAATTTGCGCAGAAAGAAGGCATTTTAAGCGGGGAACTGTTAAAACGGGCCGCTTATCTTACAGAGACGATGAAAACGTTCGATGAGAATGTCTATCAGATTCTGACTGCGGGCTATGAGCGTTTTCCATCCGATGAAGTGCTCGAAGCCATCTGCAAACTGGTGATGAAGGGCCGCCCGGTGCGGAAGGAATATTTCCCGTGGTATGCAAAAGCCGTGGAGCGGAACATCCGCATCACGCGCCTGTACGAGTACTATATCGAAACGATGGATGCGTCGTTCGACGAGGTCCTTCCGCAGGTCATCCGGATGTATTTCTCCTACAGCAACACACTGGCAGGCCAGAAGAAAGCGCTGATCTACGCCAACGTGATCAAAAACCGCGAAAAAGACCGCCATACATTCCAGAGCTACCGCCCGGCGATGGAGGTTTTCACGGCAAGACAGATCCAGAAAGGCCGCATGAACCGCGAATACGCCGCACTGTACCGGACTTTTCTGAAAAAACCGGAAGATCCCGACAGCGCAAAAGCGATCGCAAATGTGCTGTTTACCCATCATGTAACGTGTGAAAATCCGAAAATCACGCGTGTGATCGTCTGCCATCCGGCGATGGCGGGCGAAACGTCCTATCCGATGACGGAACGGGGTGCTTATATCCGTCTGTACGGCAAAAAAGCGCGGATTCTTCTCGAAGATGAGCAGCGCAGAAGATATGCGGTGACAGAAACCTGCCGCATAGAGCCATTGTTTACGGATGAAGAGCTTGCCCGTGCCTGCGGCGGTTTTGCCATTGAAAATCCGGGTCTGCTGCTGCACCTGTGCGGGGAGCAGGAAGAGGAGATGCAGCTTACCGCAGAAAATCTTGCCTGGTATCAGCAGGCAGCGCGCACGAGCGCATTTTCCAGTGCTTACCGGAAAACAGTGCGTCAGAAACTGCTGGAATACTATCTTGCCCATCCGGATGAGCGTGAGACCGAGGCAGCTGTTGCAGAGCTGGAGGACAGCGCTTACGCAAAGGTGGACCGTATTTCTACGATCGAGCTTCTGGTACGCTACGGCTGTTACAGCCGCGCCTTTGCCCTGACGGATCGGTACGGCTACGAAAAGATCCCGGTGTCGTGTCTCTTCCGTCTGGCGCATGCGATGATTCTGGAAAAAGAGTTTACAGAGGACGAGGAGCTTCTCTATCTGGCATCCTACGTGGTAAAACAGGGCATTTACGATGAAATTGTATTGTGCTATCTGAGAGATTATTTCACCGGTTCTATTGAGGATATGTGCAGTTTATGGGATAAAATCCGCGGCTTTCAGATGGAGAGCGACAAGCTGGAGGAGCGCATTCTGACCTGGTCCGTCTTTGTGCGCAGCCACCCGAAGTGGGAGCAGGAAATGCTGGAGAGCTACATCCGCCAGAGCGGAAAAGAGCATGTCATTCTGGCATACCTGACGTATCTTGCGATCGGCTATTTTATGGACGGAAAACCGCTTTCGGATCAGATGTTTGACTACTTGGACCGCGCCTGGAAACAGGCTGGGAGCTGGACGAGATCTGCCGTTTTGCGATGCTGAAACATCTTTCCACGAAGCCGCAGCTTTCTGAGGAGGAAGAAAAAGAGGCGCATACCCTGCTTCTGGCGTTTACGAAACAGGGACTCCGCTTTGCCTTCTACAAGGATCTGCCGGAGCACCTGACCGAAGGCTTCCAGATCGGCGACCGCATGTTCATCGAGGAGCGCCAGAGAGCGGAGGCAAAGGTGACGATTCATTACCGGACAAACGCCGAAGAAACATGGAAGAGCGAACCGATGCGCAATATGTATCAGGGCATTTTTGTGAAAGAGTTTCTGCTGTTCTACGGCGAGAAAATGGAGTATTACCTGACCTTTACGAACCGTCAGGGCGAGGGAAAAACAGAGGTGAAAACCGTCTCCATGACCGGCGAACCAAAAGCAGGAAAGACGCGGTACCAGCTTCTGAATCAGATGAAAGCAGCGCGCGCGGCAGGAGATTCGGAAAAAGCAGAAGAAGCATTCCAAAAGTATCTGCAGCAGGAGGCTCTGGTTCGGAACTGTTTTGCACTTGTGGATGAAAAGAAGCAGCAGGAGGATACGACATGGAACAGAAAAATTTAATTTTAGGATTTGATTTTGGAGAGAAATATTCCCAGTTCTGCTGCTATGACAGGGGAACCCATACGGCCGTCTCCATCCCGGTAAAAGAAGGAGAAGAGGCGGTGGAATTTCCGACCGCCATTGCCAAAAAACGGAATGAGGAAACGTGGAAAACAGGACCGGATGCAGAAAAATCTGCTCACGCGGAAAACGGCATCTGGCTGGACAATCTGTACGAGATCTGCATGGGATCCCGCATCTGCCAGATCGAAAACCGGGATTATACGCCGGGAGAAGTCCTTGGCACGTTCCTTCGCGAAGCATTGAAGATGATCGGCATCGAGCGCCCGGACCAGCAGATCCAGGCGATGATGATCACCACGGGCCATCTGACCCGTCCATTTGTGGAAAATGTGCGTGAAGCATACAAGATAATCGGACTTCCGCGCGGCAGAGCCTACCTGCAGGAGCATGACGAGAGCTTTTACTGCCATGTGCTGAACCAGAAGCCGGAGCTCTGGAGCCGTAAAGTCGGTCTGTTTTTCCTGAAAGATGAGGAAGCATCGTTTTCTGAACTTTCCATCAGCCGTAAAACGAAGCCGGCAACTGTGGCCGTAAAACGGGGGCCAAAAGCCGCACTTTCGATCGAGCCGATGGAGCGCGACCGCGATTTCTGCCATCTGATGGGAGAAGCGATGGGGAATGAAATTTATTCCAGCGTATTTCTGGTGAGCGAGGAGTTCGACCTTGCCTGGGCCGACAACTCTCTGCGTCAGTTAAAGAAAAACCAGAGAAGAATCTTTGGCGGAACGAACCTGTTTGCACAGGCGCCTGCTTTTCCGCGCGCGAAAAAGTGGAGGAGCGCCGCTTAAAGGGCTATCTCTTCCTCGGAAATGACCTCGTGCGCTACAACATCGGCATGGAGATGACGATCAATGGTTCTCCGGCATACTATGCGCTGATTGCAGCCGGTGTGAACTGGTATGAAGCAGAAAAAGAATGTGAGCTGATCCTCGACGGAACGGAGGAGCTGGAATTTGTTGTGAGCTCCATGGAAAGCGGAAAACGAAACCGCTATACCATGAAGCTGGACGGCTGCCCAAACGGCCGCCGAAGACAACACGGATCCGTCTGCGTCTGGAGTATGATTCTCCGGTTACGTGTCAGATCACCGCAGAGGATTTGGGTTTTGGCGATATGTTCCCGGCAAGCCACAAAACCTGGCACGAGACGATGGGGGAGGTGTAAACGATGAGCGGTTATATTTTATGTCAGGTCAAACGGGCGAAAAATCCGTATTATATTTCCAACATCAGCACAAATATTTATTCCATCGAGGAACTGTGCTATTACCTGTACCACAACATCTATCTGCTGGACGAGACCATCATTAACGAGCAGCTGCTGGTGTGGATGAAAGAAGAACTCCACTTAAGAAGACTGTACCAGCGTCTCTACGTCCTTCTGGAGGAGAAAAAGAACATCGGTGAGTTTATCCTGCCGATCTTCAAGGAGATCAATTATCTTTCCCACGATCAGTTCCGTGAGATGAATGAGCGCCTGAAACGGTTCGAGGAGCAGCCGGAGATTGTGCGGAAAAAAATCAAGGGAGATTACCTTGTCGACCACGAAAAATATATCAATGCGATCCAGGTTTACCAGGAAACGCTGAAAGATACCGAGGAAAACGAAACCAACATGGGAAGCCAGTTCACCGGAAGTATTTACAACAACATGGGCTGTGCTACGCAAGTCTGTTCCAGATGAATGAAGCACTTACGTGCTTTCAGAAAGCAAATGAAGAGCTGCACACGAAAGCATCGTTAAAGAGCTGGCTGTTTGCGGTCTACATGAGCAAAGGACAGGATGCCTATGAGCAGATGTGCACCGAACGGAAAGTGGATGCCGAGACGAAACGGGAGATGGACCGCCAGATCACCGAGGCAATGCAGGTCGAGCTCCCGCGCGATCTGGACGAAGCTCTTGCGGCGTGGACACGGGAATATCATAAAAATACCGGACTTTGAACAAAAAGAGCAAAAAAATTACTTGACAGCAAAAAAGAATGGGACTATAATACGGCCCATAAGAAAAAATAAATACTTCGAAACCGATGAAGTGGAGATAACGTTGGAAGCGCACTCACAGAGAGCCCGGGCAGGTGGAAGCCGGACAGAAAGCGGATCAGCAAATGGACACGGAGGGTACAGGGAAAAGCGGGAAACCGTCTGAGTATTCTGTAACGTGCAGGCATACGTTAGTTGCCAGGAATATGATCGTATTCTGCAGAGCGTGTGAGCAATCGCAAAACAAGGTGGCACCACGAGTATAAAAATATACCCGCCCTTGGCAAAGAACAAAGTGATTCTTTGCCGGGGGCGGTTTTTTGTTATATCAGAAATTGGTTCTGAGGATCAGTGTTGATGACAGCCTTTGCAGACACAAGGAGAGGAGATAACAAGATGAAACAGATGACGTTAGAAGAAATTTCAAAAGCAGCCGCATCGGGAGCTTTTCGGAAAATCCCGGTAAGCAGAGAAATTTATTCGGATATCCGTACACCAGTAGAAACACTGAAAGTCCTGCAGGGCGTCAGCAGCCACTGCTACATGCTCGAAAGCGTGGAGGATAAAAAACAGTGGGGAAGATACACCTTTCTCGGCTACGATCCGTCGCTGGAACTCACCTGTGTCAACGGAAACCTGACAATCACCGCCGATGCGGCAGAGATGAAAAAAGTAGAAGATATTCCGGAAAGCCGCAAAGAACAGCTTCCGACCGGACAGATCCGGCTGACCGCAAAGACAGCCCATCCGGGAGCCGTCATCAAAACCCTGATTGAGAAAAATAAAAGTCCGAAGATCGCGACACTGCCGACCTTCACCGGCGGCCTCGTCGGATATTTCTCTTACGATTACATCAAGTACAGCGAGCCGACCTTAAAGCTGGACGCAGAAGATCAGGAACATTTCAAAGATGTCGACCTGATGCTGTTCGATAAGGTCATCGCCTATGATAATTACCGTCAGAAAATCGTACTGATGATTAATATCGAAACCGAAAATCTCGAAGAAAATTACGAAAAAGCCGTACAGGAACTCGAAAAAATGGAAGAGCTGATCCGCTTCGGAAAACCGGCCGAGACGAAAGCCGGCCACCTGAAATCCGAGTTCCGCCCGCTCTTCGATGAGAAAGCGTACTGTGAGAAAGTCGAGCAGGTCAAACATTATATCCACGAGGGAGACCTCTTCCAGCTCGTTCTCTCCAACCGGCTTGAAGCTGATTTTGAGGGAAGCCTCCTCGATACGTACCGCGTCCTCCGCACGACGAACCCGTCGCCGTACATGTTCTACTTCTCGAGTGATGATGTCGAGATCGCCGGTGCATCCCCGGAAACTCTCGTAAAAGTCGAGGACGGAGAGGTCCGGACCTTCCCGCTTGCCGGAACGCGGCCGAGAGGAAAGAGCTATGAAGAAGACCAGCGGCTGGAAAAAGAACTCCTCGCCGATGAAAAAGAGCGTGCCGAGCACAACATGCTGGTTGATCTGGGAAGAAACGATCTCGGAAAGATCTGTGATTTCGGAACCGTGGAAGTAGAAAAATACATGTCAATCGAGCGTTACTCCCACGTCATGCACATCGGTTCCACTGTAAAAGGACAGCTTCGGAAAGACAAGACCGCAGTCGATGCCATCGATTCCGTTCTCCCGGCCGGAACCCTCTCCGGTGCACCAAAGCTCCGTGCCTGCCAGATCATCAACGAGCTGGAAAACAACAAGCGCGGCATTTACGGCGGTGCGATCGGCTATCTGGATTTCACCGGAAATATGGACACCTGCATTGCAATCCGGCTTGCGTTTAAGAAAAACGGAAAAGTGTTCGTCCGCTCCGGTGCCGGCATTGTAGCCGACAGCGTACCGGAAAAAGAGCATCAGGAATGCATCAACAAAGCAAAGGCCGTGATGGTCGCACTTGCAGAGGCAGAAGGAGGAAGCAACTTATGATACTGCTGGTAGATAATTATGACAGTTTTTCCTATAACCTGTATCAGCTCGCCGGTTCGATCAATCCGGACATGAAGGTCATCCGGAACGATGAGATGACGATCGACGAAATCTGCGCACTGGCACCGGCATCCATCATTTTATCTCCCGGACCGGGCCGTCCGGAGCAGGCAGGCCGATGCATGGAGATTGTAGAAAAATTAGGCGGCGAGATCCCGATCCTCGGTGTCTGCCTCGGCCATCAGGCAATCTGTGCCGCGTACGGCGCGACCGTCACCTATGCGAAACAGCTGATGCACGGCAAACAGTCCGAGACAACGCTGGATCTTACCTCGGAATTATTCCAGGGGCTGCCGGAAACCGTTCCGGTTGCAAGATACCATTCCCTCGCAGCTGATGAAGCGACACTGCCGGAAACCTTAAAGGTAACGGCAAGAACTGCAGACGGCGAGGTCATGGCAGTCGAGGACAGTGAGAAAAAGATCTACGGAGTCCAGTTTCATCCGGAATCCATTCTGACCCCGCAGGGCAGACAGATGGTAGAAAACTTCTTAAAAATTACAAGATAGATCACAGGACAGCAAAGAAAGAGAGAAACAGAATATGATTCGGGAAGCGATTGTAAAACTGGTAAATAAAGAGAACTTAACCTACGAGATGGCAGAGGGCGCCATGGATGAAATCATGGGAGGAAAAGCCGATCCGACCCAGATCAGCGCATTTTTAACTGCCATGACGATGAAAGGCGAGACAATCGAAGAGATCACCGCATGTGCCAACGGCATGAGAAAGCACGGTGTTCACATGGAACATGACAAGGATGTTCTGGAAATCGTCGGAACCGGCGGAGATAAATCCAATTCCTTCAACATTTCCACAACAGCATCCCTTGTGATCTCTGCAGGCGGCGTCGCAGTTGCAAAACACGGAAACCGCGCCGCATCGAGCAAATCCGGCGCAGCCGACTGTTTCGAAGCGCTCGGCGTCAAAATCGACCTGGAGCCGGAGAAAAACAAAGAAGTTCTGGAAAAACTTGGAATCTGTTTCCTGTTCGCACAGAAATACCACATGTCCATGAAATACGTGGCACCGGTCCGCAAGATGCTCGGCATCCGAACCATTTTCAACATCCTCGGACCGCTGACCAACCCGGCAGCAGCCACGATGCAGGTGATGGGTGTCTACGAGGAAGCACTTGTCCGCCCGATGGCAGAAGTTCTCTCCAATCTTGGTGTCAAACGCGGCATGGTTGTCTACGGCCAGGACTGTCTCGATGAAATTTCCTTAAGCGCACCGACAAGCGTCTGCGAGATCAAGGACGGAACGTTTGAGGAATACGTTATCACACCGGAAGAGTTCGGCATGACCCGCTGTACCAAAGAAGAGCTGGTCGGCGGAACCCCGCAGGAGAATGCTGAAATTACGAAAGAAATTCTTGCAGGAAAGAAAGGCCCGGCAAGAGACGCTGTTGTCCTGAATGCCGCCGCAGCCCTTCATGTAGCAAAAGAAATCCCGATGCAGGACGCTGTAAAACTGGCAGAGGAGCTGATCGACAGCGGAAAAGCACAGAAAAAACTCGAAGAGTTTGTGTCACTCGCCAATAAATTGGCAGAAGAGGAATAAACATATGATACTGGAAACGATTGCAGAAGCCACAAGAAAACGTGTCGCTGCAGAAAAAGAGAAGTGTTCTCTTGCAGAAATGAAAGAAAAAGCAACGGCGATGAACCCGGACACCGGATTCCCGTTTGAACAGACGCTGAAAAAGCCGGGCATGTCCTTTATCTGCGAGGTAAAAAAAGCCTCCCCGTCGAAGGCATCATCGCAGAAGATTTCCCCTATCTGGAGATCGCAAAGGAATATGAAGCGGCCGGTGCCTCCGCCATTTCCTGCCTGACTGAGCCGGAATACTTCAAAGGCGACAAGCGTTACTTAAAAAAAATTGCAGAAACCGTATCCATCCCGGTTCTGCGGAAAGATTTTACCGTGGATCCCTATATGATCTACGAGGCAAAGGTGCTCGGAGCCACCGCTGTCCTTCTGATCTGTGCGCTGCTGCCGGAGGAAACCTTAAAAGAATATCTGGAAACAGCGCATTCCCTCGGCCTTTCCGCTCTTGTGGAAACCCACGATGAGGCGGAGGTTGCACAGGCCATGCGCGCCGGAGCAAGGATCATCGGTGTCAACAACCGCAACTTAAAAGATTTCACGGTCGATATCCACAACAGTGAGCGGCTGCGGGAGCTTGTCCCGGAAAACATTGTTTTCGTATCCGAGAGCGGCATCAAAACGCCGGAGGATGTCGGAAGACTGTATCAGAATAAAACCGATGCCGTTCTGATCGGCGAAACGCTGATGCGGAGCAGCAACAAAAAAGCAGAGCTTGAAAAACTCTCTTCAATGTGTTAAAGTGGTAACGTAAGTGCGCAAAACAAAACAGAGCGCACGGGGAGTCAAACGTTATGGAAGAACAGACCAGAATCAAAATCTGCGGGCTCACACGGCTGGAAGACATCGATGCGGTGAATGAGCTGAAGCCCGAATATGTCGGCTTTGTCTTTGCAAAAAGCCGCAGACAGATTACAAAAGAACATGCCGTGACGCTGCGGCGCTATCTGGATCCCGAAATCCAGGCGGTCGGCGTCTTTGTGAACGAGCTTCCGGCGATTGTCGCAGGATACCTCGAAGAGGGCGTCATCGATCTGGCACAGCTCCACGGAAATGAGAGTGAAGAATATATCCATTCGCTCCGGTTCCGCACCGGCGGGGAACTGATCAAGCATTTTCCATCAAAACCAGGGAGGACGTCGAAAAGGCGAAAAAAAGCAGCGCCGATTACATCCTTCTCGACCACGGAAAAGGCGGTACCGGCGAATCGTTCGACTGGTCACTGATCAGAAACATGGACCGCCCGTATTTCCTTGCGGGAGGCCTGAACGCCGAAAATGTGGAACAGGCGATTTTACAGACACATCCCTTCGCCGTCGACATCAGCAGCGGTGTCGAGACTGTGAATACATCTCTTTACGATCAGCTCTGTTCCGGGAACCAGCTTTGTATCTCCAAGTTCCTCTGTAATGATCTCAAAGCTGCGCTTCTCTATATCCATTGGTTTTACATTTTCCAGTTCTACTTTCATTCCTTATCTCCCAAATTCCATAAATTTCCGTATACAATAGTTACATCTATCACTCATTGGCTTATCTAGTATGGCTCACCATACAGTTTCGGATCAGATTCCCTGCTCCAGAATTTCATAGATTTTCTTCATATCCAGATGCTTCCTCAGTTCTGCTGCCAGAATATCATACTGGGTTTCTTTAAATGCTGCAAAATCAATTCCTGTCATCTGAGATACATCAATTCCCTTTTTCTCACCCAGGACACGTACAACAGCCTCTGCCACATCTTCCCTGTCAAAAACTCCATGGACATAGGTTCCGCAGACATTTTTACAGTATGCACCGTCTTCCTTACACTCTCCTGACACCTGATCTTCAATGGATACACTGTGTCCGGCCTCGCCTTTTAACACAGTTTCTCCCATATGAATCTCGTAACCCTCCAGTTCTGCGCCGGAAAGTGCCTGCAGTTCTCCCTCCAGTTCCAGAAATCTGCCGGAAACTCTGGTTCTGGTTTTCTTTTCCGCAAAAACAGTATCCATAGGAAGCAGTCCCATTCCCTTGATGGTTCCTCCGGCTTCCACATGATGAGGGTCACTTAAGGTCTCACCCAGCATCTGATAACCGCCACAAATTCCAAAGATGATCTTACCCTTTGCAGCTTCCTTCAAAACTGCAGCTTCCAGACCATTAGCCCGCATCCACAGCAGATCTTCCATTGTATTTTTTGTTCCTGGAAGGATGATCATATCCGGATTTTTCAGTTCACTGACATGCTGTACATATCTCAAGGAAACTCCCGGGATACTTTCCAGTGGATTAAAATCTGTGAAATTGGAGATCCTTGGCACCCGGATCACCGCAATATCAATAAGATCCACTTCCTGTTTTCTGTCAAATCTTTCTGTGAGGCTGTCCTCA
>ENA-OQHY01000119-OQHY01000119.1-human-gut-metagenome-genome-assembly--contig:-NODE-119-length-43566-cov-6.882249_pt1 | contig 43566 bp, 43 predicted proteins | sample MGYA00242570_ERZ504733 | MGnify/ENA primary metagenome ERZ504733 (study PRJEB26092, sample SAMD00036219) | human gut metagenome | host: Homo sapiens | study: EMG produced TPA metagenomics assembly of... | reverse complement strand
GGCTTACAAGCATGGCGCGCTTACGAAAGGTAACATCAACAAGAGAGGTTACAATAAGTTCTTATCCATGGATGGTGAGGTGAAAGTCGCCATCAACTATGACCGTGTTGCCGACGACTCCAAATGGGATGGTCTAAAGGGATATCTCACTAATACGGATATACCAATACAAGACGTTTATGCTGCATACCACAACCTTTGGCATGTAGAACGGGCCTTCCGTATAGCCAAATCAAAGATAGAGATACGCCCCATGTTTCACTTTACACGCAAACGCATCGAAGCCCATATATGCATCTGCTTTGTGGCTTTGAAAGTATACAAGGAACTGGAGCGCATGCTGAAAGTCTCAGAGATTAAGATGAGCGTGGACAAGGTGCTTGCATTGGCAAAGACAATCACGACAATACAAATTAAGCTACCTTTGAACAAGGAGGTTTATACCCAAACAATGCTGATGGCAAGACATCAGAAAATAGCAAAACTCTTTGACGAAGAATTTTGGGTGACACGATGACGAAGTCAGGAAAAAGAGAGGAATGACATAACTTTTCAAGTTAAAATAAAAAAAACGACTCCCATAATCCTTGCGGACTATGGGAGTCATCATATTATGTAAATCTCGCTAAAAGCGAAGAATTACTTCTTGTTCAGTGCGAGGTCGATAGCAACGGCGATAGCTACAGAAGCACCTACCATCGGGTTGTTACCCATGCCGAGGAAGCCCATCATCTCTACGTGAGCAGGTACTGAAGAAGAACCTGCGAACTGAGCGTCAGAGTGCATACGACCGAGAGTATCAGTCATACCGTAAGAAGCAGGACCTGCTGCCATGTTGTCCGGGTGGAGTGTACGGCCTGTACCGCCACCAGAAGCAACAGAGAAGTAAGGCTTACCTGCGAGGATACGCTCCTTCTTGTATGTACCAGCTACCGGGTGCTGGAAACGTGTCGGGTTTGTAGAGTTACCTGTGATAGATACGTCTACGTCCTCGCTCCAGTTGATAGCAACGCCCTCGCGAACGTCGTTAGCACCGTAGCAGTTAACCTTAGCGCGCGGACCGTCTGAGTAAGCGATGCGGTCTACTACCTTCAGCTCGCCTGTGTAGTAGTCGAACTCTGTCTTAACGTATGTGAAGCCGTTGATGCGGCTGATGATCTGAGCAGCGTCCTTGCCAAGACCGTTGAGGATAACGCGCAGCGGGTTCTTGCGAACCTTGTTTGCCATCTCTGCAATCTTGATAGCGCCCTCAGCAGCTGCGAATGACTCGTGACCTGCCAAGAAAGCGAAGCACTGTGTCTCCTCGCGGAGAAGACGAGCAGCGAGGTTGCCGTGACCGAGACCTACCTTGCGGTCGTCAGCTACAGAACCAGGGATGCAGAATGCCTGCAGACCTACACCGATTGCCTCAGCAGCATCGGCTGCTGTCTTAACGCCACGCTTGATAGCGATGGCTGCGCCTGCAACGTATGCCCACTTTGCGTTCTCGAAGCAGATGCGCTGTGTGTCCTCACACATCTGATAAGGATCAACACCTGCAGCTTCGCAAATCTCGTTAGCCTCTTCAAGGCTCTTGATTCCCTCAGCGTTGAGAGCGGCAAGAACCTGAGCCTCGCGGCGCTCCTGACTTTCGTAACTTACTTTTCTAATCATAGTTGTGTATCTCCTTATTATTCTTTACGTGGATCAATTGCTTTAACAACACCCTGCTCGGCAGTTGTACGACCGTAAGAGCCAGTGAACTTCTTCACAGCCTCGTTAGCGTCCATACCGTTCTTGATAGCTTCCATCATCTTGCCGAGGTGAACATACTCATAACCGCAAACCTGGTTGTCCTTGTCGAGGAACTGACGTGTGATGTAGCCCTCTGTGAGCTCCAAGTAGCGTGTACCCTTAGCTACTGTACCGTAGAGAGTACCTGTCTGTGAGCGCAGACCCTTGCCGAGTCCTCAAGACCAGCACCGATTACGAGACCGCCTCAGAGAATGCGCTCTGTGTACGTCCGTAAACAATCTGGAGGAAGAGCTCGCGCATAGCTGTGTTGATAGCATCGCAAACGAGGTCGGTGTTCAGAGCCTCGAGGATTGTCTTGCCCGGGAGAATCTCAGAAGCCATAGCTGCTGAGTGAGTCATACCGGTGCAACCGATAGTCTCAACGAGAGCCTCCTGGATAACGCCGTCCTTAACGTTCAGAGACAGCTTGCAGGCACCCTGCTGCGGAGCACACCAACCCACACCGTGAGTATAGCCAGAAATATCCTTAATCTCCTTGGCATAAATCCATTTTCCTTCCTCAGGAATTGGAGCCGGTCCGTGGTTAGGACCCTTTGCGACAACGCACATGTTGTCTACTTCTTTTGAATAAATCATAATCGGTTATAATAATTTAAATTATTAATGTGTAAAGTCTTTTCTACGAAAGCGGCATAAGCTTTTACGTCTCACACCCTTTACGCTTACAAAATTACAAAAAAAGAATTATACTATACCTATTTTGAGGTATTTTTTTGTTTCCATTTCACGAATTATTCATTATTTGTTTTTTGTTTGCACAATGGGACATCTGTAGTGTCGGCATCGCTTTTCACTAATATCCAGGGTTTTGCGCGAGATTAGGGTTCAGTTCGCGTGCTTTTTCCGGTATTGGGAATACTATAGTATATCCCTTCTTGTCGGCGGCTGACGGTGTGTGGATGTCGTACGGCTCGCAATAGGTGCCGAAGCGTATCATGTCCTGTCGGCGCCAGCCTTCCCACACAAGTTCGAGCAGACGTTCGTCGAGGATGTTCGCGAGTGTGGCTGCAAGCGAGGGCATCCCGGCACGCGAGCGCACTGCGTTCAGTTGCTCGTCGCCCGACTCTCCGTTTCTCACCTTTGCCTCTGCCTTCATCAGCAGCACGTCGGCGTATCTGTAGAGCACGATGTCGTTGTCGGGCATACGTCCGTCGGAGTAGGCAGTGCGGTCTACCTCATACTTCTTCATGCGTGCTCCTGCCGTCTCGATGTATTTGCTTGCCGTGAGGTTCTGCTCGACGGCGAGCGGCTGGTATTCGAGCTGTGTGCCGTCGTCGAGGGTCACATACCTGCCGTCAACCTCTACCCTGCCCGTGTAGAAGTTAAGTTCGAGGCGCGTGTCGGGCGAAGCTGTGCCGTAACCGTTTACAGCCATGGTGTGCAGCGTGGCGCAGGTGCCGTTCTCGGAAGCTCCGCCGTATGCACCGCCGTGTGCGTAATGGCGCGAGCGGAACAGATAATGGAACTCGTTCAGATAGAGCATCTTGTCCAACGGAATGGTAAATATGTTCTCTTTCGAGTTTTCGTTGTGTACGGCGAAGTTGCTTGCATATTCGTTCTCGAGCGAATATCCGGCAGCTGCTATCAGGTCGCAATAGTGGATGCAGGTCTGCCATGCGTTCTTCTGTGCGCCGTCGACATTGAACAATATCGTCTTGCCGTCTGGTCGCGACGCGTCGGTCCAGTTGTCGTCGGTGTACACTTCGGCGTTGAGGGCGAGTTTGGCAAGCAGGAACCATGCCACCGGCCGCGTCACCCTACCGTAACAGTTGCCCTGCAGGTTGCTGTGCTCAAGGGGCAGAAGCGGTGCCACGGTCTGCAGTTCGTTCACAATATATCTGAACACTTCGCTGCGCTCGCTCTGACGTATGTCGGCAGTCTTTTGCGCTGTCGACTCAAGAATGGGGATGCGTCCGAACATGTCCATGGCATAATAGTAGAACATGGCTCTAACGGCTCTCACTTCCGCCTTGTACTCGTCACGCTGCCGGTCAGTAAGCAGCGCCTTGTACTGGTCGATCGTCTCCAACGACTTTGTGGAGAGCACGATAACCTTATAGAGATATTTCCAGACGTTGTACAGATCGGTGTCGGTGGCAGTCCAAGTATGGTTGTACATGTTTTGCCAGAGTCCGCCGTCATACCAGTTGCCGCCACGTATGGGCATGATAGCCTCGTCGGTGGTCAGCGTGTTGTAGTCGTATATGCGCGGCATGTACCTGCAAGCCTTCGCCCTCCTCATGTGCACCTATATAGTTGTACAGCGAAGCTACGGCGTTGACATACAGGCTGTTGGCAGAGTCGTAAATATTCTGCTCTGGTATCTGGTCCTTTGGTGTCTCGTCGAGACAACTCGTCAACGAGAGCGAAAGGGCGAGAACAGACAATGCGAAAAATTTATGTTTCATAGTCATTAATCGTTACGTTGGTGAAAACACTTCGGGATGTTTAGAATTGCACACTCACTCCTATGGAGTAGGTTCGGTACGTAGGATAGCAGCGCTTGTCGTCGATGCCCATTGACGAGTTGACAACATACGAGTTGATCATCGGTGTCAGTCCGCTGTAGGACGTGATGGTGGCAAGGTTGTTGACGCTGCACGACACGCGCAGCGAGCGCACTATTCTATTCTTCACCGGCACGTTGTATCCTACGGTTAGATACTCGAAGTTTAGATAGTCACCGCGTTCGAGCCAATAGTCAGACACGTTCTGGTCGACGATGTTACGTTCGGGCGCACCCTTCATCACGTTGTATATCGGGAACGACGACATGTTGTTGTATGCCAATGCCGTACCGTTGAATATCTTGTGTCCGAAGGTCCGTTCATCTGCAGAGACATATAGAAATTCTTGTAGCGCAGCGATATGTTGGAGCCGAGCGTTGCCTTTGGCGTGGCTTGTCCGCAGATGCGTCGGTCGCCACCGTCGCCGAAGTCGATGGTACCGTTGCGGTCGAGGTCTTCTATCCTATACTTCATTGTGCCCTGCTCGTCCTTGTAGAGTCCGGTGCAATGAGGCAGATAGAACACACCCAAGGGTTGTCCTACAATCTGGTAGAGCACATGGTTGTTGTCACCGCCGTTCTGTCCGGCTCCATCTATGGAGCCAATGGCTGTGATGTTGGCAGCAGACATATTCATGCCGTTATAGTTGCCAGAGAGCGACAGCAACTTATTCTTCTGAAACGAGAGGTTCATGCTCACGTTCAGGTCAATATCCTTTGTCTGCACCGGAGCTATAGAGAAACCTATTTCAAGACCCTGGTTTGACATAGAGCCAATGTTTGCCAACAGCTTGTCGTAGGCAAACGGCGGCACGGGCACATCGTAGGAGTAGAGCATGTCGGTAGTCTTCGAGTAGTAGTACTCGGCGGTAAGCATAAGGCGGTTGTGCCACAGTCCGATCTCGCCACCGATATTGAACGTCGACTTTGTCTCCCATTTCAAGTCGGGGTTGTTGTTGCGTATGGTGCCGAGCGTCACAGTCGGCGTGTTGTTGACGGGTACGATGCCCGTCTGCTGCACGTTGTTCATTGTGGTATAGGCGGATATGCCGCCCAGATTACCCGAGCGTCCGTAGCCTGTGCGCAGTTTCAGTGCGCTTATTCCGTCGCAACGGCTTAAGAAGTTCTCTTTCTTCACGTCCCATTCAGCCGAAACCGAGGGGAAGAATCCCCACGTGTTGTTGTCGCCCACCATAGACGAACCGTCGCCACGCATAGTGAGCGTCAGCTTATACTTATTATATAATGTATAGGAGCGTTTGCCATAACCGACGCCAGCGACTGGTCTTCGTAGATGCTGCCCGTAGCGCCATAGGGACGCGACGCAGTGGCTCCGATGTTGTCGTATCCGAACTCGTTTGTTGTTATGCCCTTGGCGCGTGTCCAGAATGCCGTGCGCTCCAGGTAATGGTATTCGGTGGAGAGTCCGGCAGACAGCGAGTGGCTGCCCCATGTATGGGCATAGTCGAGCGAGACATTGCCGAGATACTCCTGTTTCTTGAATTCGCCGCGATATACGTTGCCCTGCGCCACACCCATGTGGGGCAGAACTCAGAGTTCTCGTTGGATGTATACGAGTAGCTACCGAATGCCGACAGATTGAGCGACGGTGCAAGCTTGTAGAGCAGTCGCATGTGGGTATTGAAGTACATCTCCTTCTGGTCGCTACGCTCGGCAAGCACGGCAGAAGGCGGATTGATACGATAGGCAGAACCGTTCTTTGTCCAGTTGCCGTTGGCATCGCGACCGGCAGGATATGTAGGATTCTGACATGCAGCAGAGTAGAACAGCATCTGCGGGTCGAAGATGTCGTTGTTCTTGTACGTAGAGCCGAACACACCGAAGTCGCCGACGAGACGGTTGTCGAAAGCATGTTGCGTGACATCTATCTTTGCCACAAAATTGTTATAGTCCTTGGTCTTTATTATGGTATTATGGTCGATGTAGCCGAACGACGCACGATAGTTCGACTGTTCGGAGCCACCACTGAAAGCCAAATAATGGTTCTGTACGAAGCCGGTTCGGGTGATGACATCATAGAAGTTGTTTTTGTATCCGCCGTTGTTGGCGTACACCCCGAGGCGTTTGGCTGTAGCGAGATACTCGTCAGCCGACAGCATGTCGAGTTTCTTTGACATGGCTTCCAGTCCGATGTTCGTCTCGTAAGATATTTGGAACCCTTTGCCTGTTCCTCGCTTTGTCTTCACCTCGATAACGCCCGATGCACCACGCGAGCCGTAGAGTGCGGTCTCTGCGGCATTCTTCAGCACAGAGAAGCTCTCGATATCGGCAGGATAGATGGTAGAGAGCGTGGCTATGTCGCTTGTCACGCCGTCGATGATGACGAGCGGGTCGTTGCCTCCTACTATTGACGTGGTGCCGCGCACTCGCACAGACGAGAGTTGTGCCATACGGTCCATGCCGTTAGAAGTAACGTTAACACCGGCTGCATTGCCGTTCAACACGTCGAGGGCATTGTTTACGATACCTTTGTTCTGTACCTTCAGGTATGTGGGGATCGTGTCGCGCTGCACGTTCAGCTCCTGCACCTGAGCAGTGGCAGATGCAGGTATTTGCAGCGAGACGACTGCCGCTGCAAATATGCATTGGTATAGTTCCTGGTGTGTCTTCATCTGTTCATATTATGTTTAGGTTCCATATGAATTGTCTGGTTTTTATGTCGCTAAATTACAAATAATTTTGCTATTAAGCAAATAGACACATGCCATGTTGCCGCCACGAACCTTTTTTATGTTAAAACATGATGTAATGTTTTGCAAATAAGACAATAATGGGTAACTTTGCAGAAAATCTATAATACAACAAATCAATTAATTAAAAAACAATGAAACAACTTTTACGTAACGTAAGCGCACTGATAGGTTTGCTTCTTGTCAGTGTGTTGGGCATTGTTGATGCTAAAGCGGAGACAATTACCCCCCCCAACCGGTAACGACGTATGCCTGTTGAGTTCGCTCGACCTGACTACTGTCACTTATTTCAACGACGATAATAAGAATAAGGTGTATGCCGACAAGGCTACGTTTGGTACACCGCTTATTATAGCCGGCAACACCTACACAACGGGTGTTGGCACACATGCTCCTTCAAAATTTGTGGTGAAGGTGAATGGTGCCAAAAGTTTTCACGCTATTTTCGGTATTGATGCAGCAGCACCTAATCAGGCTAAGCACGGCATCGTTGACTATACCGTCACTACTTACAACAGCAGCAAACAGGCTACGACTGTGAAGAGTGGCACTATCAATGTCAACGACGCTACCGGCACAACGATTGATGTTGACCTTACTGGCGCAGTGTATCTTATTCTCAACTTCGACAAGGGCGAAGAGGCATGGGGCGACCATGTGGATCTCGGCGACGCTTACTTCAAGTACGCTGGCACAGCGCCGCAGCTCATCAACGAGTCGGATATGTGGCAGGGAGGCTCCAACGTAGTGACTATCCCCGACGCTCCTTTGGGTCAGGAATACATTCGTCTGTCTTCTCTCGAAATAGAAAAGACAAAGTGCGGTTGGGAGAACCACACTCCGAAGAAGGACAAGAGCATCGACGGCAACGATATCACCATTGGTGGCAAGGTGTACGAGAGCGGAGTGGGCACACACGGACCGTCGCAGATTATCATCAAGCTCAACGGATCGGTAACCGACTTCTACACCGTGCTCGGCGTTGACGACGAGGTGAAGGAGGCAGGCAACTTCGATTATCATGTTTACGTAAAGGCTGAAGGTGGCGCTACAGAGGATGTGGCTAAGGGTACTATCAACCGCTTCTCAAACCAGTCGGTAGACATCCACGCTGACAACCTCAGCGGTTGGAAGTATCTCTATCTTGAGACATCAAACGGCAACGACGGCACAAACACTTGCGACCACGTCGACTGGGCTAACGCTTATCTCGTGTTCCAGGATCAGAACTCTACACGTCCGTGCATCGTGAGCGCAGAAGAGCTCACAACAAAGCTCGCTTGTGCTACAACCGTGTTCTCGCAGCCTAACGTGCGCTTCATGCAGAAAGTTCGCTCTACCGTTACTGGCGCTCAGCTCTCTGTAAGCAATCTGCCTGCAGGTCTTACATGGAACGCAGCCCGCAATATCGTAGAGGGCGTAGTTGCTGAAGAAGGCGTATATACATATCAGATTAACGTCACGGTAGACGGCGAGACAACATCGGAGGACGTAACGCTCACCGTATCAAGCTCTCTGCAGCACCCCATTCCGTTCATGGGCTGGCTCTCTTGGAACTCGGTTCAGGGCAACATCTCACAGAAAATCATTGAGCAGGCTGTAGAACTCTTCCAGAACAAGGTCTGTACGAGTGCGGTTGGAACCACATCATGATGGACGACCTCTGGCAGGGCACACGCAAGGCTGACGGCACACCGCAGCCTAACGCATCGCGCTTCCCGAACGGTCTGAAGACTGTTGCCGACTATGTTCACCAGAACGGCATGAAGTTCGGTCTTTATACCGACGCTGCTGACAGAACATGTGCTGGCGCATTTGGTTCGTATGGCTACGAGACAATCGACGCCAAGACATACGCCGAGTGGGGCGTAGACGTTGTGAAGTGCGACTACTGCTATGCGCCGGACGACGTAGAGACAGCCAAGAAGCGCTACAAGGCTCTTGCTGACGCTTTCGCTGCTGCTGGCAACAACACCATGCTCTACATCTGCGAGTGGGGCGTGCGCGAACCGTGGAAATGGGGTGCTGAGGTAGGCGGACGCTGCTGGCGCATCTCGCAGGACGTACGCGACTGCTGGACGGGTTCTGGTAGCGGTGTAGGCGTCGTACAGAGCATCGAGGCTATGAAGAACCTCTCTGCTTATCAGGGCGTTAACCGCTTCAACGATTCGGATATGCTTTGCACGGGTCTGCACGCTACGGGTAAGTCGTCTAACGACCTCTGCGGTGGCACTGGCGCTGGTATGACCGACGACGAGTATGCTACACAGTTCGCTCTCTGGTGTATGTGGTCTTCACCGATGGCTCTGTCGTTCGACCCGAGCAAGAACACCCTCACCGATGCCGACTTCAAGCTGCTGCGCAACAAGGAGCTTATCGCTCTCAACCAGGACCGCATGGGCCAGCAGGGCGACCTCATCTCAGAAGCAGACAACCTCGTTGTCTTCGCTAAGGACTGCGAGAACGGCGACGTGGCTCTCTCTGTAACCAACATGTCAAGCTCTGAGAAGCAGGCTACATTCGACTTCACAGCTATTCCGGCTCTCGACCCGACAAAGACATACACCGTTCGCGACGTGATGGAGAACGCTGAGGCAGGCGAGGCAACGGGCACATTCACAACCGATGTGCGCAAGCACGCTACACGTGTGTTCCGTCTGGCTGAGAAGAAGGTGGTTGACGGCGTAGCTTCTACGGTTGCTGCAAAGGATTTCAGCATTGTTGCTGGCAAGAACTGCGTTAAGATCAGTATGCCGGAGACTGCAGGACTCGCAAAGCGCATCCTCGTGAGCGACTTTGAGGGACGCGTTGTTAGCGGACTTACCACTACTGCCGACAAGGCAAAGGTGGAACTCGCAAAGGGCACATATCTCGTCACTGTAGTATGCAATGCTCAGGCTACAACCGTGAAGGTGCAGATCTAATGCTACACGCATAGAATACCACTTATACATTTATATATAAACCGCCCGGATAGGACAGTCGGAAACGATGCCTATCCGGGCGGTTTTGCTATATGTAACTGTTTCGTAAATAGGTTGTCAAGGTTTTTAAACACAAAAAAGACCGAGCGACGTGACGATTCACGCGCTCGGTCCTTTCATTTTCTTATTGTTTCTATTCAAACACACTGCAAAGGTATAGAAAACTTTTGTAGGCTTCCAAATAAATCCACAGTACAAACCGAAATATTCAGCGAACTTGTAGTTTTATTCAGCGAATAAGTATCGATTTGTAACAAAACTGAATATTATTGCAACAACTTACGCTCAAACCGATTATTCTTTATAATTTTGCAGACTAATATAGGAGGGTATGGCATCTTGCCATACCCACGCAGCCTTTAAGCTGTCATTATATAGCAGTGCGAGGGTACGTGGGTAGGGCAAGATGTACTACCCTCCTAATACTAAAGAAGGGTGCGTGGGTAGGGCAAGATGTACTACCCTCCTAATACTAAAGAAGGGTGCGTGGGTAGGGCAAGATGCCCTACCCTCCTAATAAAACAAAAATGAACAATAAGGAATATATAGAGAGGGGTCGCTTTGCGCCGTCGCCGACGGGGCGTATGCATCTGGGCAATGTGTTCAGTGCGTTGCTGTCGTGGCTTTCGATAAAGGCGCAGGGTGGCAAATGGGTGCTGCGTATTGAGGATATTGATCCGCAGCGTTCGCGTATGGAGTATGCCGACTTGATTATGGGCGACCTCGAATGGCTCGGACTGACGTGGGACGAGGTCCGTTCTATCAGAGCGAGCGTGGCGAGATATATGAGGCGGAGCTGCAGAAACTGACGGCTCGCGGTTTGACGTATCCGTGCTACTGCACGCGTGCTGACATATTGGCTACGCAGGCTCCGCACGAAAGCGACGGGCGCGTGGTGTATAAGGGTACGTGCCGCAACTTGAAAACGGCAGGGATGCCATACCCTCCTAAGGCGGCTATACGTATGCGTGTGCCGGAGGAGGGCGAGGGAATCGTGTCGTTTGTCGACGGACACTACGGCGAGCAGACCGTAGACCTGACGACGCAATGCGGCGACTTCATCGTGCGACGCAAGGACGGGGCGTGGGCTTACCAGCTGGCGGTGGTGGTGGACGATGCGCTGATGGGCATCACGGAGGTAGTGCGCGGTCGCGACTTGCTGCTATCGTCGCCGCAACAGATTTATCTGGCAAAGGAATTGGGATTTGCTCCACCGCGCTTCACTCATCTGCCGCTGCTCTGCAACACCGAGGGGCAGAGACTGTCGAAGCGCGACCGCAGTCTCGACATGGAGGCTTTACGATCGCGCTTCGAAGCTGAGGATATTATAGGCTTGTTGGCTTATAAGGCAGGACTGCAGAAGTCGCCCAATAGGGTGACGGCTGAAGAACTGGTGGCTGGGTTCGATTGGAAGAAGATCGGCTGCGAAGATATTATCTTAGTTGAGAATTAAAGCTTAACCTTAACAATCAGCTTGCGAATCTTTCCCTCGCCAATCACCGGTGCGTGTGGGTCTTCGGGCCACACGATGAGGAACTCGCCCGGATGCATCTTCACGTAAGCGGAAGCAGGCTCGGCATAGAGAGCGCAGTCGGCTTCGGCATCGTAGGGCTTTGTCTCGTTCGTGCAGTCCTCAATAGCTTTCCAGCCGATGGTCTCCTCACCTTCGAGGAGGATGTGGATGTCAATATACTGACGGTGCACCTCAAGCACTTGCTTGTCGGCTGCTACGCACTCGGGGTTGACGTTGTTGATGAAGAGGTCGTCGCCCTGCAACTCTATGCGTCCGCAAGGAGTATTGAGCAAGTCGTGCGACTTCACGTAGTCGAACACGGTTTTGAACAACGGATGAAGCGACTCTATGCGGTCGCTGTGCTGTAGATTTGAAAGTACCATATTTGCTTAGTCGTTAAATTATCGCTGCAAATATACTAATAATAATTGGGTATTCATAATATAAAAAACAGAAGTTTAAGAGGTGTTAGTCTAAACTAAACTTTAGCTTTTACCAATCACTTCTTAACTTCCGATGCTTGTCTGATGAACTTCCGATACTTATCAGATAAACTTCCGATGCTTATCAGAACAACTTATCTACGTCGATTGACACTCCTACCTGCAACGTGATGCCGTCGGTGAGCGGCGAGTTGAGGTAATAGTGCTTCGGACGATAGTTAAAGAGGTTGTCAAGGGCGGTGGTTATGCTCACCGCCTTGCCAACACGCTGCGTGAGCGAGAGTTTCCAGAGGGTGTAGGCAGGATACTTCACACGCACCGTACCCTCGGTCACGTCGTAGTAGTTCTTGAACTCCACGTTCTCCGTACCCGAAAGCAGGCGTCCGTTGAGCGAAGCGTATATGCCGTAGCGCTTCGTGAACTGATGGTCGTAGTCGACGTTGGCGTTCAGAGCATGGGCTCGTGCCGGTATGTACTGGTTGTTTATGGTGTTGCCTTCCTTGTCCTTCGGCAGGCGCTCTTTGGTGTGAGCGTAGCTGAGTCGTGCCGAGATGCCGTTCTGCCAGCGTGCCTGCATGCTAACGTCTGCGCCGAACACTCTGTAGTTGGCGAGGTTGGTATAGGGCAGATAGGGCAGCTTGTCTTCTATCGACTTGAAATAGGGCGCCGATGTAGAGATCTTGTTTATTACATTATTGTAATATGCCGACACGGCAAGGCTGCAGTTGGCGCGTGAGTATTCGGCAGAGAGCGTGAAGTTGTGGCTCTTTTCGGCTTTCAGATTCTCGTTGCCTCGACAATCCAGATGCCAGCCATGTCGAAGTTGTAATAGCGTTCCTTCAGCGACGGTGCGCGGAAGCCCATGCCGTAACCTGCACGCAGCACGAGGCGGTGGTTGGGCTTATAGCGGAGGTTGAGCTTTGGCGTAAACTGCGAGTTCGACTGATCGGAGAAATAGTCGTAGCGCACGGCAGCCACGGCTTCGAGTTTGTCGGTGATATTCCAGTCGTACTGCGCGAACACGTCGTAGCAGTCCTGCTCGCGTGCTGCGCCGGCGAGATAAGTGTTAAAGAGATAGTCGTGCATATAGTCGGCACCGACAGTGAGCATCGCTGTCTCGCCGAACGAGTGGTTGTAGAGCAGTCGGACCGTGTTCTGCACGTTGCTGTAGTCGCGTATGTCGAGGTGGCGCAACTGCTGATAGTCCGACTTGTCGTACTGGTCGAAGGCGTAGCTCGCCTGCAGGTCGTCGTCCTTGGTAATCAGCCAGTCGAGACGCAAGCCGCCAGAGAAGTCACGATAGCGTTCGGGCAGGTTCACGGTGCGCGTTGTCTCGCGGAAGAAGTAGCCGGCACGTGCTCCGATGCTCAGTCGGTCGGAGGGTCGCCACGTCAGCTTGTCCTTGAAGTCGACGGTGCGCTCGCCGTAGATGGTGGAGATGACACGTGTCACGGGGTTGGCAGCACTCGTCACGTTGTAGTTGTCCTTGTTGTGATAGTTGGCACTGAACGCATTTCTCCAGTGCTTCGAGCTGAGTCCGAACACGCCACCGTAGCGTTGGTCGTTGTGCTTGGCGTAGCGTGCGTTCACGTTCAGCGTCCACGGCTCGGTGGCGTTCTTCGTGATGATGTTCACCACGCCGCCCGCAGCACTGCTGCCGTACAACGCCGACGATGCACCCTTCACAATCTCGATACGTTCTACGCCAGCCATAAGCAGACGCGAGAAGTCAACATCGTCCATCGACTCGCCTGCGAGACGCTCGCCGTCTACGAGGAAGAGGATACCCTGTCCGCCGAATCCGGCGAAGTTAAGGTGGGTCTTCTGGTTCATCGAGTAGGAGAACTCTACGCCTGGCAGCTCCTGCTGCAGCAAATCCTGCACGTTCGTGGCATCGGTGCGTGCTATGTCGCGCGACGTGATGACACGTGTCTGTATCGGTGTGTCCTTCAGGAACTTCGGTGTGCGTGTGCCAGTCACCACCACTTCCTCCAGTTCGTAATGGCGGAAGATGGAGTCGAGCTGCACATCGTCGAGTTCTGGGTCAGCCTGCGCCATCGCCGCTTGCGCGGTTACGAGAAGAGCGAGCGGAAGGAATATTTTCTTTATCATTTATCTTATTGTATTTGTAATTATAGGAGGGTATGGCATCTTGCCATACCCACGCAGTCTTGTGAGTTTCCCACAGATTTCATGGATTTACACAGATGGTGGAATGCGTTTGTTCTCCCACGGATGTCACAGATCAGCACAGATGTTAGGGTGCGTTTGTTCTCCCACGGATGTCACAGATCAGCACAGATGTTAGGGCGCGTTGTTATCCCACGGAATTCGCAGAATTCACAGAAGCTGGTTGCGTATGTGCAAATCTCAACATCTCACCATCTCAACACCCTAACATCTCAACATCTTAACACCTCACCATTTCACCACCACAACTCCTTAATACGGATACTTGTAATTAATGGTCAGGAAGCACTTTTTGCCTTCGGGCGATATGTAGTTGGCGAGCTGCAGAGCGGCATAGGTGCCGTCGGCAAGTCGCAGGATGAAGACATTCTTGTAGTGGATGTAGTCGGGCGGCACGTTGAACTTGAACTCGAGCCACGACGAGAGCACCTTATTAATATTGATGCCCTGCGACGGCACGAGGCTAAGCAGCATCTGTTCCTGACTGCTCCACACCTCGTTCTCGCTCCACTCGTCGGCTGCGAACTCCCTGTTGGCAAACTCGGCACTCGACGCGGGCAGCTGGTCGAAGGAGGTGTACTGCGTCTCGTAGACGGCACCACCGTTTGTGCGCACGTTGTTGCGGTGTACGGCGAAGCTCCACTCCTCGGGGTCTTGCTGAGCGTCGGTCTTGGTGAGCTGGCGGAACTCGTTGTTCTGTATGCCTGCGCCCCACACGTCGAACCAGTACAGATACTGCCCCGAACGTCCGTCCCACTCGCTGCCTTCGCTGAGCGCAAACGGGATAGGACGCTTCTCGAACTCGCTCTGAGCCTTAAGCAGAGCGTCCTCGTCGCCGGCTTCTGCAAGGCGCTGAAGGCGTGGCAGAGAGACATAATGCCAGTCGGTCCAGCTCGTAGCGTCGATGACGAGCTGTCCTTTCGCCGGCACGACGGGCTTCGGCTGGTCGTATATATCATCAAAAATGCCGTTGCAGGCTGTGAGCATGTGTATGCTCACAGTTGCAACAGCAAGTAAAATGGCTTTTTTAATCATTATACTATTTTCTCAAATACTTCTTACCGTTGACAATAACAATGCCTTTATAGTTGTTGTCCACACGCTGGCCTGCAAGGTTGTACTGAGCAGCCGGTGTGGTGGTGATGTGCTGATGTGGCGTTGTGGTGATGTCGTTTATTGAGGTCGTCGCACCGCTGAACACCGACACGATGCCGAATGGCATTGCGCCCATCTGGAAGGTGTTTACGATAGAGCTGACGTTGCTGCTTCGTACTTCACGAGGATGTTGTTGGGCTTCTCCTTAGCGAACTCGTAGTCCTTGTCCATTGCTGTCGCGCCGTTCTTCACGGCTTTGAAGTGGAACGAGAGTCCGTCGTTCTTATAGTCGCGGTAGTAACCGCCCTGAGCCTCGTCGTAAACGAGTCCCTTCACGGTGTATGTGCCGAGTGTGAGGTCGCCCATGACGGTGTTTGCGAGCGAATAGGAAGGAACAGTAACGTCGAGCTTGTCTGTTCCGCCGTCATTGTATCGGCGCAGCTCGTATGTTACGTTGTCGTTGTTGTATGTGAACTGTCCGCCTACTGTAACAGTGATGGGGTTAGACACCGCCTTTACGTAGTAGCCTTTCACGGTGTATGTCATAGACATCGGCATGTTGCCGTACTGGAACACAACAGTAAGCGAGAGCGAGTTGTCAGCCATGTTGTATGTGCCCGAAAGCGATGTGCCGGTGATGTTCTTCTCGGCTCCGTCCACTTTCACCTTTGTGCTGAAAGCCTGGTCGGCGAATGTCACAACGTGGTTCTCGCCCAACGTGAATTTAGCACCGCTGATGGTGAACGATGGTATTGTCTTCATACCCTTCATGGCAGGCAGAGTGATGTTGCCCGACTCCATGCCGTTCATTGCGAACAAGATTGTATCACTGGGGTTATCGTTGCTCATTGTTGAGACTGTCATATTCGATGCACCAACGAACTTCATCGGTCCGTGCATTTGTGCCATGATTGTTGTTGCTGTGAGAACAGCGAACAAGAGAGTAAAAATTCTTTTCATAAAAAGAGTTGTTGTTATTTTTGATTTTTAATATTATTATATATTGTCTTTTACTATTGCTGTATATTATATAATGTATAAACTATGCCAATAACTTCGCGTCAGCCTCAGCATCCTTCACGTTATACATCCAGCTGCCCACGATGAGCACTACGAAGATGGCGAGCACTGCGCTCATCTCCACCACATGATTCATCGGGTCGACCCATATCTCCTTGAAGAGTCCGTTGCGTGCAACCACCTCCACGAAGGTCCAGAACACGATAACCGTGGCGTAAGCCATGCGCAGGTTGCGTCCCCACTGCTTTATGTAGAGCTGCTTCTTGAACATCAGTGCCGAACCGATGAGGCAGATGGCTGCAATGGCGTAGGTCACTGGGTGATGGTCGCCGAGAAATACTGGATCGTAGCAGAACATAAGCAGCATGTAGAGTCCCCACATCATGATGTTCCACTCCATGAACATCACTATGCTCGGATGATACGCCATAGGTCGCAACTCCACCTTTTCGTTTATTCCGCAATGCCGCTGTACCCAGCGGATGAACAGACAGCCGGTGCGAGTGCAGAAGATGTACATCACTACGAACATCATCCACATGCCGAAGGTGGCAGGCATGATGAGATACTCCGGTCGGGAGCCGCGTATCGCCTTAAGGTCGGCACGCGAGAAATCTTCGAGCGGTGTGCCGTTGATTGTGAACGTATGGTTGACACCAACACCATTGACGTATTCCGTAACAGTCTGCACAACGCCGTTGCCTACAAGATCGCAATGAACGCCGAAGCGCTGCGCGAAGTAAGCGAAAAGAAACTCCACCCAACCTGTCCAAAAGAGTAAGGCTCCGGCGAGTCCGAAGCAGGTCTGGCGTGTGTCGCCCTTCACGAACACACCGGCTATGGTGATTACGAGTCCTACGAAGCCCATCAAGAACGCCGAATAGTGAAGCGTTGTCGGCTCGAGGAAGTGCTCCATCAGAATCATAAGTGCGTGCCCTAACGGCATCATAAGAAGTACTATAAGCAACGACCCGATGGTCTTGCCAAGATATTTCTTTTTCATTGTCGTTGAGTATTTTTATTTTACGGTTGCAAAATTAAGCATAATCAGCGAATTATGAAATACCTATTTTTAATGATTTTGCCTAACAGACTGTAAAATACGTAAAAAAACGCCACGCAGGAAGAAGTTGTTTTAATGATTTTCTATAACTTTGCACTCATCAAGAACGATGCAACACATCTACAATACGATGTGTTACGTATATTATTAATTATAATAAAGTGAAAGACATGAAAAAGATTAGAGCAGCCGTAGTGGGATACGGCAACATCGGACATTATGCAATTCAGGCGCTTGAAGCTGCCGACGACTTTGAGATTGCAGGTGTGGTGCGCCGTCACGGTGCCGAGAACAAGCCTGCCGAACTGGCACAGTACGAGGTGGTGAAGGACATCCGCGAGCTGAAAGACGTGGACGTAGCTATCCTTGCTACTCCGACACGCTCGTGCGAGGAGTACGCAAAGCAGATCTCAGCACTCGGTATCAACACCGTAGACAGCTTCGACATACATACTTCTATCGTCGACTACCGTCGCACTCTCTCTGAGGAGTGCAAGAAGAACGGTACGGTGAGCATCATCGCTGCTGGTTGGGACCCGGGTTCCGACTCTATCGTGCGCACTCTGATGCAGAGCCTCGCACCAAAGGGCCTCAGCTACACCAACTTCGGACCAGGTATGTCGATGGGCCACAGCGTATGCGTGCGCTCTAAGGAGGGCGTGAAGGATGCTCTGTCTATGACTATACCGAAGGGCGAGGGTTTGCACCGCCGCATGGTTTACGTAGAACTCGAGGAGGGAGCGAAGCTCGAAGACGTTACGGCAGCTATCAAGGCAGACCCATACTTCTCTAACGACGAGACTCACGTGTTCGCCGTACCGTCGGTTGATGCCGTGCGCGACATGGGCCACGGCGTACATCTCACTCGCAAGGGCGTGAGCGGCAAGACTCAGAACCAGCGCATGGAGTTCACCATGAGCATCAACAACCCTGCACTCACCGGTCAGGTGCTCGTCAACGTGGCTCGCGCTACAATGCGCCAGCAGCCGGGCTGCTACACAATGGTAGAGATTCCGGTTATAGACATGCTCGCCGGCGAGCGTGAGGACCTCATCGCTCACCTCGTATAGACGCAATGCAGAACAAACGCGTACTGATTGCCCACCTCGCCATTCTCTCCGCCTGCGCCATCTGGGGCCTCATGGCTCCTATCGGCAAGGACGCGATGCTCAGCGGGGTGGACAATCTGAACATGGTCTATCTGCGTGCCTTGGGCGGAGCGGTGTTCTTCTGGATAACATCGCTCTTCACCAAGCACGAGCACGTGCCGCTCAAGGACATCTTCGTGCTCTGCGGAGCCGGCGTATTCGGACTCGTGTGCAACCAGTGCTGCTTCACCATCGGTCTGAGCATCACCACCCCGTCGAACGCCGCCATCGTAACCACGTCGCTGCCTATCTTCGCAATGATATTCGCAGCGCTCATTCTGAAGGAACCTATCACGGGGCGCAAGGCGCTGGGCGTGGGCGTAGGCTGCTCGGGCGCCGTCATTCTGATAGCCAGCACCGCCGTAGCCAACGACTCGCGCATCGGCGACATACGTGGCGACCTGCTGTGCGTGGCTGCGCAGATGTCGTTCGCGCTCTATCTCTCGCTCTATCGCGACATTCTGAAACGCTACAGTCCGATAACCATGAGCAAGTGGATGTTCACGTGGCTACGATTCTGCTCACGCCGTTCCTCGCTCGCACGCCGCGTCTACCGACTGGCAGGCTGTCAGCCTCAAGACATGGCTCGAAACAGGCTTCGTGGTATTCTTCGGCACCTACATCGCCTACCTGTGTATGCAGACGGCGCAACGCACGCTGCGCCCCACCGTGGTGAGCATTTACAACTATATGCAGCCCGTGGTGGCGGTATCGGTGAGCATCGCCTGCGGCATGTGCCTCTTCACGTGGAAGCAAGCCGTGGCTGTAGTGCTCGTCTTCAGTGGCGTATGGCTCGTGATCAAGTCAAAATCGCGAAGGGATATGGAGTTGAAGCACTGCTAAAGCCATCCGCGTCGGTCGATACGGACATCTGCACCGACCGATACGGACATCTGCACCGACCGATACGGACATCTGCGCCGACCGATACGGACATCTGCGTCGACCGATGCGGACAATTGCACCAAATCAATTTTCAGATTTACTCGCCCTCTCTATATCCCTCGTCTCCTCCTTTGCTTCAGTTATCGCCATCTTTATGACCATGGCAATAAAACCAACGACAGCTAATCCTATTACTCCTAAAATTATTTTCCACCACATTACTTTTCTAATTTTAAGATGTTTATGATGTTCTGTATATTCATAAATAATGAGCCTATCACTTGAATTTAGCACCGATAAACTGCGGCACCTTCCACAGCATCTTCTCCAACTTTGTCAATGTAGGATTCATGCCGTGCGACTGATACATTCTGATATCCTCCTTCCACATCTGCTTCCTTCGAGCGGAGTCCGTACTCAGTCCGCCCATGCGCATCCTCACGATATATTCATGCAGATAAGTGACGCTCAACTCGCCGCCAAGCAGATAGCGGAAGAGGAAGTCCGAGTCGGCGGCTATCTTATAGCTCTCGTTATACAGTCCCTTGCGCTCTATGGCGCTGCGCTTGATATAGCAAGTGGGATGGAGCGGCAACCAACCATGACGAACTTTCCACAGACGATAGTCGCCACCAATCCAGTTGCGCACCACCCTATCCGTGTTCTCGGCATTCACAAACAATCCGTCACCATACAAAAAATCGGCATGAGTTTCCTCAAAACGCTTCACTATATTGGATACAGTCTGAGGAGAATACAGAAAATCATCCGAATGCACCAGACCGATGACATCGCCAGTAGCAGCCGGATGCCTTGTTGATAGCCTCGTACATGCCATGGTCAGGCTCAGAGATTATCTTACTTATCCTGTCCTTATACTCATTGATGATTGAGAGCGAACCATCCTTAGAAGCACCATCCACCACGATATACTCAATGTCAGGATAGTCCTGAGCCAACACACTCTCTATACAACCGCGTATAGTCTTCGCTCGGTTGTAGCAACTTGTTATGATTGAAACTTTCATTGTCTTTTTATTTCATATAAGTATCTATGAGATATTCCTTTATCTTTTCCTTGTCAAATCCGAAGCGTTTCTTCAGTTCGAAAATCTTGGCATCCACAAGGAAGCGGTAGGAGAAGCCCTGGAGAAAATGCCAGATAAAGCCTTCCTTGCCGTCGAGGAAACCAGCCTTCAACACATAGCGGATCATGAAATTGATGAATGGGCGCATGAATAGCGGTGCCTTGATGTATTTCACCTTCAGCCAGCGCTTGCGTTGCTCCTCTGTTCCGAAGAACTTCGGCACTACTTCCTGTGCCGACGCATCCAGTCCATATTCCATCATCAGCATGTCTGCCATCTCACGCGTGGCATAGCCGTTGTGCTTGTCCATCCACCATGTCAGATTGTTGAGATTGGCATCCACCTGGTCGCCTTGCTCTACGGTGACGGCACGTCCGTCAAAGATGCGGATATGCTCGTCCATCCAGCGGTTCTCACACTCACCGTGACCTCTGCGCCATACCTTCAGATGATAACTCGGATACCATCCTCCGTGCATCAGCGGACGACCCATGAAGTCGATACGCTTCCTTACGTATATACCGTTCACGTCGTCTCCACACTCACTTATAGCCTTCTTTACGTTTTGTCCAAGACCTTTGTCCAAAAACTCGTCAGCATCAATACGCCATACCCAGTCGGCAGTTATCGGACAATTGTGTAATCCCCAATTAAACTGCGTGGCATAGTTTTTCCACGGATGCTCATACACCTTGGCACCTAATGATTCGGCAATCGCTTTCGTATTGTCCTTGCTGTAGCAGTCAATCACGAACACCTCCTCACATACTCCCTGCAGCGACCTTATGCACCGCTCTATATGCTTCTCCTCATCCTTTGTCAGGATGATAGCAGCTATTGTATTTCCCATAAAAGTTATATCTTTATTTTGTTTTCCCGAGTTGCAGGAAAACGACATTAGAATTTCTGTTTCAGCGTGATACCTATCCTTCGTGGTATCAAGCAAATTATATCTTTTGGAGCCAACCAGAAGAACTTTACGCAATGGCGCAACGCTCTTGTGGCAGTCTCCATACTTTTCTTTTTCCCTGTTGTATGGTTCCGATAAGCCTTCCTACCAAAGTTCCCGCTCTCCATCACGGCAGCCATGAGCTTGCTGGCATACCGTTCGTCGCAACGGTTATATACAAAGAAGTTGTCAAACCAATCCAATCCAAGATACCGCCTCATCATAGCAAGCATGGCTCGGAATGCTTTCATATAGCCGATACCGTCCAAGGCAGTCATCAGCCGACCGACATCTATCTTGTCCCTATAAGCATTCAGGAGCACTGCCAAGTCCAAGGTCTGGCGCAAGCAACGCCCTCCACGAGCAGATGATTAAACCAATGCTTAAAAACCACGATTAGATCTTCTGTCGGCGTCAATACGCTGACCTCGGTTCCATTGCCGTCGGAGTCGCATACCGTGAACGAATCCGTATGCTCCGCCATAGCCTCATCTATCATCCTGTCGAAGCGGTGCTGATGCCGATGCTGCCGAAGGTCTCAATCTGATAGTGCATCTCGAAGCGGATGCCCTGCCAGTCAAAACTGTAGTGTTTGTCAACATCCTCCTTGTCCATCACCACATGCAGCCCACGCTCTATCACCTCCACCGCCCGCAGGAAATCCCTCTGCGGAACATAGAAGTCCACGTCGCCCATCGTCCGTACAAACGGTTCGGGATAATGTCTCGCTACAGCCAGTCCCTTGAACACCACATAGGCGATGCCGTTCTCCTTCATCAGTCGGGCGAAGCGCCCCACGGCATCCTCAAACCTACGCTGGTTCTGTCTGTGCGCCATGGTCTGCTGCATAAGCCTCATCACAGCCTCCCCTCTGCCTTCCGCCGCACCTCCGGCAATCACAATCCGGTTCCTCATTGCGGCATTAGCCACCAGTCCCGTAACGGCATGTTCTCTGGCGAGGCGCATAACGGCATTCAGTCCGGCAACAGACAATTCCATCTTCTCCGTCCCGTCCTGCCCCGTTACCTCTCTCCTCAATATCTCCAGCAGAGCATTCTCCACCTTGTCAATACAAGAGTCCATCAATTTTAAAACGCTAAAATAAGCAATAAGACGAATTATACTTTAAACAGTTTCTTCACCACCATATCTTCCTTGCCAAAGATTTGGGAGAAACCTTGTGCAAGTACTTTCAGCACATACGCAACACCAAATATCATTAGATACATCACTGGAATATTAAGTGGAAACATGAAATTCATCCAGTCTGTAAACAACGCATACTGCACGAGATAAATCTCTAATGTTAAGGATGAAATGAAATACACCACGTTTCCAAATAACGCCTTGTCGAACACTTTTATCATCTTCTCACAACTACAGAATATGAAGAAGAAGTATATCGCTAACAGCAATGGTATCAGCGATACCATCTGGAAATGGCAGTAAAGAGAACCGAGCTTGTATGCTGCCATACAAGCATAATACAGAATAATGGAAATTAAAAACAATGAGAAAGACCGCATAACACTCAATTCCTCATTCCTAACTTCTAACTCCTCATTATTTTTACCCCCCCAATGCACATTCTACGCAATCCGCCAAATATCATTTCATTATCGGACTTGCGAAGGTCGAGGGCAGTTATTGCACCCAAGAGCATGAATATAAAATAATATATCCGCATGAACGAGACCTGCGCATACATCACAGACCGCTCCATATCAAGAACAAAGAAACTCAACGCGGTTATTATCAGCAAAGAACCAACAAACACCGCCTTCATATACTTCATCAGATACCTGCGAATTACATAGAATATGGCATAATACACCATTATGCAAGGGATAAACCAATACTTGGGAGTGGTAATCAAGTCCGTCACATACCATGTCCAACCGAACACCACAGCCGACAGCAAGGCCCACATGATGATTGAAGGATAAATGCGGCTTACCCTACGCTTATACCAGTTCAAGAAACCGCCGTCCCTACCAAGAAACAGCGTAAAACCCGAACAGAAGAAAAACAGTCCGTCACCAATCGCACCACCTGTCACCAAACCACCAAATTTAGGGAATAGCAGTCCCATATGCGAATAGGTAATTAGTAAAGCTGCAAAAAACTTGAACAACACTATCGCCTTGTTTCTCCCCTCTAAATCATAAATCTTATTCATTCTTCAGTTCCCTTTTCTTGATTACTTTCGCAGGATTGCCACCCACAACAGTCCAAGGTTCAACATTCTTGTATACCGACGCCGTGGCGCCAACCACGGCATTCTCGCCAATCTCCACTCCCATACCGATAAACGCACGACTACCTATCCACGCCCCACGGCGCAAGACAATAGGAGACGTAACGAGACCACTGTCAGCAGTATTGGCATGGTCGATCTCATGCCCGGCAGTGCAGAGATATGAGTACTGCGATACGATGGCATCATCCTCCAACACCACCAATCCTGGTTATAGCATATCACCTCAGGGCCGAGACACGCCCTGTGTCCCATCCTCAACATCCATGGTGCCCACACCTTCACCGAGGCATACACATTAGCGTCCCATTCCACCTCAGCCCCGAACATCCGCAACAACAACAACCGCCACTTGCGGAACACGGGAGTGATAAAAGGACGGAACAGCAGGGCAGCCGTGACATTCCACACCACCCGCTTCAACTTGATACCCAAGGACACACGCCCCGGAGTATGACGTTCTAATATTTTATTCATTCAATATAATTATATACCATCTCTTCCATATTTTTTCGCTTTCTTGAAAGTATTCTTTCGCAATAGGATCTTTAAGACTTAGTTCCACGAAGAACCTGTCTAACACTTTTCGGTAGATCAGTAAATGAATGCTTCAACATCTCCTCGTGTAAAGCAATAGCCTCTTGGCTTTCAAATCTCATTCTAATTAATTTATTATGTCCGCCAACAATAGAATAAGGAGCCACATTTCTAGAAATAACGCTTCCTGCTGCAATTATAGCTCCATTTCCGATACGTACACCCGACATAATTATCGTATGAGCTCCAATCCACACGTCATCGCCAATAATAGTCTCTCTCAATTCCCCTCTCCCAGAAAAATAATAGGAGTCCCTACGATATCAAATCTATGGTCACCACCTAAAACATGAACATCATTGGCCAACATCGTATATTTACCAATAGTTACTTTAGGATAAATTGTACTATCTGGTCCAACATAGGAATATGCACCAGCCTTAAAATCCTTGCTAATTTGACAGTTAGCTGCAGCTATAAATGTCTTGTCAACAAAATTAAGTCTATATTTTTTTATATAGTACAACCTTTTTAATAATCTTAATTTATCAATAATATTCTTTATCATTTCAATTTCAACAATAATCTGTCTAACAATTGGCTATTTCTCATCGTTTTAATAAATGTTATTGGAATCAATCTGAATAAATAAAAAATATTTATTCCATATCGTTTCCAACACCACTTGAGTACAGTTTTATTCCATGCCAACAAAGCAAAAACAATTGCTAATAGAACTTGTTCCCCTAATATTTTCTTTTTCCATTTTGAACAATTGGAAAAGTCAATAACAGACAACAAAGTTGATTCTAAATCACTATCTTTTTTGCTCAGTTCATTAGCATCCTTACAATAAATAAACACACACGTCGGATTATAGCAGACTTTACTATAATCAAGCCATCTCAAAAACAATTCTAAATCTTCACCTTTACATAACTTTTCATCAAATCCAAAACTTTTTTCTAAGATTTCTTTTTTCACGAGAAATATACCTGTTCTAAGGTAAAATTTTTGCTTATAAAAATCTCTGAAATTATCAGAGATAACATATTCTGTTTTACCCTTACAATATGGTTTTTCTTTTATTTTGGGATAAGATTGAATAAAATTACATGTAAATATATCACACTGAGGATGTCTTAAATACAATTCATAAAGAGTTTCCAATGTATTTGGCATAAGTGTGTCATCAGCATCCAAATAAAAGACCAATTCTGTTGAAACGAACTGTAGTCCATAGTTCCTTGCTGCAGATACTCCACCATTGCATTTTTTTACCAAATGTATTCTATCATCATTTATAGATTCCACAATAGAAACACTCTTATCAGTAGAACCATCATCTACAATAATTACTTCAAAATCTTGAAAACTTTGTATTAAAATAGATTCAATGACAGATTTTATATATTTCTCTTTATTATAAAGAGGGATTATTACAGTTACTAGTTTCATTGCTTATAATTTTTTAGACATCTTGGTAATTGTCTTTGCTCGATAAATATAAAACACTATTGGAAGAAAATGCATGTAAAAATAAGGCCATCCGCATGTTAATTGGTCAAAACAATAGATTACTGCTATTAATTTGAAACACAACAACATTGGATCAGAAGTTTTCTTAATATTAAATTTTATAGGCAGCCAAACCGTATAGTAAACATAAAGCAGACCTATAAATAAACCGCAATCAAAAAAAATTTGAAGCGCAGGACAATCTAAGAATATATAATTAAATCCTTTACCTATAAATATTGTCTTAATATCCAAACTTAAAAGCACTCTATTGTAAGCTACCTCTCTTATATCGGTTCTTCCTTGAGCTGATATATCAACGTTTACCCCACTATTTAATCCTAAAAAACTTAATAGTCCTCTATACATTTTGTCGAATATAGCATCTATCTTTTCTGCAAAAAATGGAATTTGTATATAACAGATGATAAAAATAACTAAAACTATAAAGATTTTTAAATATTTCTTATATTTATCTCTGACATTAATCTTTTTAGCAGAACCATCAGGACCTATATTCCATAAAAACAGTATCGGTATTAATATTGCATAAAACACCGCAGAGCGTGTAAAAAAACGACAAAAGACCAACTACACTAAAAAATACAAGAAATTGTCTTTAATATTTTACCAAATCGATATTTTGGATGATAAAAACAGATACTAATAATATTAATAACAAGAGCACGCGCCATAGTTATAGGGTCTCCACCTTCTTGCAAAAATAATCGGTCTGCATCATCTGAAGCAGACTCAACCATGCGGTAAGTTCCGAAAGAACTTTGAGAAGCACAAACTATAGAAATAAAAAAAGAAATAAAAAACAATAATGGAAAGAAAGATTTTTCCATCAATAGGACTTCTCTTTGATGGGTATTAAGAACTAAACATATTACTATAGTATATAAAATATAATTAAAAAACTTCTGATTTAAATTATCAGAAAACGGAAAATAAACTAAAAATGTTACTAATAAAAAAAGCAAGGGAAGTACTTTTGGAGGAAATGAAAGCGAATAGCTTATATTCTTAAATGAAATTAAGAAGAGTACGGATATATCATAATGAGAGATACATAATTATCACCTAATCCTACATTCATTAAAGCAGCATTTAATTGCATTCCAATAAGTGCTAAAACAGCACCTAAAGACAAAAAGCAGCTATTAATTGTTATTTTACTTTGTGATTTCATCATTTTTTTTCTCCAAAATATTCATATAGCTGTGGCGCATCTTTTTTACACATTCAGATAAATTATAGCAACTCAACACATACTTACGTAATTGCGGTTGATAAGTTGTACCTGAAAGAAAGGATAAAATAGAAGTTCCAATTTCTTCAACGGAATTTGGATTTATAATTTTCGCCATTCCATTATAATATTCCTTAGGACCTCCTTTGTCTGTTATTACTATATCACATCCACAAGCCGCAGCTTCAACAGCAACCATACCAACTCCTTCATTAATACTCGGCAATGCAAAGACCTTTGCTTCGTGATACAACTGAAGCAGTCGTTCATCAGATAATCTCCCCAAATATGTAATATTATCAGTATTATCTATCAAAGTCTTCATCTTAAAGAAATCCTTCTCACTACTAATACTACCAGCCAATACTAATTCAAACTTGTATTTTATAGCTGCCTCAATGAGACGGATTACATTTTTTCTTCTATCTGTCAATCGGCTAACATGCAGACAAAAATTCTTACGGACAGGATTAAAAGAACCTGGTTCTATTCTAAAAGACAAAGGAACAATCGAAATATGATCCAATGGAACATCATATGCTTTATGAATGTATCGTAATTCATATTCGCTACGTGCAAACCAATGAGAGATGTACTTTCGTGCTTGTCTAATTGTATAATTGGGTGATGCAAGACGTAATTTACTACATCCCCATAAACTTGCAATTTTATACTTAGGTATCGACTGCACTGTATCAATAATTGGGGAAAACACAATACAAGGCATTTGCTGAAATACACCGAAAGCAAAATTTAGAATAAACTCACAAGGACCAAAAATATGTACAATATCATATTCACCCCAATTATGATAATCCCAGGGATTAACTTTGATGACAGTTTCTCCTTGCCTAATTAATTCACTTGCCCAAATCTCAGCTTGCATTCTTATACCATTGTATTTTGATATAGAATATGTTTCACTAATAACGTATGCTATTTTCATCGCTATATTTTTATCACTTAAACTTACGTTTCAATAATTCAAACACTTTACATCCTCTTATTACTTGGTATAGTGGTCCCATCACAAACCAATGAGGCAAGAAGGAAACAGACAAATTGCAAACCAAACGTGCCATCGGGAATTTTACATGCTGCTTAATATCAGCTATTCTTTGACGGTATAACTTCTTATTTCTCGACATCGTACAAAGAATCATCATAAAACGTCTTTTGCTTTCCACCTGCTGATGGCGAATCCACGCATCATAAAGACCTGGATGAAATTCATCCAAATATTGAAACAACTGACACAGTCCCTTAACATAATACCAAGGCCAATTATCCGAATATCTCTGAACTGCCGGCATCTTAGCAACAAACATTGGATAGGAAATATAAGCAGTCTTTACATTCACAGCTCCATGTAAAAGTATAGACAGCCATACATAACCCGGGCAATCCTCTTTCATATATTTGGAAGCATTCACCCAAAGTTCACGTTTGAAGAGATTGGCCGAACAGCAACTTGGACCATCAAAGTGTTCCTGCAGCATTTCACCTCCAGTTTCATAAATCTTCAAATAAGACAAGCCGAAGTTCTGATGCCACAACATCACATCGTCCATTTCCTCTGATGCGACATATTGATTTACATAAAAATAATCTATATCTACATTCTCTTTTATACATTTCAACATAAATGATATGCACTCAGGAACGATAATGTCATCATCACTCAAAAGGTAAACATATTCAGAATTTACACGATGTACCGCATCATTGAAGTTTGGAGATGCAGTAAGGTTCTTCTCCTGACAAAAATAAGTAATAACATCAGGATTTTCAGACATTATTTCTTTTACAACTTCTTTTGTATTATCAGTAGAAGCATTATCTGAAATATAAATATGTACCTCGTCTTTATGAGCTAATACTTGAGGAATAACAAAAGACAATGTCGTGCGCAAAGTCTCAGCACGATTGTATGTGGGAATAACCACTGTAAGAAGATATTTATCCATAATTATTTTATCCATTTTTTCTTTCCACCTAATGCCGGAACATATCGGTATATATATCTAGCAGCAAAGAGACAAATAGCTGACGTAATTGTCACAGCCAATAAAAGCAACAACATATCTGGTATCTTAGACAATTTATACAGAACTTTCAATACATGGCGTAATATGACGCTATGGAAAGGGAACATAAATAAGGTGTATCTGCAAATTCCACCAACAATTTGGCAGATGGCAAAAAACGTATTAGCGATACACATACAACACATCCTATCGTAGACAGGAACAAGAACACTATTGGAACACCATATCGATGTTTATGCATATCTATGCCGTCCAACCACCCCAAGTTTCCTGCTATTATACATAGAGCAATGTAAGTACAAACGCCAATAGCCGTGTTCCGCCTATTCAACAAACGTTCTTTTAATATATGACCATAGGCATAAAATCCTAAGGCAAACAAAGCTGTTTGCCAACACCAGACATTAAAATCTATATGAATATGTGATGTTACAAAGAGAGCAACAACTGCCAATATTATACAAACAGCATTGCTTTTACTTTTTAAGAACTTACTAATTAAAACATACAAGACTTCAACCAAAATAAGGCATGGAATAAACCATATCGTGTCACCTCCTAACAAATTGACAACTGTAGTATCCATAACTACACAAGGATCAAATGTCTGCAACAAAGATATCCCCCCCAATAATAAGCTATATAGCAAAAAAGGAGCTACCAGTCCATTGAATATAGACTTCATCTTAGTGGCTATATCCTTATCTTTATATAAATATCCAGACAAGAAGAAAAAGCATGTCAGAAATATCGGTTCATATAAATGCTTCAAGAAAGGAGGAGCCAATCTGGAATGACAAATTATCACAAAGAGAAAAAGAAGTCCCCTTAACTGGTCTATCCATTCTATTCTTTTTTGGGTGTTGAATACTATTTCTTGTGCCATTCTATCTTCTTAATTTTATATACATATCTTATCCATAACAGCGAGATGAGTCTCAATACGGCAAAACCGCACACAATACCCATCAATCCATACAACTTTCCAAACAGCAAAGTGGAAGTGCAACACAAAATGCCGATTACTACACTATTCAGCATTAAAGGTTCCTTCTTGTGACATCGCAAATAGGTTGCCCAACAGTTAACAGGCATCATTGAGATGGTTGCCCAAGCCATAAGTATCAATGGAATTGCCGGTAAGAAACGAGTGCCGAAATCAACACCGAAGAGAGTAATGTTCAGATTTTGGAATGTGATAAGAACAATAACAAACAAGAAGACGAAGGTAATACCTATCGCCATCACCTGCTTGAAAGTCTTATTAAACAAGGTATCCAACTGAACATATTCTTTCAAAGCTATCAATCCAGAAATTCGTGGTACCTTTGTATTGATCCAGCTAAGAGTCAAAGCTTGCAAAGCGTTCAACGCCTGAAGGGTCAATCCCATCTGTCCGGCAACCTTAGCACCCTCTGTTGCAAAAAGTACAGGATTAAAGAGTTGGAAGATGAAATAGCCACTAATCCAACTTACAGCAATACGCCACTGCAAAGGGAATATTTCTTTTTTGTAACTGATTACTTCAGAAACCTTCTCTTTCCATATACTCTTCAACATCCTAAAGATAGAAGAATTGCAGATAAAGAATAGTACCACGCTAACTTTTAATAGGGCATCCATACCTGAAACAAAGAGCTTTGCCCCCAATATAAATCCGCCCCATACTACAATAGGCTGACAAACCTGTTGGATAAGACGAATCTGGGCCATCTCTTTTACTTTACCCAAACCTTCTACAAATGAAGTAATAGGAGCTATGAGAAAGTTGAAAGCCGTACCCATAACCAGAATGATCCAAGCAATGCCCAGTTGATATCCTTACCATGCGCATTATAATGGTTGAAAAAAGTCAGACCTGCCACAAGCAGCAAAACTACGATAAATCCAGCAAACAGGGAATACCACTTAGCACAGAACCGCAGTAAAGATGCCAAACGCGACTTATACTTTTCCTCACCAACGAACTCTCTGCCATTCCACGTAAGATGAGATGCCTCATGAGCAACAAACTGCGTAATGATACCAGTTAAGCCTAACTCAAAAAAAACTTGTAAGGCAACAATACTACCAAAAGTATAATAGTAGCCTTGCTCTTCTGGTGATAGATATCGGGCGATAAAGAATATGGTAAGGACAGAAACCGGTATACCCAAGCTTCGTCCTACCAATGTATAGAATATCGCCTTGTCAATTCCTAACTTATCTTTTAATATATATTTAATTCTTCCCATCAATAATATCCAATAGTTTTTTTATTTGTGCATAAAGCATAACTATTAAAGGGCTGACAATAAAAGTAACAGTAAAGAAAGCTCCTATCTGATGGTAAAATACATAATTTTGATATAGTTGCATGTCCAAACCTTGCAAATGATTAAAGAAATATAAATACATTCTTATAAACAAGGACTGAAAGCCAAATATCACGAGACTATTTCTACCATAGAACAGTAATATTGATTTTAATCTCTTACAAATTGGAGTACTGCTTATCTTTACACTAATACAAGATACTACATATATACCACATAACGAAATAGGATAAAACAAAACTGGTATTGTTCCAAAATCAAATGAATTAAGGTTTGTCCATCCATTTAGTCTTCCTGCAATATAAACTGCAAGAAATAAAATCAACAATACTATCCATGAATATGTCTTAGATACCAATGTAAATATCGTCGTTTTAAACCTAAGTCCCACAAGAAAGAAGACCAAAGCAATCAGTGCTGTATCCATCTTGAATGGCAATCTATTGTCTGGCAAAGAAAGATAATTTTCAGATAGCCATTGAAACGGAGCTTTTATAAATAGTAGCAATAAAGCTATGACAATACAAAAGATGCCTCCCCACTTTTTATATTTTATTCTACATGTTAAAGAATACAGTACAAACATCACATACAAACAGATCAAATACCATAATGAACTATTCTGAATACTGTTAGTATTTGTTGTATATAATTCTGTCAGCATATGTTTCCATGACAAATCTTGTCTCCATTCTGGCAGGCATAAACATACCATAAAACTAAGTGTTGCCATTATAAACCATGGTAGTAGAATCTGTTTTGCTTTTGTTCTTAATAACAAACAAGAATCTTGATACTTAATCTCATTAAAAACCAAACCAGAGAGAAGAAAAAAGAGAGGCAAATGGAATGTATAAAGCGGATAAGACAAGCTCAAACAAAATGTATGTCCGGCTATGACTAGAATTATACCTATTCCCTTAGCAACATCAATCCACTCGATGTAATTACTTTTATTAATACCCATTTTCTAAATTAACTTTATTTGGAAGTTCTTCTCCTTTAAGAAATGCATTAATATTGTTTGCGGCATACTTGATTGCTTCAGACATAAAATTAACCAAACGTCCAGAAGAATGAGGGGTAATCACCACATTCGGACAATTCCAAAGAGCATTGTCTTTCTCTAATGGTTCTTTATCAAAAACATCAAGTACAGCGCTTGCCAATTTCTGTTTAGTCAGAGCTTCTATCAAATCTTTCTCTACACAAATTTTACCACGCGATATATTGATAAATACAGCACTTTCTTGCATCTTCTCAAATTTTGAATAGTCAAACAAATGGAAGGTTTCTGAAGTAAGTGGGATTGTACAAACAACGAAATCTGCTTCATTCAGTTCTTCGTCTAGTGAATCAAGAGAAACTATTTTATCAAAGAACGGAACATTTTCCAAGTGTTTTTTTACGCCAACAATATACATACCAAAAGCCTTTGCTTTTCGAGCTATTAGTTGTCCTGTCCGTCCTGCTCCAACAACAAGAAGTTTCTTTGCGTTAAGACTATCAACACATTGGAACTTTTTCCAATATTGCTGTGTTTGATTTAAGATATTCTCACGAAATCTTGTGCTATGTTGAAGAATAGCTCCCATAACATACTCAGACATTATCGGAGCATTTATACCACCAGTGTTGCAAACAACTATTCCTTTTTCCTTTATTTTTGAGAAAGGCAGCTTTTCAACGCCTGTACTTACGATAAAAATCAATTTCAAATGAGAGCATACATCAATTATTTCTAGGACATTATCCCTATCTCGGCATATCAGAATTTCAATTTGCAAACAATCTTCTTTATGCGACAAGAAACTGCTTCGTTCCAATTGTACAACCTCTAAGCCCGTTTCTGCTGTTAGATGTTCTTGTTGCAATTTATCTAAAGGTTCTATTGTATAAATCTTACTCATTATTTTCCAGAACTTTTAATACTTTAGAAAGATTTTCAGCAGTATAACGCATTCGTAAATCATCTGGCATTAGAGAAAATACTTTATTCATATCTCTAAAAGAAAGATGGTACTTATTACGCATCATTAAGCCATACTTATACGCAGTTGTATAAACTGCAGGTAATAAACGTGAAACAGAATATCCCCAAAGATCATTTGGAATCATATCTTTGTCTAAAACATCGCAAATATCAAGTATAGAATCATAATCATAAACCTTACCAAAATTCTTATTTAAATATGGCACGATTAACTCTGTTTGAAGATTTCCTGCTCCCTGTCCCATACCTGTCGCACAAGAATCTACAATAATATCGCGATCAGATTCAATATCAATGAAATATTGCACATTTGAATAAGCAAGATTCATATTATTATGTGCATGGAATCCAATTTTTATATCCTTATCTAAACGTGAATCATAATAATCAAACAAGCGCTTAACATCTTTAGGTTGCATATATCCATAGCTATCCACAAAATAGCAAGCAAACGCTTTCATCTTGTTTGCAGCCTGGATAACCATATCCAATTCTGCATCAGTATAACGCATAGTTAGCATTGGCTGTACAAACACTTTATAACCTTTTGCCGACAAAGCAGCACAATAATCAAGCGATTTTTGTAATTCGGAATATCTCAATATAACTCTTATACCCTCTACAAGTGATGGATTCCAATTAGGAATCTTATTTACATCCGTATCTGGCCAATATACAAGCCTGCATACAAAGCTTTAGGATTACGTATCTTTGGTAGATACTTAGACAATTCTTCTACATTTTGATAAATAGCAAATTTGCTCTTATCATCTACAGAAGGTCCCATTGTACCTATTTCGATAATATCCACATTAGAATTACCTAATGACTCTATTATGTTATGTTTAAGTTCTTCTGAGAATATTTTGTCGGAAAAACTATTTTTGTGAAGGTCTTCTAACCCCTGACCGCCATCTCGAAGAGTTGCATCTAATAATTGTATTTTTCTTACCATATTTTTTATCCTACGAAATTATTAATTTCCTCAACACAGAGGTCATACACATTTTCTGTTTTATAGCGTTTATACCAATCAGACGTAAGTTTCGCAGTCTGCTTTGCATTCAAACGTGGATACCATCCAAGGCGTGTTTTCGCTTTATTGATATTTAACATCAGAAGCTTTGCCTCATGCAAAGCATTTGGATTAGAAACATCCTTAAGTTCCCCAAACCCAAAATTATCAATAATAGAAGAAGCTACTTCCCAAACTGTCAATACACTTTCTTGCTCAGGACCAAAATTCCATCCCTCACAAAATTCCGTTGGTTTTTCCCACATTTTTTGAGCTAACAGCATATACCCAGATAAAGGCTCTAATACATGTTCCCAGGGACGAACAGCTTTGGGTGATCTTATTTCTATAATCCCTGTAGTTTCAAGAGCACGGATACAATCTGGTATAATACGATCCTTAGCCCAATCTCCACCACCAATAACATTACCAGCACGAACAGAAGCCAAGGATACATGATGCTTTTTACCATAATCACTAGGATTAAAGAAAGAGCGTCTCCAAGATTGTATAGCAACCTCGGCAGCTCCTTTTGATGAAGAGTAAGGATCATAACCACCAAATGGATCTGTTTCTACATAACCTTTTAACTGTTCACAGTTATCATAGCACTTATCTGTAGTAATCATCACACCGACTTTTACACTTGGTGTTGAGCGAATAGCCTCCATCACATGAATGGTTCCCATCACATTCACTTCGTATGTTTCTACAGGAATATCATAACTTAATCGAACCAAAGGTTGGGCTGCGAGATGGAAGACAATCTCAGGCTGATACTCAGCAAAGATTTGCTTCATCTTCTCACCACCTCTGATATCGGCTCTAATATCGGCCTTTATTTTCTTCCCAATACCTGACAATACAAAGTTGTCCTTTTCGGAATAAGGATCCAAACCAACACCAACTACTTCTGCTCCCAACTCATGGAGCCAAATGGAAAGCCAGCTTCCTTTGAAACCTGTGTGTCCTGTTACTAAGACTCTCTTCCCTTTATAGAAATTATTAAATAAATCTATCATTGCTATATTTTATTTTCTAGGTACCTCTCTATTCCACTTCTTCCAAGGAGCTGTTCCTGTAGCAAGAAGCTTCTCTAACATATTCTTCTCTCTAATATTATCCATACACTGCCAAAAGCCTTCATGGATGTAAGACATCAACTGTCCTTCTTCCACCAATTTCTCCAATGGCTCTTTTTCGAAGACCGTACTATCGCCCTCTATGTAATCGAAAATCTGGGGTTCCAAGACCATATATCCTGCATTAATTGGTGCACCATCCAGCATGTTTTTCTCACGGAATGACTTAACGGCATTATCACCACCGATATTGAGCACACCCTTCTCCTGTGCCATCTTTACAGCTGTAAGAGTCGCAATCTTGCCATGAGCCTGATGGAACTCTAAGAGTTTATTGATATCTACATCACAAACTCCATCACCATATGTCATGAAGAATGGTTCATTACCCACATATTTCTTAACTCGCTTGATACGTCCACCTGTCATCGTATTATAACCGGTATCTACAATAGTCACTTTCCAAGGCTCCAACTGGCTATGCTGTATAGTAACCTCATTGGTTCCTTTTGTCCAATCGTAACTAACATCACTATTATGAAGGAAATAATTGTTAAACCATTCCTTGATGTATTCTTGCTTATAACCTGCACAGATAATAAACTCATTGTGGCCGTAATAAGAATACTCCTTCATAATATGCCACAGAATTGGCATACCACCAATTTCAATCATTGGCTTTGGTTTAAACTGGCTTTCCTCACTAATACGTGTGCCAAAGCCGCCTGCTAAAAGTACTAACTTTCATATTTTTATAATTATGATTTTTATAACAACAGATATCTTCCCACTCTAGTATACTTAGTCAATAGGTGTGTCATCAACCATGATAACATAAATATAAGTATCCAGCATAATAATGGAAAGATAATATAACGCTCATGTATAAAGTTATGCAAGAATTCAGGACGAGTTATGTTCCATATAATCCATTGATGGAAAACATAAATGCCCATACTGCATTTCGCTATAGATTGATAACTATAGTAAGCAATTTATCTTGCGATAATTTTACAGAATTTGCCCCCCCGGAATTGAAAGCGAAGAGCAATAAAAAGATGTAACTCAAACTATGAATAAGGATTAGATGAGACTTATCCAGTATAGAAAAAGCTACATAGCATAGAAAAACTGCTATCCAATATTTCTTCATAAGTCTTAAGAAATTCTCTTTGTATTGGAATACCAGATATCCTATATAGAAATAACAATAGTAATATAAAGGCAAAAACAGTCCGAAAGGAACATTTGGACTAAGTCCACCCTTGCCTTTCGCTATTACAACTGCCACACTAACACACATTGCTACTATGTTGTATTTCTGACCTCTCTTCTCTATCAACCAGCAGACTATATAGCAATAAAAGAGCATTAGACAATACCACAAGTGGCTCGGCTTACCATAAAACATTTCTGGGAGGAAATTGCGATTCACCTCTGTAAGATTTGTCAATGCACCCAGCACCATAAATGGTACGAGCAACCTATGTATCTTATTTTTCAAAAAAGGCTTAAACTCTTGATACTTTTGCTTTTTTCTTAGTAAGAAACAGAACAAATAGCCTGCCATAAAAGTAAACAGTGGCATATTTGCATCAGGAGTCAAGAAACTGAAAATTTTACAGTAAACTCCATCCAATGGCGAGTTTCCGTATCCCCAACAAATGTATGAGCAATAGCTGTGCCATGCTACAAGGGAGATAACCGCAAGACATCGCAGCAACAAAACATCTTGAAGTGTTGTCTTTGATTGATTCATAAATGTTTTTAGAAATTATATTCTCACGTTTATGTTTTTTATTTGCTGAACTCTTTAATTCTTTGTTCTTCCTTTAGCTGGCAGACTAAGAGTTGACCATGCTTTTCGGCTATGATGTAGCCGTCTAAGCCTTGGACTACTACCTTGGTTTCGTCAGCGGTGTGGACTACGCAGTTCTTGCAATCGTAGAGGCGGATGTCATTACCTACCTTGCATTGCCGTCTTCATCTTGTGGGAGGAGGGTGCGAAGGCTGCCCCAGCTGCCTAAGTCGCTCCAGCCGAACTCGGCAGGCAGAGTATAGATGTCCTTAGACTTCTCCATTACGGCGTAGTCGATGCTGATCTTTTCGCAGGTTGGGAAGAGCTTGCCGACTACTTCTTTCTCCTGTTCGGTATAGAAAGAAGGTGCCATTTCGTCCATGATGGCTGCAAGCTTGGGCTGGAAGGTGCGGATGGCTCGGCTAATGGTGTCGATGTTCCACACGAAGATGCCGGCATTCCAATAGTAGTTGCCAGCTGAGAGGTAGTGCTCGGCGGTGGTGAGGTCGGGCTTCTCCTTGAAGGCTTCCACCTTATATATCTCGTCTACGTCCGTGAGGTCGGCAGCAGCGATGTAACCGTAACCAGTTTCGGGGCGACTTGGCTTGATGCCAATGGTGACGATGGCTTCCTTGTCAGCGGTATAGTTGAGTGCCTTGCGGAGGACACGCTGATATTCTGTGGTGTTGATAACCAAGGCATCAGAGGAAGTTACTACGATGTTGGCATTGGGATGCTGCTTCTGGATTTTCCAACAAGCGTAAGCAATGCAGGGGGCTGTGTTGCGTGCCTCTGGCTCGGCGAGGATATTATCTGTGGGCATGTCAGGTATCTGCTCCTTGACAATGCTGATATATTTCTCGTTGGTCACCACCCACATGTGCTCTATAGGACAGATAGGCTTTAGTCTGTCCACAGTAAGCTGGATGAGTGAACGTCCAACGCCCATTACATCGATAAACTGCTTGGGGTAGTCGGGGGTGGACATGGGCCAGAAGCGACTACCAACGCCGCCAGCCATAATTATAACTTGCGTACTACTCAACATTTTGTATGTGATAAATGATTTGTTATTACTTATTAGATGCGAAATATACCTAACACAGATTACACCGATGACACGGATGATAATGGTTACAAATCTTCACTGCTATACATAATTCAATTTTTTAAATTCAGCAGCGAAGTTACTTCTTTCTAATTTAAGCCCTAATTTGAGTGCTTACATTATATGTCTAGACAATTCAGAAGTCTACCAGTCCCAATGTATTCAATATAACACGGCTCGTATACAACCACACCACCATCATAAAGAGCATTCGGAAGTAAAGTGGCAACGTTTTCTTCGCTATTCGCTTGTTGTTATTTGATGATTGAGACATATTCTTTAAAAATATAAATCCTCCTCGTGCGTATAATAAACATCATTGCTAAACACAGAAATTGGATTTGCTGGTATAGCGTCCAAAAACTCTTGCTTAGTAATAGGTAAACCATTCCAAAAAGACTCCGTGAACTCATCTTGAGAATCGATGTAGCGTCTGACATCCTCATTTTTCTTTTTTGACAAAACATGTATGTAATGAATTATGAAGTATGATAAATCATCGGCTCTTCGATTGTTGAGTTTGTCAAATGATTCAAAAATTCTTTTCACTACTTTATAAAAGGTATTTTCTGGTATCAGAATACAAACTTTAGACGAAAGGATGGCAAAGTCATCCTTGTTTTTGGAATAATCAAAACAGTCCTTGCTTAATGGGATAAATATTTTATTCTCAGCAACTCGTCTTGAAGCACGTCTCGACACATTTATTATCATCCAATTTGACTTGTCTACCTTTTCTTTACGCTTCCAACAGATACACAGCTTACGGTGGATTCTATCTCCATTCAAAGAAGAAATTTCAAAATCAGAATAGAAAAGATTGTCCACATAGCTTGTTGTATATTGATTAGGGAACACACACTCTAAAGCCTCATTTGCACAGAAACTCTCAGTACACTCTCCTAAAATCTTCATGGCTGTATGCGAAGACTCTTTAACCTCTCTCATGATGTCTGTTGCAGCATTATATGCTCTGTTTTCTATCGTCCATACCTTATTAGGAAAATCATTTAAACTTAAAAGTTTGCGAGCTGTTTGGTCCTCTATTGTTAAAAAGGCGATTTCCTTGGCACACTCATCAAAAATTTCTTGTGACAAGATGCAATTACGCCCATAGTTATCTTCTACAATTTTGTTGAGAACATAACTAATTTCTGCCGAAGCCCAAGTCAAAGAATAAGAAGCCGTCAAATCCCGAGTTTGATCATCAACGATTTTCAGGAAAGAGCGATAGACCGCACGAAGCATGTTATCATACTTGTCACCTCTCTCTATATTGGTACGAGCAACATTGGTATATGGCGCATTTTCCCCGAAACAATTTGCTATTGAAACATAGGCAAAATTCTTAAAGCCTGGGGTATTTGATGTTACTCTAATACCTTCTATACATGTACCCACAAGTGGAGTATCACTAGAAATATCAAAATCATGATTATCGCATAATCTCCAAACTTTTGTCAAAGGGTCTTTTTTAAGCAAAGAGGTAACTTCGACTCCATTTTTTCTCACAATATCAACCTTATAATTGGCATCAGATTCCATGATGCTTGGGAGGCTAACTGAGCATAAATGTAATCCTTGGCTGAGTCGAATCCAACTTTCTCCTCTTCTCCATCCACACTATAAGTAACTTGCATTGACGGAAGGACAATCCATTTCTTGACAATAGTCTTAAAATCTTTCGTATCAATCGAAGGACGAAGACGAAGAATGAACGTAGAACCATGCTCGCCATCTAAAATTTCGCTATTAGTTCTTTCTTCACGCATTATAAAGTTTCCATGAAGATCTTTTATCTGCAGTAAGCGTGTAACCCCTCCTACTTCTTTTGTATAAATATCAACATCATCGCATACCATAAAGCATGTAAGTAATCCTATTCCAAAATGGCTTATAGAATGGAATGATGGATGTTCGTTGATAAAATCTGGATCTTGATAGCGAGAACATCCTACACGTAAAAGATGCTTGAATATTGAATCTTGGCTCATACCAGTTCCATTGTCCTGTACCTTTAATTCTCGTTTTACTTTATCATAGCAGATTTTTATCTTGGGTTCATAATGAGCTGTAGACTTTAATGTGGAATTATACAAACGGCAAGCATCTATGCCATTCTGCACTAATTCACGCAAAACAACCGTAGTATCATTGTAGAGCGTATGTCCCATTAATAAGTCAAGAATTTTCTTTTTATCAATCTCGAAGTACAATTTTCGAGTTTCAAATCCTTTTCCGACAATTTTATCACGGTTTATGCCTATCCATGGATAATTATAATCTTTTGTAGTTCTTCCCTTTACCTTATCATAAATGTGATGATTCTTCTCTATTTCTTTTTCTGCATAGTTCAAATAGGAGTCGAATGAGAAATAAGCAACAGGATCATAGAAACAAGCTTGAATCTCAAACTTAGTCGGTTGTTTTGTCTTATCAATATTTCCTTCCTCATCCTTGTCATAATATATATTTACTTGCTTTACTGAGTGTTGCTTTACCCATTCTGTTTGACTAAATGGATCTTTGACATCTATCACATTATATTCAGTAGAAGGCGTCCTGTCATGCGTAATATGAAGCAAATCCGCTGTTCTCAGCAATAAAGAGACATACAGCAAGTTGGATGTTTCTTCATCCGAAGAACCAAAAGCCTTATTGACATCCAATGCATCTATATCCAGCTCATCAACTTGATGTGATTCACAAATCAATGCCAAAGATTCCTTTAATTCATTATCAAAACCTTTTAGCATCTCTGATAATTCTGTTTGAAAGCCATTACTCACAATATCACCCGTATTCTCTATCCATGACTTGACACGCCTACCATGATTGTGCCGAACAAATTCCTGATATATAAATCGCTCTCGGTTATCAGAGGCATAGCCAATAGTTTGTCTTTCAAATCATCCTTACTCAACAAAGCAGTCTTAAAGTCAACATATTCACTGTTTGAATCCCTTGCCTCATATTCTTCCTTGCTTACAAACATACCCATGTCGTGGAAATAAACGGCAAGAGTTATCATCAACCAATCTGCTCCTGTCATTACCTCTTTGGTTTGTGAGGGTATGATCTTATCTAATAAGTTTAACACACCATTCACATGAGAAATATCATGTTTAGTATATTCATCAAAAATGCCATTTGCGCCTATCTTTGACAAAATAACAGCAAGTTTATCTTTAATCAATGGTAAGTTTATACCTTGGAAAGCAAATAACTTTACTGCTTCCTCAGCTTTTTTCTCAGCAAAACAATTTAATTCCATAGCTTATTCTATTTCATCAGTGTCAATTTTTGATTTATAAGGGGTAGTTAACTCAAAAGAAACTATACAATTTGAAAAATAATTAAGAAGCATTTCTGAAAATCGACCATGATAAACAGAATACTCCATCATAGTCATTTTAATTTCTTTCCTACCCAATATTCCAAATTCTAGTATGTCATCTTTATATATAGGAGTAAACCAAGCCTTATTCTTCCATTGTGAAGCAGAATGAGTAAAATCCCCTTCTTCATCATACTCCCATGTATCAATCTCTTTATTGTCAATCTTTCTTTTCAATACCGCCAATATGACAGCAGGAGCGATTGACACTTTTAATTTTATTGCCATATTTTATTTTTCAAATAATTGCTTCAAAGCATTAACGAATTTTGTAAAATCTACATTATTTATAATGTCATCACACAATCCGGTTACAAAAATATCCTCAGAGGTACCAATCGAAGCCAAATGCTTTATCAATACCCCATAAAAATTTTTATTATTGTCGGTAGCACCTCCAATGTACCTTTATTATATTCGGCAACAATATCACTGAGAGACGAAACTATAAAATATTTGTCATTTATAATACGTCGTAAAATAGGGTTAGTATTTTCTTTTATCACTGAATACAAAAATTTCTCCACACTTAATATTGGCAAGAACAAATGAGGTAAATTCTTTTGTGCTTTATTCAGTTTATCTTGCATATCTCCATCCAAAACTGAGACAATCTTGACATTAGTACCAAGTATTTTTTTTGAATAAAGTTCCTTATGTAATTCCAACACATTATCAGCTCCACCAACTGGGACACAATGAATAAGTTTACTACTTCTTAGATTATTCATAGAAAGTACTCGATTAACAACCAATTGTGCAAGATAATCCTCAACTAAAAGTAAAAAGTCTGGAGAAACATTACTATAAAGATCACGAATAAGATAGCTAGGATAGCAATTGGATTCCAATGTAAGATTACCATTATCATTATTTAATCTATACAAGGAAGATGGTTTCATACGCCTTATTACTTCAGGAGAGTGACTTGACAAATAAATCACCAAATTAGAATGCTCATTTACCAATTTTTGTAAATATTCCATAAGGCGATTGATTGCAATAGGATGCAAAGCCAATTCTAATTCGTCTATAAGAACTAATACTTTCTTATCTACAGGAAGAGATCTACGCTCTATAGAATTGTAAAGAAAGTGGAGTAAGGATATCAGTAGACATTCTCCAGAACTCATTCGATATTGACTAATTAAACTATCACCGACACGTATAAAATATGGTCTATTATTTATTCCTAACTCCTCTGCAACCTTTTTGTTTTTAAGACGCATAAGTGTTCTATAATGCGTCAAATCACCATGAATGATGTAACTTAACTGTTCCTTTACTTGTTGATCAGCATCAGCTATTTTTTCTTCTGTAATTTTACCTTCTTGAATCATTTGCTCAATATTGGTAGAATCTTCAAATCTTGTTCCATAGAACAAACTTCCTTCATACATTCCATTGTATTTGAAGGATTGTCCTTTAGATATTAAATGACGTGATGAATTCCAACACCATTTTTGTACAAGCCCCCCAAGTCGATATTCTACAAAAGAGTTATTATCAATATCACCATCTTGCAATTTACGTAATTGATATTTAGACAACAACTGAGCCATGCACAACATCAAGGAGCTTTTTCCACAAGCATTTGCTCCAACAAACGTATAAATACCATTATCAAAAGGAACTTCAAGTTCCGCTTTCTTGATATTTTTTATATGCAAGATATTAATCTTTAAAGTTTCCATCTATTCGTAAGCACTAAATTACTCCCAACCCCTTATAAACGGGGGCTGGAGAGCCATTGATTATTTTTGTTTTTAACTTTTGTTTGTTTGAATTTACCGTGCAACAGCACTGGGGAGAAACTTTTCGTAGTCCTTCTCACCCTCTATAAGTTTGCTAAAT
>ENA-OQHY01000117-OQHY01000117.1-human-gut-metagenome-genome-assembly--contig:-NODE-117-length-43809-cov-5.386567_pt1 | contig 43809 bp, 43 predicted proteins | sample MGYA00242570_ERZ504733 | MGnify/ENA primary metagenome ERZ504733 (study PRJEB26092, sample SAMD00036219) | human gut metagenome | host: Homo sapiens | study: EMG produced TPA metagenomics assembly of... | reverse complement strand
TTGCCACCGATTTTCTCAACAACAATAACTCCGATATTGCCGGATGGATATTTCTTTTTGCGGACAAACATAGTTAAAAAACCTTTCGTGTCACCCAATATTAGGTGACACAAAGATACAAAATATTTGTTTATCAACAAGTTATAAAATGTATGTTTTTTGAGTGACGAAGTCAGGAAAAAAACTATGGAATAAGAGGAGTGTTTTTTGTGTTTTTAAGTGGCAGGTTAAATTCTTTATACCTAATTATTGTATTTTTGTAGTATATTATCGTTTTGTGTGTTGGTTATTTGTTGTGTGTGTAGCATCCGCATCGACCGGCGCAGACATCCGCATCGACCGACGCAGACATCCGCATCGACCGGCGCAGACATCCGCATCGACCGACGCAGACATCCGCATCGACCGACGCAGACGTCCGCATCGACCGACGCGGATTGCATAAGTACGAAAAAAAAGACCGAGCAAGGTGGTTGTACACCTGCTCGGTCTTTATGTATTGTATATCAAAAAATGAGGTTTTGCCTCTTAACTACCAAAGAGTTAATCGCCAATGCCCTGATTTTTCTTTGCCTCAATCATCTTCTGGAGGATGTCAGCCGGGATGGCGTTCTTGTTAACCATGTAGTCCATTGTGTTGGCTACGATATAGTTCTTTGTCATGTACCAGATGCCCTTGTAGTCGCCAGTCTCGCCCCAAGAGTTTTTCACCATGTAGTATTCCTTGCCATGCTGGTCCTTAGCAATACCGAAGATAAGCATGCCGTGGTCGTCGGTGAGCTCCCAGTTGTCGAAGCGCTGCTGACGCTGCTCTGCTGTCGGCTCGAGCTCAGGCACCTTGCAGCCGAGTGAGTCGATGAGGTTTGTGCGCTTTGCCGGAGAAAGCTTCAACCAGCGAGCCATGTCGCTGCCAGAGAGGCCCTCTGCCTTCTTTGTATCTACGAAGTAAGCAAGACCCTTGCGTGTGAAGCCCGGCTCGCTAACGTCGCCACCCCAAGCTACTGTGTAGCCGTTCATGACAGCGTTCTCGAGGATGCGTGCCATGTCCTCCATCGGAAGGTTCCATGACAGCGGGTTGCGCCAGTTGTCCTGCACCTCAACAGCGTACTGTGTGTAGTACGGGTGGTGTGAGTAGCTTGTGATTGTTACGTAGTCGTCGAAGTTCAAACCGAGGCTTGCTGCGAATGACTTCGGAGTGTACTCCTTGCCTTCGTATGTGAACTTCTCCGGACACTGACCGAGGTAAGCGTCGAGGATGCCCTGGAGACCCACCTTCCACTGCGAAGAGATCTTGTTAGCTGTGCTCTTAGCGATGCCTGCTACGTACGGCTCAAGCTGACCGAAGAACTCGTTGAAGTTGTTGAGCGAGTCGCCGTAGAGTGAACCTGGGAACGGCATTGCGTCCTCCGGGCAGATACCCTGGTTCTTCAGTACGTGCAATACGTCGTAAGCCGAACCGCCCTGAGAGAACTGGCAGTCGCCGTGGAGGCGTACAACCTGAACGGCGCGGTCCATATAGGTCTTGTTAGCTACGAAAGCCTCGCAGAGGTCGTAAGTTTTGCCTGTAGCCTTGAGAATTTCGCTCTCGAAGTATGAGAGAGTAGAGTAGTCCCAGCATGTGCCGCTACGATTTTGGTCCTTGATACTTGTGATCGGGTTCTCCTTGATTGTCGTGAAGACAGGCTTGTTGCTCGATGCAGCCTTCTTTGGCTTAGCTGCGTTTGCGCTCATCGCAAAAACAGCGAGAAGTGCGAGTGTTAAGATTTTCTTCATGTGATTTTGTTGTAATTTATTAAATTAATTGTTGTTTATTAAGCAATGTCTATTTGTTCTCTGCCATGTATGCTTCGATATCCTTCGGGTGGTAGGGTATTCTGTCCTTGCCGAGGAAGCGACATCCGTCTTTTGTGATGAGTATGTCGTCTTCGATGCGTATGCCTCCGAAGTCCTTGTAGGTCTCAATTTTATCGAAGTTGAGGAACTCGGCGCAGTGGCCTGAAGCCTTCCAGTCGTCGATGAGTGCAGGGATGAAGTATATGCCAGGTTCGTCGGTCACGACGAAGCCCTCCTCTAAGCGGCGGCCCATGCGCAGGCAGTTGGTGCCGAACTGGTCGAGGCGCGGACGTGTCTCCTCGTCGAAGCCTACGTTTATCTGGTCGAGACCTTCCATGTCGTGCACGTCCATGCCCATCATGTGTCCCAGTCCGTGTGGCAGGAACATGGCGTGAGCACCTGCTGCCACGGCCTCGTCCACGTCGCCCTTCATCAGTCCTAATTCCTTCAGACGCTCGGTCATCAGGCGGCATATTGAGAAGTGTACGTCCATATACTTCACGCCGGGCTTTGCTACCTCGAGTGCGTGATCGTGACATGCCTCAACGATAGAGTAAATCTCGAGCTGACGGTCGGTAAACTTGCCGTTGACGGGGAATGTGCGTGTGTTGTCTGAGCAATAATTATTGATTGTCTCCGCTCCGCAATCGCACAATACGAGGCGTCCACTCTCAAGTTTTGCCATCGACGGATTGCCGTGCATTATCTCGCCGTGCTGACTGAAGATGGTGGCAAAGCTTGTCATTGCTCCGTAAGATAGGGCTATGCTGTCTACTTGTCCGGCTACGAACTTCTCCGTAAGGCCTGGTTTTGTAAGGCGCATGGCAGTGGTGTGCATCTTGTAGCCGATTACTGCTGCACGCTCAAGTTCTTCTATCTCTTGCTGCTCTTTGGTAGAGCGCATCTTCACAACGGCACGAATAAGTTCGAGGCTTGCCGCTTCCTTCTGCTGAACGGGGTGTATGCCGAGCAAGTCGAATATCTGTATCTTAGTGTCGTGTCGATAAGGTGGAAGGAAGTGTATGCGGCGTTTCTGTCGCATCGCTTCGTTGCAAATGCTCTTGAGCGATTTCATGGGGCTGTGTTAGCCACGCCGACACGTTCTGCCATATCTTTCACGCTGTCAACACTGCCATACCACACGATATCTTCAATGTCGATATCGTCGCCGACGAGTGTCTCTGTGCCGTTATCGAGGTCGATAACACCGACAAGACCGTCTCGGTTGAGTCCGAAATAATAAAGAAATGAGGAGTCTTGACGGAATGGATAGTAACCATTTGAGGGGTAGTTACATGGCGACTCGTTGTTGCCGAAGAGTATTATAATACCGTCTTTCATAAGCTCTCGGAGCTTGGCGCGACGGCCAACGTAGGTTGCTTTGTCAAACATATAACCTTGTTTTTTGTTATTATTTGCACAAAGTTACGTTAATTTGAAGACATAACAAAACGATAACGCCATTTTATGTTTTATTATGATATTGTTTCGTTTTGATTTCTATTAGAAGAAATAAATATGCGAATAATATTAAATTGGTTATATTTATTCTTCGAGAGTAGAAATGCTATTCTCAAATCTGTGCACACAACAACTCATAACCTCTACCGGAGCATAGAAGAAATACTTCTTGTAGTTGCGGAATGTTTTTTTCATGGCTTTTGAGTTGTTCGACACGAAAACGCCTGAGGAATGATGAAACTGCCATTCGTCTTGCTTGATGACGATTGGTGCGTCGAGGGCTTCGAGTGCCAGCTCGTAAGCTTTCGGCGTAATGTCTTTTATGAATGGTATCTCGTCCTTCTCAAAGCCCAATGTCTTGATGAGAATGCTTGCCTCCAACTGCGCAATCTTTGTCAGCTGTAGACGATTGAGCCAGTTTTCAAGCTTTATAAAGTCGATTTTATCACCATCGTGACGCAGAAACGCACCGATACGCACGATGTTTGCGAAGTGCAAACCGTTGGTGAGTATGGTTTGTGTTGTCTGTACGATGATGTCAAGGAAGTTGAGGGTCTCTATCGACGAGTCGTCGCTCAGCGGCTCCGACTTACGTATCTTCTTCAAGCGACTATTTAGTAGCAGGTTCTGCATTCGTGAGAAGCCCGCATCAGGCAGGTTCTGTAGTCCGCCCACGGCTGGTATGTCAGCGCGGTCTGCAAAGTACTCTCCCAAGCCGTGTGTTTCTGCCAGTTTGGCAAGTACGTTCCATTTGTATTTGGACATGGGCTCAATGTCTTCGCTCATCCCAAATACCTTATTTTGAATAATACGAAAAAAGTTACGCTTTATTATGTCCATAATAGAATGTTGAATGTGGAGTGTTGAGTATTTAATGTTGAATGCCGGATGTTATGAGTATCTGCGCGGCAGACGGAAGATGATAGCTACAGCCACACATAACGTCAGAGCCATGGGGTAGAACAGATACGGCATTATTCTGATGGGGTTCAGCTGCGTCAGTCCGGCTGCCATAAGCATCTGTGCGCCATAGGGTATGAAGCCCTGCGCGCAGCACGAGCAAGTGTCGAGTAGACTTGCCACCTTGCGCTTGTCGAGCTCGAAGCGCTCGCTGATGCGTCGTGCTATATTTCCGGTGGAGATAATAGCCACGGTGTTGTTGGCTGTGCAAAGGTCTACGATGGCCACCATGAGGCGATAACAGCTTCTGCACCGCGCTTGCCCTTGATGTGCGATGTTGTCTTGGCGATGATGAAGTCGATGCCGCCCTTCTTGTGCACTATCTCGAACACGCCGCCGGCAAGCATTGTTATTATGATCAGTTCGCCCATCGACAGTATGCCGTCGCCCATTGAGTGGAACCACTCGTACACGTCGAAGCTTCCGTCGAGTATGCCGATTGTTCCGGTTATTGTTAGTCCGATGGTGAGCACCGCCATTACGTTCATGCCGGCGATGGCTGTAGAGAGAACGGCGAGGTAGGGTAGTATCTTCACGTAATTGATGCCATGCACATTGGCAAGTGGCGACATCTCTTGTCCTAAGAAGACGTATATGGCAAGCGAGAGGATTGCTGCAGGGAGAGTGATGAAGAAGTTCACGCGAAACTTGTCGTTCATCTTGCAGCCTTGCGTACTCGTAGCAGCAATGGTGGTGTCGGATATGAACGAGAGGTTATCGCCGAAGAACGCACCGCCTACTACTACAGCTGTCACTAACGCCACGTCCAGTTGCATTGTGGTGGCGAGTCCGGAGGCTATCGGCACGAGTGCTACTATGGTTCCTACGCTTGTTCCTATCGACAGGCTTATGAAGCATGTCGCAATGAACAGCCCGGGCAGCACCATGTTGCTCGGCAGTAGCGAGAGCATTGTGTTTACGGTGGCATCAACTGCTCCGATGGCTTTTGCCGAGTTGGCAAAGGCACCAGCCAATACGAATATCCAAAGCATCGTCATGATGTTTGGCGCACTGGCTCCGCGACTGAAGGCTGCTACGTTCTTTTGCAGACTCTTGCCGCCTGCTATTGTCACAGCGTAGATGCCCGAAATCATGAACGCTACGCTTATCGGCACCTTATAGAAGTCGCCCGCTATAATCGATGTTACAAGATATAGAGTGATAAATACCAAAAGAGGGCTTATCGCAAGAACTCCTTTTAAATTGTTCATAGTTGTATCTTTTTTTAGTCTGCGTGTATGGGCAAGATGCCCATACCTCCTATCTTTTGCTTGGTTGGTGCAGTAGGGACTGCTGCACCTCCTACTTTTTTTACTTTTATCTGTCCTTTTTACTTTTTTGCTTTTATCAAAGCTGTGTGCGACGGTAGAAATCAACATTCTCTTTCGTTAGAAGCTCGATTGGCATATAGTTTACGGGTTGCACTTTCTTCTTCAGCACAATGGCTTTGAACAGAGTGTCTACACAACTATAGCCTTGCTGGTAGCCGTGCTGCGCGATGATAAACGACATACTGCCCTGGCGCAGACATTCTGCGTTCTTTGCCACCATATCGTAGCCCATAATCTGTATGTCGCGCATGTTGTTGCGAAGCAGGAACTCGCCCACAATGTGTGCTTTTGAATTAAGTGTTATGCAATGATGTGTGTCGGGATGCTGCTCAAAGAATTCTTTAAGTATAGCATCGTATTCGCTGCGTGTACCCTTGAAAGGTACGCATAGTTCTGTGATTTTAATCTGTGGGAAATGGTCGTGCATATAATGGCGAAAGCCACTTCGCGGTTCACCTGCTGCTTACTGGTCACCTTGCCGTCCTTCATCTGCTTGAAAAGCATGATTTCCTTTTCGTTTGAAGCGATGAGCATAAGCATTTTGGCAGCAAAGTAACCGCTGCAGAATGAGTCCTGACCGAAGAAAGAGAGCGGTTTAAGGTCGGGCATATAGGAGTCGAGCATCACAAATGGTATCTGTTGCTCGTGGAGAATATCAGTGAATTGTTTGGTTGTTTCGATGTCCTGTGGCACTATTATTATGCCGTTGGGGTTCGATGCGAGGCATTGTGTATAACAATCGATGAATGAATTGTTATTGAAACGCTCATAATACATAATCTTTACGTTAATGTTGAAGTCGCGCCTTACCTCTATAGCCTTCTGCACGCCCTGCTCTATCTCTTCCCAATAGGCTTCCGACTCATGCTGTGGTATGAGCGCATAGAACACGTATGTCTTGTTGTAAGCCAACGCGCTTGCATAGACATTGGGCTGATACTCCATCTCCTTGAGAGCCTTCTCTACTTTCTCGCGTGCCGGTGCCGATACATTCGGACGATTGTGTAGTACGCGGTCTACTGTTCCGACCGACACGCCTGCTCTTTCTGCAATATCCTTAATTCTGATTTTCTCCATTCCTAATGGTTGTGCGTTTCTTTTTGGGTTTGTTATTATATGATTGGTACAATGATGCGCCAACCCGCATATTACGTGCAAATTTAAATAAAAATATTGAAATATCCACTCCTCGGATGCAACTTTATTGCTTCGATTGAAGATTTTCTGTTTTACATGCGCTTGTCTGATAAAATTTTTGTTATTTTGCATTGAAATTCGAAACGTATCGAATGTATTTTAGGTTTTAAACACTATAAAGATGAAACTATTCAGAAGTATAGTTGAACTTCAGAATGAGTTGTTTGAAGTTCGGAAGTCAGGAAAAAAGGTAGGTATTGTGCCAACAATGGGTGCCCTCCATGAGGGCCATGCGTCGCTCGTAAAACGCAGTGTTGCGGAGAATGGAGCGACCGTAGTTTCTGTTTTTCTTAATCCGACTCAGTTCAACGACAAGAGCGACCTTGAGCGCTATCCGCGCACACTTGATGCAGACTGCGCTTTGTTGGAGCTTGTGGTGCCGATTATGTTTTCGCTCCGTCAGTAGAGGAGATGTATCCCGTAGAGGACAAACGTCAGTTTGAGTTTCCACCAGTCACAACGGTGATGGAGGGTGCGCATCGTCCGGGCCATTTCAACGGTGTGTGTCAGGTTGTATCGCGCCTATTTTATATTGTACGTCCAGATCGTGCTTATTTCGGCGAGAAGGACTGGCAGCAGATTGCTGTCGTGAAGGCAATGGTGCGCTTCCTCAAGCTTGATGTGCAGATTGTCGAATGTACTACAATACGCGAAGCCGACGGCTTGGCAAAGAGTTCACGCAACACGCTACTCTCTGCCGACGAGCGTGCCATCGCTCCACGCATCTATGAGGCTTTGCAGTCGAGCCGCGAGTATGCCAAGACACACACATTGGCAGAGACTCACGAGTATGTAGTCTCTACCATCAACGCTGTAGACGGACTTGAGGTGGAGTATTTCTCAATCGTCGACGGTGACACATTGCTTGACGTTGCTAATTGGGACGACAGTGCGTATGTAGTAGGCTGCATCACGGTTTATTGCGGCAAGACACCGATACGTTTGATTGACCACATTACTTATAAGAAATAGTTTCTCAGAAATATGATGATAGAAGTATTAAAGTCGAAGATTCATTGTGCGCAGGTAACACAAGCGAATCTTAACTATATCGCAGCATCACCATTGACGAAGACCTCATGGATGCTGCCAATATGATTGAAGGCGAGAAGGTGCAGATTGTGAACAACAACAACGGTGAGCGTTTCGAGACATACATTATCAAGGGCGAACGCGGATCGGGCTGCATCTGTCTCAACGGTGCTGCTGCACGCAAGGTCGTAGTGGGCGACACTGTGATAATCATCTCCTACGCCCTCATGGACTTTGAGGAGGCAAAGACTTTCCACCCCTCAGTCATATTCCCAGAGAATAATAAAGTGTAGAGCTCGTGAGTTTTGAGTTTTGAATTTTGAGTTTTGAGTTTTGCGCTCGGCTTTGCCGCTTGCCAGAGTAAGAATTATAGGCTTCACCGATTAGGAATGGTTCTATTTTGAATTCGCAATTCACAATACTTAATTCTTAATTCAAAATGTGCAGAGCGCACAATTCTTGCTCTGGCAAGCGGCAAAGCCGAGCGCAAAACTCAAAATTCACAATTCAAAATTCTATTTATGCCAGATAATCCTACTGCAAAACGCTCTTCGAAAGCTGCGCCAAAGGCTTTCGATAAGAACTATGGTCATCTGCAGCCGCAAGCTGTGGATATAGAGAAAGTGGTGCTTGGTGCGCTTATGATTGACAAGGATGCGTTTTCTATCGTGTCCGAGACACTGCGCCCCGAAACATTCTACGAGCCACGCCACCAGAAGATATACAACGCCATACAGACACTCTCGATGAACGAGAACCCCGTCGACATTATGACCGTCGTTGACGAGCTAAAGCGCGAAGGTACTATCGACGACGTGGGCGGTGCGCCCTACATTGTCGATCTTAGTTCGCATGTGGCTTCTTCGGCTCACATCGAGTATCATGCCAAGATTCTTGCGCAGAAGTTCCTCGCACGCCAGCTTATCTCTTATGCCAGCGTCGTAGAGACAAAGGCTTTCGACGAGACGCAGGACGTGGACGAACTGATGCAGGAGGCGGAGGGTTCGCTCTTCGAACTCTCGCAGCGCAACATGAAAAAGGACTACACGCAGGTTGACCCCGTCATCACCCGTGCTATTGACATTCTGCAGAAGGCATCTGCCAACGCTGGCGGCTTGACGGGTGTGCCTACTGGTTTCGAGAAACTCGACGAGAAGACGAGTGGTTGGCAGAGCTCCGACCTCGTCATCATCGCCGGACGACCTGCCATGGGTAAGACTTCGTTCGCCCTTTCGCTCGCGAAGAACATCGCTGTCGACTATCATACGCCTATCGCCTTCTTCTCTCTTGAGATGAACAACGTGCAGCTCGTCAACCGTCTTATCTCCAACGTCTGTGAGATACCTGGCAACAAGATGCTCAACGGACAGCTCTCCGACGACGAGTGGGAGCGCCTTGACAAGAACGTGCGTAATCTACAAGGCTCGCCACTCTATATCGACGACACACCTGGTCTCTCTATCTTCGAGCTGCGCACCAAGGCACGCCGCCTCGTGCGCGAGAAGGGTGTGAAGATAATCATGATCGACTACCTCCAGCTTATGAACGCCAACGGTATGCGCTTCGGCAGCCGTCAGGAGGAGGTGTCGAAGATTTCGCAGTCGCTGAAGGGTCTCGCCAAGGAGCTTGACATACCTATCCTCGCTCTTTCGCAGCTCAACCGTACTGTCGAGAACCGTGAGGGTTTGGAAGGCAAACGTCCGCAGCTGTCCGACCTTCGTGAGTCGGGAGCCATCGAGCAGGATGCGGATATGGTGCTCTTCGTACACCGCCCCGAGTATTACCATATCCTCACCGACGAGAAGGGTAACGACCTTCGTGGCATGGCGCAGATTATCATTGCCAAGCACCGTAAGGGTGCCACGGGCGATGTGCTCCTCACGTTCCGTGGCGAGTTCACACGCTTCCAGGATCCGCAGAAGCAGTCGGCACCCATTGGCGATGCACCGTTTGGCTCGGAGATAATTGGTAGCAAGATGAATACAGGCGATATGCCGTTGCCGCCAGATATGATGGAAAGCGCACCTTTCGGCTCGCCTGCCGACCCTGCACCGTTCTGATAAAAGTAAAAAAGTAAAAAGGTAAAAAGGTAAAAAAGTAGGAGGTATGGGCATCTTGCCCATATCACGCAGCCTAATAAAAGCCCCTCCTACCTTTTTACTTTTTTACCTTTTTACTCTTTTACTTTTTTACTATGCGTTTTTCTCTCGGTGTATCACGCTGCCGCTTCCCTGATGTGTGGCAAGCACTAATACTTCGGCTATCTGCACGTGTTTCGGGGCGGAAGCTGCGTAGAAAGCTACGTCGGCAATGTCGGCACCAGTGAGCGGAACGATACCTTTGTACACGTTCTCGGCGCGGGCGTTGTCGCCGTGGAAGCGGACGTTGCTGAAGTTGGTCTCAACGAGCCCGGGCTTCACGTTCGTTACGCGAATTGCCGATTCGGCTACGTCGATACGCAAGCCATCGGTTATGGTCTTCACGGCTGCCTTCGTGGCGCAATAGACATTGCCACCGGCATATGCTGCGTCGCCTGCAACGCTGCCAATGTTGATTACGTGGCCCTCGTTGCGCTCTATCATAGCCGGCACGATGAGGCGTGTCATGGTGAGCAGCCCCTTTATGTTGGTGTCTATCATCGTGTTCCAGTCTTCGGGGTCGCCCTCGTATTCCTTTTCGAGACCGAGCGCGAGTCCGGCGTTGTTGATCAGAACATCAATTGTCTGCCATTCAGCTTCGAGCGAATCGATTGCCTGTTTTGCCGCCTCGGCATCGCGCACGTCGAATACCAAGGTGCGCACCTTCGTGCCTTCAGCTTCGAGCTGTGCCTTTATCTCTGCTAACTTCTCTGCGCGGCGAGCGTGAGAATAAGATTGTAACCGCCTTCGGCAAACTTTCTTGCGCAGGCTTCGCCGATGCCGCTTGTGGCACCGGTTATGAGTGCTATCTTCTTCATAATAGTCTGGTGTTAAATGGTTTGATATGTTCAGGTATAGCTTTACTTCACCACTTTGTGACCTTCGTCTATCCATGCGTTGTAGCCCTTGTCGAGCTCTACAACTACATAACCGTCGCGTACGAGTATGCCGGCTGCCTTCTTGCTGCGCTTGCCGCTGCGACAGTTCACGGCTATCACTTTGTCTTTAGGGAGCACTTCACACGCCTTCTGTTCGAAGTCGGGTTTCAGCACGTCTATATTAACGGCGTTCTCGATATGACCCGCAGCGAATTCTTCTGCTGTGCGCACGTCAAGTCGCACTACCGTTGTGTCGGCAATTATCTTCTCGTATGCGTCTGCCGATACGCTCTCGAAGCCCTTGTTCTGCGCCTTGCAAGAGAAGATGGCGCAGAGCATAGTAAGTATGCTCATGATTTTTATTGTTTTCATTATTATAATATGTGGTTAATCCTTAATAAGATAATGTCTTCTCGACTCGTATATGTCGTCCATGTTGTCTGTAGCCCATGAGATAAGGGCGTTGATGTGTGGCAGCAAGGTCTTTCCCTTGTCTGAGAGCGAGTATTCGACACGTGGCGGTACTTCGGCAAAAGCCTCGCGTTTCACCAGTCCGTCGGCTTCGAGCATCCTTAGAGTTGCTGTAAGCATCTTCTGCGATATATCGGGTATGTTGCGCTGAAGTTCCTTGAATCTCTTTGCTTCGTCTGTTTCGAGTGTGTATAGTACGAGCATAGACCATTTGTCGCCTATGCGCGAGAGTATATTGCGTATTGGGCAATTGGGGAAAAGTGCGTCTTTTACTTCGTTTGTATTCATGCAATTATGTGATTAGAGTCGTATTACTATACAAAAGTAACTATTAGAATTGACATGGTTGTCAACGATATTGTTAAACAACTTTAAACTACCGCGATGCAAGCGTCTTGTTTTCAGTATTAGTCACCTTAAAGTAACTGACTTACGTTTGCGTACCTACTTGTGTAGTGTTCTGGAACTTAGTAATTTTGCAGCAGTAAAAGCAAAATATGGTGGGTGTGGGGTATCTTGCTCATACCGCGAGCTACAAACGAAATTATTAATTAAAACAAAGAAAACAATGAAATCAGTAAAGACAACAAAGACGGGTAAGAATTTTACAGCAGTCAGTGTAGGTAAGCTTAGCGAGGTGAAGGATTATCTCCTCCAGCTGGGTGAAATGCAGATTTTGGGCAAGGTGTTCGTAGGTCAGGCTCTCGGCACAACAGGTGGCGAACTGTCTTTCCAGACATTCGCCCCAGGTCAGGACGGCGGTTTTCTGCATACGCACAAGAACCACGAGGAACTCTACTTCATCCTTCGAGGTGAAGGTCTGTATCAGGTAGACGGCGAGAACATTCCGGTAGGCGAGGGCAGCATCATCCGTGTGGCTCCCGAGGCAAGCGCGCCATCAAGAATACCGGTTCGGAAGAGATGCTTATGCTCTGCGTGCAGTATAAGAGCAACACGTTCACGGCAGAGGATGCCACAGACGGTGTGATACTGAACGAGGAACTCAAGTGGTAGTTCTATAATGGTGTAGCAGTACTTGTAGGGGAGAGTACTTGAGTACTGGTGGGTATATTACTCGAGTACGGTGGTGAGATTACTCGAGTATAGTTGTGAGATTACTCGAGTACTACATAGAGAGTACTCATTTTCTTACCTCAAGCACTGCTATTGTTGTTATCTTTCTGTTATCCCATCACCACATCGAGCACCATCATCAGCACGAAGCCGATGGCGAAACCTATAGTGCTGAGATTACTGTGCTGACCGCTTGAGGCTTCTGGTATCAGCTCTTCTACTACAACGTAGAACATGGCGCCAGCTGCAAAGGCGAGCATGTAGGGGAGTGCCGGTGTAAGAAATGAGGCGAGCAGGAGGACGGCGATGGCTCCGATTGGCTCGACGACTCCACTGAGAGAACCTAACACGAAGGATTTCCATCGGCTGTTGCCTGCCGCCCGCATTGGCATGGAGATGATAGCACCTTCGGGGATGTTCTGTATGGCTATGCCTAACGATACGGAAATGGCTGCGGCTAAGGAGATGTTTGAAACTTGGTTTTCGGCTCCGGCAAACACTACGCCTACAGCCATGCCTTCGGGCAGGTTGTGGATGGTTACGGCAAGGGTAAGCATGGCAGTTTTTGACAGGTGTGACTTTACGCCTTCGGGCTTGTCTGTGCCGATATGGAGGTGGGGTGTCAGTTCGTCGATAAGCAGCAGGAAACCTATACCCATGAGGAAACCTACGGCTGCAGGCACTACCGACCATGCGCCGCTGTCAGCCTTCATCTCCATCGCCGGAATAAGCAAAGACCACACGGATGCTGCCACCATCACTCCGGAGGCAAAGCCCAACAATGATTTCTGTAGCCGTGCGGACATTTCGTCTTTCATAAAGAACACGAAAGCCGATCCCAGCATCGTACCTAATAGCGGAATGAGAAGTCCTACGATTATTGTTGCTGTCATTTCTGTCATATTCTTCTTTATATTTGTTTGTTACGATGCAAAGATACAACTTTGTTGCGAGTCGGGCAATACCTAAAAGTTATGCTTCCTTACTTTTCGTACAGTTCTATCGGCAGTCCGTCGGGGTCGCTGAAGAATACAAAGTGCTTGCTCGTGTATTCGTCCGTGCGTATCGGCTCGTGCTTTATGTCCTTGCTGTCGAGTTCGCTGACAGCCGCCGCGAGGTCGTCCACCTCGAAAGCAAGATGGCGCAGACCGGCTGCTTCGGGATAGGAAGGACGTGCAGGAGGATTGGGGAAGGAGAACAGTTCTACGACGTACGAGTCGCCAAGAAAGCAGTCTGCCTTCCATGAGTGGCGTTGCTCTCGATAATGTTCGCTCTTGATCTTCATGCCGAGCACATCGGTATAGAATTGTTTTGAACGCTCGTAGTCGGAGCAGATTACGGCTACGTGGTGTACTTTGTTGAGTTTCATAATATTCTTTCTAATTTTCTGTTTATGTTATGCGCTGCAAAAATAATTGCTTTATATGTAAACTCAAAATTTTTATTGAGTAAATGGTGTGTTGTAAAAAAACGAGAGTAGAGAGTGGAATGTTGAAAGTTATGATTACCTTTGTTGGGAATTATTGTTGTTTGAAGAAACAACATATATTACAATAAGCACCCCGAAGACCTTCGCTTGCAATGCAGGCACGGCATCGTAGAGTTTGAAACCACCATGCATCACTTGCGCCGTTTCATCAAGCCAGACTCGTTCCTGCTCGACATTGGTGCAGGAACGAGACGCTACACATCGGCTCTTATGTCTGAAGGCTATCAGGCTCAGGCAGACGAGCTGTACGACTATGTGCGTATAGACGACATCAACCGACTTGACGAACGTGCCGGCTTGAAACGTGTAACCATCTTCTCGCCTGACGGGGCTTCCGACTATATGCGCACGCGTCTCAACCGTATGAGTGACGAGACGTTTGCGCGTTTCATAGAATATCAGAAGTGCATCTCGGAGCGTGCCGACCTTATTGGAGCCGGCAGCCATGTGGTGGATGTTGTAAGGGTGCCATGATAGAATGATAGTTGCTGTCTATTGCTGCATTGACAGAATCGTTTGTTGGTCTATGAGAGAATGAGTATCTTTGCACCATCAAATTAAGATTTGCAAACTTTTAAACACGTAAAAACATGACAGCAAGCAAAATGAAATACATTATCGTAGGTGGAGTTGCAGGTGGTGCAACTGCAGCTGCACGCATCAGACGTTTGACAGAGGATGCTGAGATAGTCCTCTTTGAAAAGGGTGAACACATATCATACGCCAATTGTGGTTTGCCTTACTATATAGGAGGGGTGATAGAAGACCGTGACCGCCTGTTTGTGCAGACGCCGGAGGCTTTCGGCAAGCGGTTCAATATCGATGTGCGCATATTGAGCGAAGTGACAGCCATTGATGCCGAAGCAAAGCAGGTGACCGTGCATACCGCTGACGGCAAAGAATACGTTGAGAGCTACGACAAACTGTTGCTTTCGCCCGGAGCATCGCCGGTTGTGCCTCCGCTTGAAGGTATTGACAGCAAGGGCATCTTCACCCTCAGAAACGTGAGCGATACAGACCGCATAAAGGCCTATATGGCGGAGCATAAGGTGAAGCGTGCCGTAATCGTGGGCGGAGGTTCATCGGCTTGGAGATGGCAGAGAATCTGAAGCATGCAGGTGCCCAGGTGGCTGTGGTGGAAATGGCAAACCAGGTGATGGCTCCTATCGACTTCTCCATGGCTGCTCTTGTGCACGAGCATCTGCATCAGCAGGATGTAAGGCTCTACCTGGAGCAAGCCGTAGAAGGTTTCTCACGCGAGGGAGACGAGCTGACCATCCACTTCAAATCGGGTGTCAGTCTGAAGGCCGATATGGTGTTGCTCAGCATTGGCGTAAGGGCAGAGACCCGCTTGGCTCAAACTGCCGGATTGAAGATTGGCGAGATGCGCGGTCTCTGGGTGGATGAATATCTGCAGACATCACATGAGCATATTTATGCTGTAGCGACGCCATTGAGTTTCCTCACCCCATAACGGGCAAGTCCTGGCTCAACTTCCTTGCAGGCCCTGCCAACCGTCAGGCACGCATTGTGGCAGACAATATGGTGTTGGGCAACAGGTTGAAATACGAAGGTTCTGTCGGAACGTCCATAGCCAAGGTCTTCGATATCACCGTGGCGTCCACAGGGCTTCCTGCCAAGCGCCTGAAGCAGATGGAGATACCATATCTCTCAGCTACTATTCATAGCGGCTCACATGCCGGCTATTATCCAGGCAGTAGGCAGATGGACATCAAGATAACCTTCTCGCCAAGTGACGGAAGGCTCTATGGCGCACAAATCGTAGGTTATGAGGGTGTGGACACGCGTATCAACCAGTATGCGCTTGCCATAAAGACCGGGGCTACGGTCGACGACCTCACCCGGCTGGAACATGCCTATGCCCCGCCTTTCTCCTCAGCGAAGGACCCCGTGGCTATTTCGGGATATGTGGCAGGCAACATTCTTGCCGGAAAGATGACTCCACTCTATTGGCGGGAGCTGGAGCAGGCTGACACCACGAAGGTGATACTTGTGGATGTGCGTACTGCCGACGAATATGCGTTGGGCACGATTGGCGGAGCCGTGAACATTCCGCTTGACGACTTGCGCGAGCGTATGGGCGAGATCCCTACGGACGTTCCCGTATGGCTCTTCTGCGGTGTGGGACTGCGTGGCTATCTGGCTTCCAACATCCTCAAGGCCAACGGCTATCGGGACGTAAGAAATCTTATAGGCGGACTTAAAACCTATAGGGCTGCTACAGCCAAGCTGGTTGCTCCTGCAGACTTCGACACCGCAGCGGACAGCCATTCAAGCGAGGCGGCTGTACATTACAACCATTCGTGCGAGACATCTGTGTGTGAAGGCGGAAAGACCATTGTAAGGGTGGACGCATGCGGCATACAATGTCCGGGCCCTATCCTCAAGATGAAGCAGGCTATGGACGGCCTTGCGCCGGGAGAGCAGTTGGAAGTGCGTGCTACGGATGCCGCCTTCCCACGCGATGCCGAGGCTTGGTGCAGGACAACGGGGAACAGATTCTTGGGCAGGCACTCTGAGTCCGGCGTATATATAGCCATGATAGAGAAAACGACTCCTTGTGCCGTTGAGGCTTCCAAGCCGCAGCAGGGGGATTCAGGAAAGACCCTGATTCTTTTTAGCGATGATCTTGACAAGGTCCTTGCCACGTTTGTCCTTGCCAATGGTGCGGCAGCCACCGGCAGGAAGGTCAGCATCTTCTTCACATTCTGGGGGCTGAACGCCATCAAGAAAACCAACGGACCGAAGGTGACCAAGGACTTTTTCGGGCGTATGTTTTCGTGGATGCTGCCGTCCGATTCTACGAGGCTTGCCCTCTCAAAGATGAACATGATGGGTATGGGTGCGAAGATGATGCGCTATCTGATGCGCAAGAAGGGTGTGGACTCTCTGGAGGAGCTTCGTCAGCAAGCCGTCGACAACGGTGTGGAGTTTATAGCCTGCCAGATGTCGATGGATGTGATGGGCGTGAGGCGCGAGGAGCTTCTCGACAATGTCACCGTTGGCGGTGTGGCGACCTATATGGAACGTGCCGAGAAGGCTAATGTCAATCTGTTTATATAATGAATATACAGCAACTAAAATATGTAACCGCAGTAGGCCGCTTTCGCAATTTTGCGAGAGCGGCTGAGTCGTGCAATGTCTCTCAGCCAACTCTGAGCGCCATGCTTCAGAAGCTGGAGGAGGAGCTTGGCATACGGATTTTCGAACGTACAAACAGGTCGGTAAACCCGACTTCGGCTGGCGAGAAGATTATCCGTCAGGCTGAGCATGTGCTGATGGAGATAGAGCGGATAAACGAGATAGTATCGGAGGACAAGGGGCTGGTCGGCGGAAAGCTGCGTCTGTCCGTCGGCCCCACCATCGCTCCGTATGTCCTGCCTAAGTTCATCAGGCATTATCGTGAGGATTACCCAACGGTGGAGCTGTCGATACAGGAGATGGACGTGGGCTTCATGCAGACCGCTCTTCTGCGTGGAGAACTCGATGCGGCATCGCCATATCCGACAACAGAAGGGAGGGGATACTCGAGATCCCGCTTTATACCGAGAGGTTCATGGTGTACCTTGCGGAGAGCTGCTGGCGAAAACTGCCCGTGTTCAGACCGGAGAATCTGGAGCATGAAGGCATGTGGATAATGAGAGGTGCGCAATGTCTGCGCGAGAGTGCGTTCTCCTTCTGCAAGGGGAGGAGCAAGGGCAATCGTGTGTACGAGGCTGGCACGGTGGCAACTCTGGTGAATATAGTGGACGAGAATGGAGGCTTCACTATCATCCCCGAGATGCACGTGTCGTACCTTACGGAAAAGCAGCGTGAGAACGTGCGCCGTATTGAGGGCGACTTTCTCTCCCAGCGCCGTGTTTCGCTATATATCAAGCAGGACTATATCCGCCAACGTATGCTTAACACGCTGACGGATACGCTAAAGAAGTTCATGCCAGAGGGGATGCTGTACGAGGGGATCGTGAGGTTTGGCATTAAGCTGTAGCCGTAGGCTTGTGCTTTATCGTGTGTGCCAGATGATTTCTCTTACGATTTCCGCAGCCAATTAAAAATCAACTTGCTTTACCGAAATGTTCGGAATTTGTAAAATAATTCTTTTGAAGAAATTGTTGTATAAGTAATATGTTGTATCTTTGTTGAGGATTATCGTTGTTTGAAGAAACAACATATCATTCAACTCACAACTCTTAATATATAAATATGGCATTATCCAATATAGAGAAGCATTACAACAAGCACCCCGAAGACCTTCGCTTGCAACGCAGGCACGGCATCGTAGAGTTTGAAACCACCATGCATCACTTGCGCCGTTTCATCAAGCCAGACTCGTTCTTGCTTGACATTGGTGCAGGAACGGGACGCTACACCTCGGCTCTTATGTCTGAAGCTATCGGGTGAAGGCGGTGGAGCTGGTGCGTCGCAATATAGATGTTTTCTTGAAGCGTGAGCCTACGGCAGACGTTGTGCAGGGCGACGCGCGCAATATGCCGTTTCTGCCTACGGGGGCTGCTGACGTTACGCTGTTGCTCGGTCCGCTCTATCACCTCATCGGCGATGAGGAGAAGCTGAAGGCCCTGAACGAGGCAAAGCGCGTTACAAAACCAGGCGGACTGATTTTCGTGGCTTACTTGATGAACGAATACAGCATCCTGTCGTATTGCTTCGACGAGGACAGGATAGAGGGACTGATGGAGCGTGGGGCGGTAGATGGGGATTTCCATATTCAGGCTCAGGCAGACGAGCTGTACGACTATGTGCGTATAGACGACATCAACCGACTTGACGAACGTGCCGGCTTGAAACGTGTAACCATCTTCTCGCCCGACGGGGCTTCCGACTATATGCGCACGCGTCTCAACCGTATGAGTGACGAGACGTTTGCGCGTTTCATAGAATATCAGAAGTGCATCTCCGAGCGTGCCGACCTTATTGGAGCCGGCAGCCATGTGGTGGATGTTGTAAGAGTTTGAATTGTTGAATAAGTGATAGAATTATGAAGACCCTTCCATACATAGTATTCAGTTTTCTTATGCTCTGCGCATTGTGCACAAGCATAAGCAGCTATCGCAGAACAGAACACATGATAGCGCAGGATGTAAATAGAGCATTGGAGCAGGCTCTTGCGACGATGCCCGACAATGTGGTCACTACAGATACCATACGCTGCTATCGCAACAACCTCACCATAGCCGAGTTGAAGGATACGGCAGGAATAGCCATGCGTACCGTGCGTATGGATGGACGTTGGGAGACCCGGCTTGTGGCAGAGGCTAACTGTGGCTTTGTCACCACCTTTGGGATGTCCGATCAGAGGGCATCTGGTTCTATATTGTTTGTCGGTATGCTATGGCTGTTATGTAGTTTGTGGTACGTAAGGAGGAAAGGACCGGAGCTGGTGTCGCAAGGCATATCATACGGCGGTATTGTCTTCCATAACGATATGTTTATGACGCAAAGGGGTGAGCGGATTCGTCTTACGCCTATGCAGCATTCGCTGCTCGAAATGTTTATGACGAACGACACGCATACGCTATCGAAACAGGATATTTGCGAGCGGCTATGGCCGAAGAAGCCTGATGCAAGCGATAAGCTCTACACGCTGATAAGACGCATAAAACCTATCGTAGAGACTAATAGCAGGTTGAAGATAGAGTCGGATAGGGGCAGGAACTATAGTCTGAGACTCAAGTAGATAGCCATTTGTCAGCCACTTGTCAGGGAAATGTCAGACTAATCGATAGGATTTCTTTTAAGAGGAGTGTACTTTTGCACCAGAACAAAATTTGGTGCAAGATGAAACGATTGATTACACTTTCTATTATTATGTCTTCTGCATTCGGTGCTTATGCCCAGGATGTGGAGGGGCGCGTTACGCTCGATGAAGTTACTGTTAAAGCAGCTAAGGTTGTGAACAAAGCAGATGGTATGATAATATATCCTACCGATGTTCAAAAGCGGTATTCCAACAATGGTTACAGCATTCTTGAGAAACTGTCGTTTGCCAATCTGCGTATTGACAACATCAACCACACGATTACGGCTGTCGACAATAGGGGAGAAGTTCAGCTCCGAGTCGATGGTGTCGTAGTGGGCAAGGTGGAGATGTTGGCTCTCGATCCGAAGGACATCGCAAAGATCGACTACATAAACAATCCAGGTGTGCGTTATGGTGACGACATAGCATACGTCATAAATATCATTACACGCAGAAGCGAGAGCGGCTATACCATTGGTACCGACCTTACGTCGGCACTTACCACTCTGCAGGGCAATGGAATGGTGTACGGCAAGTGGAGCCGTGGCAAGAGCGAATGGGCGCTCTCGTATGGTATGAGCGGTTATAAGACCAAAGGCGTAAAGAGCAGACAGACAGCAGAATACACGTTGGCTGACGGCAGCGTACACATAATAGACCGTAACGACGTAGAATCGCTTCGCAAATCGATAGCGCACGAAGCAAAACTTACCTACAACTGGGCGGATTCTACTGCCACAGTCTTCCAGACTTCATTGAGCGGAGCGTTCAACAACGCCCCTGACAACTGCGATGTTAAGGATATTACGGACGGCACTCGCCAATACATGGCAACAAGTCGCAACGCAGACAAGAGCTGTTCGCCGGCATTGGATATTTACTTCTTCCGCCAGTTCACCCCACGCCAGTCCATTGCCGCCAATGCTGTAGGCACATATATCTACACGCAGGCTGGTTCTTTCTATGACGAGGGTTCTCCATATAAATATAATGTGGACGGCAGGACGGCTTCGCTGCTCGCAGAGGTAATCTACGAGAACCGATTGAAACCTTTCACGCTCTCTATGGGTGTAAACTATAATTATAAATACATTAAGAACTCCTATCAGGGCGATGCTTCTTCTTTGACAAATACGGATAACAACCGCTTGTATAGCTTTGCCGAAATTAAAGGCACGCTCCGACAACTGCGCTATTCTTTAGGTGTGGGCGCAAGTTACATTCATTACACGCAGAACGGCCATAGATACAACTTCGGAACATTCCACCCGAAGGCATCGCTCACGTATAACATCAGCAACAACGTACAATTGAGTTATACGTGTCAGATGCAGGATAAAGTGTCTCGCATTGCAATGACGAGTGATGCTATGATTCGCACCAACAGTATGGAATGGACAGTGGGCAATCCCGACTTGAAGCCGTCGCATGATATGGAACATCGTCTGCAAGTCTCATACAACAACAACCGCTTGCAGACCTTCTTCGATGGCTACTTCAAGCAATGCTTCAAACCGAATATGGCTCACTATGAGCGGACTGACGACAATTATTTCGTCTATACACAGACAAACCAAAAAGAGATTGATGCATTGAACGTTATGGCATACGCTGGCTACTGGCTCCTGCCCGAAAAGCTTAAGATTGCTGCTAACGGAGGATTGTTCAGATGCTTCAACTTCGGCAACGACTATACTCATTGCTATACCTCGTGGTTCTATGCTTGCAGCATCACGGCTTATCTCGGCAACTTCACATTGCAGGGATATGTCGACAACGGCAGCCGCTTCTTGGAGGGCGAATCGAAAGGATACAACGGAGCCTATTCAGTCGTGAAAGCATCTTATACGTGGCGCGACTGCCAGTTGTCGTTGTCGTGGGCAAATCCACTTGACAATAACTACAAAGCATACGAGAACGAACTGCTGAACCGTAATCTTTATAAGCATACCATCGGCTATTCGAGGGGCAACGGCAACCAGGTGGCTCTAAGCATTTCGTGGCGGCTTAGCCGAGGTGGCAGGCATAAGGCTGCAGAGAGGAGGATAAGGATGAGCGATACGGATAATGGTATTATAAAATAAAAAAGTCTATTATTCTTTGCAAAAATGGTTGTATGTAAAAATAAAAGTATAACTTTGTGGACAGTTTGATTAAATAAAACTAATTTGTCATGGTTAAAATCACATTTCCGGATGGTTCTGTTCGTGAGTACGAGCAGGGCGTAACGGGGTTACAAATCGCCGAGAGCATTTCGCCGGCTCTCGCTCGCAACGTTGTATCTTGCGGTGTCAATGGCGAAACAGTTGAACTCAACCGTCCTATCAACGAGGATGCAACTATCGCTCTTTACAAGTTTGAGGACGAGGAAGGCAAACACACTTTCTGGCACACTTCTGCCCACCTCTTGGCTGAGGCGCTGAAGGAACTTTATCCGGGTATACAGTTCGGCTTTGGTCCGGCTGTGGAGAACGGCTTCTTCTACGACGTTATGCCGAAGGAGGGTGATGTCATCAGTGAGAACGACTTCCCCAAGATTGAGGCTAAGATGAAGGAACTGGCTAAGAAGAACGAGGCTGTCGTTCGTCGCGATGTGTCAAAAGCAGAGGCTCTTGCTGAGTTCAAGGCTGACGGTCAGGAGTACAAGTGCGAGCATATCGAGGAAGACCTCGAGGATGGCACAATTTCTACATACACACAGGCAACTTCACCGACCTCTGCCGTGGTCCGCACTTGATGAACACTGGTGCTATCAAGGCTGTGAAGATTACGAGCGTAGCCGGTGCGTTCTGGCGTGGCGATGCAAAGCGCGACCAGATGACACGTATCTATGGTATCTCGTTCCCGAAGAAGTCGATGCTTGACGAGTATCTCCTCATGCTTGAGGAGGCTAAGAAGCGCGACCACCGCAAGATCGGCAAGGAGATGGAACTCTTCATGTTCTCTGACCGTGTAGGTAAGGGTCTGCCTATCTGGCTTGCTAAGGTACACAGTTGCGTCTGCGCTTGCAGGAGTTGCTCCGCAAGATGCTTAAGCCGTACAACTACGAGGAGGTTATCACTCCGGGTATCGGTGGCAAGAGCCTTTACGTAACATCGGGCCACTACGCTCACTACGGCAAGGACGCTTTCCAGCCTATCCACACACCTGAGGAGGACGAGGAGTATATGCTCAAGCCGATGAACTGTCCGCACCACTGCGAGGTGTTTGCACGCAAGCCGCGTTCGTACAAAGATCTGCCGTTGCGCATCGCAGAGTTTGGTACAGTATTCCGCTATGAGAAGAGCGGTGAGCTGCACGGCTTGACACGTGTTCGTACCTTCACCCAGGACGACGCTCACATCTTCGTGCGCCCAGAGCAGGTAAAGAAGGAGTTCGAGAACATCATCGACATCATCCTTAAGGTGTTCCGCATCTTTGGTTTCGAGAACTACGAGGCACAGATTTCACTTCACGACCCGAAGGATACTGAGAAGTACATCGGTAGCGAGGAGATTTGGGCAGAGAGCGAGAACGCTATCCGCGAGGCTTGCCGCGAGAAGGGTCTTGAGACTCACGAGGAGGTAGGCGAGGCTGCGTTCTATGGTCCGAAGCTCGACTTCATGGTGAAGGACGCTATCGGCAGACGTTGGCAGCTTGGTACAATCCAGGTTGACTACAACTTGCCGCAGCGCTTCAAACTCGAGTATACTGCAGAGGACAACTCTAAGCAGACACCGGTTATGATTCACCGCGCTCCGTTCGGTTCGCTCGAACGCTTCACAGCCGTACTCATCGAGCATACAGCAGGTCACTTCCCATTGTGGCTCATCCCTGATCAGGTGGCTATCCTCCCGATTTCGGAGAAGTATAACGACTACGCTCGCGAGGTGAAGACATTCTTCGACAAGGCTGGCGTACGCGCACTCATCGACGACCGCAACGAAAAGATTGGTCGCAAGATTCGCGACAACGAGCTCAAGCGTGTTCCGTACATGGTTGTAGTTGGCGAGAAGGAGGCTGCAGAGGGTCTCGTTTCTATGCGTAAGCAGGGTGGTGGCGAGCAGGCTACCATGACTAAGGAAGAGTTTGCAAAGCGCATCTGCGATGAGGTTGCAGAGCAGCTGAAGCTTGCTGAGGATTAAATTACGTAGGAGTCTACGGCATCCTTGCCGTGGACATGTGGTATGAGAAAGATTGCTCACACCTCCTATGCTATAATTTATCAATGCCCATTAATCAGATTTCAATGTCTGAGTAATGGGCATTTCTTTTGTCGCTTTTTCAAGCGAAGTTGAGGTGTTGAGGTGAATAAAAATGGGGCAAATTTTTGCTATTTCGCATATAATAACTAATTTTGTACTTATGAGTGAACCATTAGCTGAAAGAATGCGCCCGCGCTCGTTTGACGATTATGTCGGACAGCAGCATTTAGTGGGCAAGGATGCCGTCCTGCGCAAGATGATTGAGAGCGGACGCGTGTCCTCCTTTATATTGTGGGGACCGCCAGGAGTGGGCAAAACCACTCTCGCACAGATTATCTCGCATCGTCTTGAGACACCGTTCTACACGCTTAGTGCCGTGACGAGTGGTGTTAAGGATGTGCGCGACGTGATAGAGCGTGCCAAGAGCGGACGCTTCTTCAATTCGGCTTCGCCCATTCTCTTCATCGACGAGATTCACCGCTTCAGCAAGTCGCAGCAGGATTCGCTGCTCGGCGCTGTGGAACGTGGCATCGTCACGCTCATAGGTGCCACCACAGAGAACCCGTCGTTCGAGGTGATACGCCCGTTGCTGTCGCGCTGTCAGCTGTATGTTCTTAAACCTTTGGAGAAGGAAGACCTGCTGCAACTGCTCAACCGCGCAGTTACAACCGACGTTGAACTCTCGAAGCTTAATATCCAGCTGAAGCAGACCGACGCTTTGCTGCGCTATAGCGGTGGCGACGCACGCAAGTTGCTCAACATCCTGCAACTCGTCGTTGAGTCGTGTCCCGGCGATCAGATTGTGATAGACGACGAGATGGTTGTGGCGTGCCTGCAGCAGAACCCGCTTGCATATGATAAGGAAGGCGAGATGCACTACGATATTATATCGGCGTTCATAAAGAGTATACGCGGAAGCGACCCTGACGGCGCACTCTATTGGATGGCACGGATGATAGAGGGTGGGGAAGACCCGCAGTTTATAGCCCGTCGCCTCGTCATTAGTGCGGCTGAGGATATCGGACTCGCCAATCCCAATGCACTTCTGCTTGCCAATGCCGCCTTCGACGCGGTGATGAAGATTGGTTGGCCCGAAGGACGCATACCGCTGGCTGAGGCTGTGGTATATCTTGCTACAAGTCCGAAGAGCAACTCGGCGTATCTCGGCATCAATCACGCCTTGGAGATTGTGCGTCAGACTGGCAACCAGCCAGTTCCGCTCCATCTGCGCAATGCACCAACAAAGCTGATGAAGGACCTCGGTTACAGCGATGGCTACAAGTATTCGCACGATTACCCCAATCACTTTGCCCCACAACAGTACTATGCCCGATGCGCTTAAGGATACACGCATCTGGCAACCGCAACATTCGCCAATTGAGGAGCGGCAGTATCAGCACATGCTCCAGTGTTGGGGCGATAAGTATAAGAACGAATAAAGTAATTCAACCAATAATATTGACAGGAATATGAAGATAGTAGTGTTAGACGGTCAGGGCGTAAACCCTGGCGATATTTCTTGGAACAGAATAGGGGAACTTGGCGAACTTATCGTTTATCCGCGCACAGCACCCGAAGAAGTGCTGAAGCATGTGGGCGACGCAGAGATTGCGCTTACGAACAAGACGGTGTTCGACGCCAACATCATAGCCCAGCTCAAGAACACGAAGTATATCGGCGTGCTTGCCACAGGCTACAATGTGGTTGATACAAAAGCGGCACGCGAGCGTGGCATCGTTGTGACGAACATTCCGGCGTACAGCACAGACAGCGTGGCACAGATGGTGTTCGCTCACTTGCTCAATGTCTCTAACCATGTAGAACACTATGCCGAAGAGACTCGCAACGGAGTGTGGAGTCGTTGTCCAGACTTCTGCTACTGGAATAAGCCGCTCTTTGAGCTTGCAGGCAAGACTCTCGGCATTGTAGGACTTGGAAACATTGGCATGAAGGTGGCGCAGATAGCGCAGGCGTTCGGCATGAACGTGCTTGCGTACACAAGCAAGACTCCTGATCAGCTCCCAGAGGGTATTCGTAAGACAACGCTCGACGGACTATTCGGCGCTTCCGATGTCGTATCGCTGCATTGCCCGCTTACAGACACAACACGCGAACTGATGAACAACACTTCTATCGAGAAGATGCGTGACGGCGCGATACTCATCAACACTGGTCGTGGACCTCTTGTGAACGAAGCAGATGTAGCCGACGCACTTGCTTCGGGCAAGCTCGGTGCTTATTGTGCTGATGTGCTTTCATGCGAACCACCATCGCCGTCAAATCCTCTTGTCGGTGCACCACATGCATTCATCACGCCACACGTGGCATGGGCTACGCTTGAGGCTCGCCTGCGCTTGATGGATATCGCCGTGAACAACATCAAATCGTTTCTTGAAGGCTCACCTACTAATGTTGTTAACTAAATATGATGCCTACAGAAGATATCTACCAGCCCTACTTAACGTTATTGAGTTTCTTGGTACCTTCGCCTTTGCTATCTCTGGCATTCGTCATGCCGCAGCCAAGCGCTTCGACTGGTTCGGAGGCTTCGTATGTGGCGTTGCCGTGGCTATTGGTGGAGGTACGCTGCGCGATATAATGCTCGGCGTAACGCCGTTCTGGATGACTTCCTCTATTTATCTCATCTGTACGTTCATGGCGCAGATGTTCGTCATCGTCTTTGCGCGATCGTTGAAGAGTCTTGACAATACGTGGTTCTTCTTCGACACGCTCGGCTTGGCACTCTTCACCGTAGCCGGCTTGCAGAAGACACTCGACTGCGGTCACGCCTTCTGGGTGGCTATAATCATGGGTACCATAACGGGTTCGGCAGGCGGTGTCATCCGCGACGTGCTGTTGAACAACGTGCCCGTCATCTTCCAAAAGGAGATATACGCTATGGCGAGCATCATCGGCGGATTGGCTTATTGGGCACTCGTAGAGCTTGGTTGCGATATGACCATTTCTGTTATCATCGCCTTCCTCCTTATCGTAGCAATACGCATCCTCGCCGTGAAGTACCACATCTCACTGCCAGTGTTGCGAGGGGAGGAATAGTTATATTGTGTAGCACGATGTGTAATACAAATTCAAATGAAAAGTGTTACACATCGTGTTACGTCTATCTTATTATATCTTCGTTTTGATAATCAGCCTCACCTAAGAAGGCGGTATGTGACATTATTAATGTCTGCTTGGGTATTATGTGTATATAACAAAAAGGAGCTTTGACACAACCTCAACCAGGGCTTTGTCGGGAAGCAACGCCTTATGCCGTACTTCAACCGCCAGAACAACGATGACCTTATCCTCGCCATCCAGTCAGCAGGAGTGGAGCAAGGACGCAACGGCTTCCGCAAGAACAAAAGTATGGAGAAGCAGCCGGAGTCCGAAGAAGACCTTCTTGAACACCGTACCGACGGCACCGATGCCTTCGATACGCTCTATATCGGCTGCGAGAAGTTCCCACAGCACGATTTATATCCAATTGCGATTGGTGGAGTAAGATAAATTTTTTAAATTATTTTTTTCATTAATACATCAAAGAAAAATAATATTTATATCTTTGCAGGTACAAAATAATATGCATAATGGAAATATCAGAATTTGAAAAGCAAAACATTATCCGTTCTTTAAATGAAATAAAGAATGGTTCGGAAATTATTGATTATATAGAATTTATAAAATCTGATTGCAAAATCATAGGACACCAATATCAGTATGAAAAAGAATATGAATATGATAGATATATTGGTTCTGTTGAAGTCGGTGAAACAGTAAAACCCTTTTGTGATTCTTCTTCTTCGTGTTTTTTTAATACCTATATACTTGATTGTATAGATGATTTTTCTTTAAATATCAAAGATGTAATATTTAAAAGAAAATATTGTAAGGTAGTTTATAACAAAATGATATCTAGTCTGTATTCATTTAATAAAGGGCTACTCTCAAGAGAAAGAATGGCTTTCGATATACCAAATAAAACAATACGTTTTCATGTTGGTTCTGACTTTGAAGCTGATGAGCCTAATGGTCTTTATGTTTTCGATGCTGAAGATTGTATAGAAAACTCATGTTTTGAAAATGAAGATGAGTCGTTAACTTATGACATTAATATTAATGATAAAGTTGTAGAGAGATTCTGTATTGATTCAATAGAATCATATTATAATATAGAATTGTACTATTGTGACGAAGATTTTGTTGTTGTGGGCTAATACATTCAGTGATTTTTTATGAAGCGGAAAGCTGCCTAAGCGCCTTTTCTATAAGCCTTTGTCTTGCGCCCCGACGTAGGATGAAGGCTTTTCTTTTTCAGCGGTATGCTCCGTCTTCAACACCTCCTTCGCTTCGCTCTTCGCACCTTTTAATTAGACAGTGCAAGTCGAGTGCAGAACACAAGCTCGCTTGAATGTTCTGCCGAGGCGCAGCCTGTCTTATCAAAGGGAGCTACAGCTCCCACGGCGCAGGAGGTGTTGAAGCAGGAGCCGGTCACGGTGCCGGTAGGGGAAAAGCCTAAGAAAAGAAGAGGGCGCAAGCCAAAGGCTGAAAAGGCTGCTTAGGCAGTCTTCCACTTCCGCCCGGCTCGAAGGAGTCGGGCTTTATTCTGTCACTGCGGCGAGATCGTAGCAAGTCCGCACTTGCCTCCGTTCCATTGGAAAACTCTTTGTCCTTCGAGCAGGGTGGGGGAACGCAGCGGTCTTTTATTTGTTCATAAAAGGGTTTTATCTTTGAAGAAAAATCTTCAAATGTATGCTTACAATCAGATATTCACCTCAGGACTTCAGCTTCACTTCGTCCATCCCAGACCGCATTGACATCTCCACCGATGCAGCTTCCGTAATCGTTGCTGTACAGACAGGTACTTCAATAATCTTTGAGACAGAACTATTCCCTTACAACAAGATAGCATCGCTCTATGATCTGCAAAGCATCATAGAGGATTTCCTTGCAGAGCGGAGGCTTACTCACGCCAACTTTGTAATCACGGCAGACTCCGATACCGAGGAAGCGATGACACCGGAGCGAACGTTCATCTATTCAAGGCTGAACATACCGTACTGGAGTGGTGCAGTGTACATACAGCACCACTTCCTTACTACACTTTCATCGTTCGTGCTGCCACGCAATGCGGTGCAATGCATTTCATTCTTAGCTCTACCTAACAAGACTCTCACCTGCTACACGGAATGTCTCATTCACGCTGTCGGCGAACCGACGCCGCATGTCGTCCGGCTTGAAGAGAATCATATAACTTACACTGCGCTGCGCTTGTGTACTGTCAACATGATGCCGGAGCTATAGCTCCACGGCTACATGCCTCGGACTCACCACGTTCTATGACGACAAATCGGCGTATGAATACGAAGTGGAGACTTTAATACTTTCCTTCGAGCAAGCCAACCACATCTCCCAGTTGCTCCTCTCAAAGGAGGTGTACATCAACGATGAGAACTGATAGCAGCAGCTTATCTCCATCACGGATCTCACCAGTGAGGTCTCTGATGCCGACAACGCCACGAATTCTATCAAGTTCAAGTGGAGATACGCCAAGAACATTTTCCCGATTAGTGCCAAAGTTCCGCTCAACATCCTCGACACTCCATTCCACCATCCCCACGCCAATGCAATCAATACACATCAGCACACTCAGAAAAATCCTCGACTCTCCCGAACCCATCGACATCCGTCTATGGATGCGCAACGGCGAAATCCAACACTGGCGCCGCTGCATCTCTCTCAGGTACGACTTCTACAAAAGCACAAGACGAATGAAGCTGCTGGACTCCAACGAAATCTGGCAGCTTCGTGATGTCTGCATCTTTGAGGTGAATGGTTTGCCTGTGTTCATGTAGAAATTTAGGCACCATAATTGGAGCCTTGCTAATTTTTGATAGGAACTATCCAGCGTTTTTCACTGTCGAATCCCCATTGTACATGCCACATACTTCCAAGGTTCTTATCCAACAATAAGAACTGATACATGTTTTGTGTTGGATAAAGTTCAAATCTGCCATTATGGTTTCCGATGCTGATGCCATAGGTCAAATCAACATCGTTCAGTACAGTTATAAACTCTTTATCTCGGTCTAAATTCCATTGTACCAGGTCTATCTTTCCGTTACTTGTGTTTAGACGCAAGAATATGTATATATTTTCAGTTTTGTAAAGTTTGTATGTGTTGCTAAACACACCATCAACATATTGTTTAGCCAATTGCTGTGCAATATCCTTTACTTCTATGTGAATGGAGTCCAATAGATTTTGACCACCTTTGATTTGTGCATGTCCTAATATAGGCAGACACATAAACAATGTACACAATAAAACCTGTCTCATGTCAATATTATTGAATTTTTGTAATTAACAAATTTTACCTGCAAAGGTACATTAATTTGTTCTATTTATACTATATAGTGCGTAAAAACAAAATAATAGCAAAAACATTTGGAACTTCGAAGAATGATGCCTAAATTTGCATCAACAGTTCCCACCACGCTTCCCGTAGAATAGCGAACCAGGGTGGGACTTTTACTTTTTATATGTTTGTGAAATATTCCAAACAGCCCTTAGACTATTCTGAAATCCTTGATTTGTGTCTTATTATTGCGGATAGAAACAAAGCCATAGAATGCTTGAAAGTTGTAAGTTATTTCCGCTTAAATAATTATTCCATACCCTATGGAAAATGATAAGGTTTGTCACATTTTCAAACCTGGTAGCACTTTTGAAATTATATCGATTCGATTGTGGTTTGCGCGAATTGATTTTTACAGCTATTCAAGCGGTAGAAATAGCTCTGCGTTCAAAGATGATTCACCATATTCCCTTGCAGTAAGGTGCATTTTGGTTTACTGATGAAAGTCTTTTCAGATACCTCAATATCCAACACAAATGCATAGAGCAAATTAAGCAAAAACAGAAAAGAACAAGAGAGGAGTTTATTATCGAGCATTCTGCAAAGTACACTGAACCTGATGTCCCTCCTGTTTGGAAAACGTTGGAGGTGGCTTCTTTCGGCACATTATCCAAATTGTTCTGTAATTTTGCCGATAACAAAATCAAAAAGCGTATTGCTCGCGAATTTAATCTTCCTCAACACTTGGTTTTGGAAAGTTGGATAAAAAGTGCTGTAGGGTTAAGAAACTACCTCGCACACCACTCACGAGTTTGGAACAGGAAGTTTCCTATCAAACCTTAAATGACTACTCCTTTGCATGGCAAATGGGTCACACCTCCTATTGCCAACTACGATAAACTTTATTCGCAGTTATGCTATCTTAAGTATTTACTGGATGTGATACGCCCTTATAATGATTTTACGCTAAGGTTGAAGAAACTTCTTGGTGAGCACAGCAATGTAGATGTTTCTGCTATGGGATTTCCAACTAATTGGGAGGGCGAACCTTTGTGGAAGTAAAATAACAGGGATACTCACACTGATGAGCATCTCACTCCGCTACGACTTCTTCTGCGGCACAAGACGAATGAAGCTGCTGGACTCTAACGAGATTCGGCAGCTTCGGGATGTGTGTATTTTTGAGCTAAACGGTTTAGAGGTATATATGTAAAAAGGGATGCCCTTGCGAGCATCCCCACTTTACTAAATTGCATCTATGTGCTTTTCGTAAACTTCGCTTTTTTTAAACTTTTATTTTACAATATCCATAAGTGTCTCAAAACTATCTACTTTACCATACTTTACATTGGATGTAGATATTTGGTCAAAGAGTTTTTCGGCGCAAGAAATCTTGCTCTTTTCTATTTCGCGCAGGTCCATGCTCGACATAGAGCCTTTTGTCTCTGCTACAAAATATATGTGCTTTACCTCGCCTTCTTGGAACGCAATTGCCCAGTCGGGTGAATAGTTGCCTACTGGTGTCGGGATATGGAATCCTTTGGGCAACTTGGCATATACTGCCACTTCCTTTGCCGTGTCAATTTGGCCAACAAACTTGCGTTCTCCCTCGCTATCGGTAAACACATAGTCGACGATGCTCTTCTTGCCCTCGAAGGCACGGTCTATTGTTCCGTGTTTCTCTTGCGTGAAGATGTCGCTGTCAAACTTTCCTTCTACTCTGTTGTAGCTGATATGCTCAACGATGATTGTGGCTTTCTGTTCCATAATCAAACGTGTTACCTTACGTATGAATTCTTCAGGGTTTGCCTTATACATGCAGAACTTCTGCGGACGTATCTTTGAAAGAATTGTTGCCACTGTCTTTCGGGTCAAACGTGTCGCGCTGCTTATCTTGCCCAACAAGTCGTAACGCACATTGCTTACTATATCCGTTTTCAGCTTCTCTGTTGCACTTTCTTTCTGGCGCATCATATCGCCATGCTTCATGTCGTCCAGTGTAGCATTGTCCTTTTGCTCACCTCGTGTCACTACATAGCTCAGCTGGGTCACTTCCAGCTCTTTGTCTATTGCTGCCACAGCTTTTTCGATAAGTTCCTCGCTGTCAAAGCTGACGGTATAGGCATACTTATGATTGATACGGCGCCAAAGCTCCTGAAACTCCTTCTTCATGAAGTTGTCGTTGAGCTTGTTGTCGGGCGTTGTGGTCTTGCTGCCATCGTCAATCATGCCCTTCAATACGCTCGGGTCGTAGATGCTCTGAACCAACTTCATCACCGAATTGCTCATTGGCTGAAACTCGTCGGCTAAAGGCAACAAGGCTTCTTCTGCACATGCCTTACGGAATGTTTCTGTCACCTCTCCGTCTTTGGTGATATAGTTCTTCATCCGCAACTGGAAATATATTTCCTGTGCGTCATTCTTCGTGATTGTGTACTTCGCTCCGTCATCGCAGGTAACAATCTTGCCGGTGAAGAAGTCAACATCTGCCTTTGTCGGACGGTCGTAGAGGTCTTGCCTGATGTCATGCTGTAAATCTGCCACAAAAGTTGCATAACCTTCGCTGGCAATTACGGTAAGTCGGTTCACCTTATGCACTTCTTCCGGAAGTGCGTCGTTGTCTTGGCGCACACCATATCTGTCTACGCAAAGGCGTAAGCCACGGCCTACCTCCTGACGTTTCTGTGAAACGCTGTTCGACTGGCGCAGCGAACATATCTGGAACACGTTCGGATTGTCCCAACCCTCACGAAGAGCCGAATGTGAGAAGATGAAGCGCACAGGCTCATCGAGACTGAGCAGCCGTTCCTTGTTCTTTAAGATAAGGTCGTATGCAGAAATGTCGTCGCTCTGGTCGCTGCCACGCTTCAATGCGCTATTTATTGCATGGCCTTTCTTGTCTATAGAGAAATATCCTGCATGGGTGGCGTGGGCTGATATGCTTCCAAGATAAGACATATAATCAGGTCGAACATGTTCTGATTATTGTTCAGCTCCGCCATATACTCCTGCTCGAATATCTCACCATAGCGTCCCAACTGCTGGTTGCCGTCTTCATCATACTGGCGGTAGTTTGCCACTTCATCAACAAAGAACAGCGAAAGGCATTTTATGCCACGCTTGAACAGGGCAGACTCCTTACGGAAGTGTGCCTTGATGGTTTCGCGTATCTGTATGCGTGCCTTATGGTCGGCTGTGATATTTCCTTGAATATCCTTCACGTTTAGCGTTATGCCATTGCCAAAGATAGCCTTGCCGTGCAAAGGGTCAATCTCTGTCAACATATAGCCACGATACTGCTCCATTTCACCTGAGAGATAAAAGAGGTCGTCGCCTTCACCTACGTTCTTGTAGGCACGTTTGATATTTCCGCTCTTGCTCTGCACGTCTATCTCCATGCGCACCATCGGTGGCTCGTTCTTCGACAGTACGACGCTGTCGAAGTAGATGTAGCTTTCCGTGCCTTTGAGGTTGCGAAGCTCGAAGCCCACCACCTCTATCTTCTTCACCAACTTCTGGTTGTAGGCATCAAACGCATCGAGGACATACACGGGGTTGTGGGTCTCTCGATGTGTGGCTGAATAGTTGAGCGTGAACAATGGGTTGAAGCGTGCCAACGCGGTCTGCGTGCAGCACCGCCCATCTTCTGCGGTTCGTCCAATATGATGATCGGGCGGTTAGCTGCTATCACGTCGATGGGTCGGCGTGAGCCAAACTCGTCGCGCTTGTCGTATATGATACGGGCATATTTGTTTTTAGCTCCCTCCTTCATTGATGTGTTGAACGCTTGAGTGTTGATGATCATCACGGAGATGTCGGCACTCTGCGAATAGGTGTCTATCTGATTGAGGTTGTCCGAATTATAAACGAAGTAGCGTGCCTTCTTGCCATACTGCTCCATGAAGTGATCCTGCGTAATGTCGAAACTCTTCTTCACTCCTTCGCGTATGGCGATGCTGGGCACAACGACGATAAACTTTGTCCAACCGTAACGCTTGTTCAGCTCGAACATTGTCTTGATATAGACGTAGGTCTTACCAGTACCGGTCTCCATTTCTATATCGAGCTGGCAGGCTCCAAGGCGCTTTATCACCTCATTGCTGAGGTGGATGTTGTTCTGTGTCTGTATCTGATGAATATTTTTCAGTAGTTCTTCCTCAGAAAGCACGATATCACCGTTTTTGTAGCCAGTGTCATACTCGCTGAACCCCATGCCTTTTTGTTCTATGCGCTTGCCGTTGTCAATAACGTACACCTTTCCCTGGTCCATCTTGTACTCCAAGAGTCCCTGGTTGGGCTGTCCGTTAAAGATGTCAACGGTGCTTTCTACGGCATCGGTTTGATATTGTTGTATCTTGAATTGCAGTTTCATCCTTACAAGATTTTTGTTGTAGTGTTTGGTGCGTATGTCTTGAAGATCTGCTCAAAGTTGGTTGCTGTGGCATCATCCGCCAAGCTGGTATCGCGCAGCACCGCATACGTTGGCTGCATCTTCGCAATGGATGTCACCACCTCGTCGGTCACTTTCTGGTCGAAGCAAGCAACAAGATAGCCGTCGCCTACATTAAATATTGTCTTGCCATCCACTTCGCTCTCTTCTATCTTGCTGTCAAGCGTTGCACCGAGCTCCAACATCACTTGGAACAGAAGATCTTCGCTTGTGCGGTCGTCCTTTACGTTGTCTACATATTTAAACAATTCCAGTTGTGATGTCTCCTTCGGTGAATAGAATACATCTTTCATGTTGCTGCTGTCGAGCTTCAACACACGGAAACCTGTGTCGAGGTGCTGTGCCTTTTCAGGATTCTCTGCCTTAATCTTGGCACCTGCACGACGGATGCGCTCTTTTGCAATTTCTGTCAACAAATGAGGCTTTCCTATTTTATCTAACAAATCTATTGCATTTCGAATGTTCTTTTTAGCATCAGTACTTGCAGATAACAATGATTTGTCCAGATCTTCTGGTAATTGTACTAAAATGAATTTTGCAGAAATCTCTTTAATTATTTCGTATTTCCAAAAAGCATGTGCTGTAGTTCCTGATCCTGAAAAGAAATCTAAAACTATATCATTATTGTTAACATATCCATACTGCATAAGTCTTGTTAACAATGATGTGGGCTTAGGATAATCAAAGACCTTTTGATTATCGAACAGCGCCATAATTTCTGTAGTACCAGTTTTGGTCGTTCCTGCATCTACCAGAATCGAACTTGGCGTTTTAAAATCTCCTTTTGCTTTTCTCTCATTCAAAAAGAGCTTACGCTTTGGTGACGAATCGTCTGTAAGTCCAAATTTAATACGATTGTCTTTCATCAAAGAGTCTAATGTAGACTTATTATAACACCATATACGCCCATTTGGCGGATAATAGTCAACACCTGTTTTAGGATTGCGAATTGGGTAATTTGTATCACCACCAACATGATTAGCGTCAATTGGTACTAACTTCCAAGGTCCACGAGGGTCATTATCTGGATTGCTATAATCAGATTCATCAATATCGTCACCACCAAATGATAGTTTCTCTCTATTCTTTGAAAAAATGATAGTATGATTATGATTTGTGGATATTTCATCATCATTTGAAATAGATGTACGTGATTGCCATATTATATTTCCGACAAAGTTTTGCTCACCAAAAATCTCATTACAAACCTTCTTGAGGTTTTCCACCTCATTATCATCTATCGAAATGAAAATCACACCATCTCAGTCAGCAAGTCCCTTGCCACTTTCAGTCGTGGATAAATCATATTCAGCCAATCGGTGTGAAAGCGTCCGTTGCTCTCGGTGTTCGTCACCAGACGGTTGCCCTGCTCGTCAAACTGTCCTGAGTTGGCGAGATATTCGGAAGCCGACTCTGCAAAGTCGTCTTCATAAACAAAGTCATTGCCGGTGTTATATGGTGGGTCGATGTAAATCATCTTCACCTTATGGAGATACGTCTCCTTAAGGCATTTCAACACATCGAGGTTGTCGCCCTCGATGTAAAGGTTCTGTGTGGTGTCGAAGTCCACACTTTCCTCCGGGCATGGGCGCAATGTCGCGTTTATTGGCGCATTGGCAGCAAGTATAGCCTTGCGCTTGTCGGGCCAAGTAAACTGGTAGCGCTCTTCGTTGCCTTCTACAATATCAGAAGACAGAAGCTGGCGCAATTTATCAAAATCAATGGAGCGTTTTACCCCCCCCATTTGATTATTAACCTCCGTGATACATTCAGGAAACAATTCGGCAATTCTGCTGATATTGTCCTGCACACCATCAGCGGTCTGCATTTTTAGTTTGTCCATATTGGTAAAGTATTTTGTTTTTCTTATTGAGTTAATTTAGCTTTCAATTTCACCAACTTTTGGTGTATTTCAAATCGTTTCCTCGGTTGTTTCTCTTTCAACATTTTTTGTTCGAGAATGTTGATGTTTTTCTGTATCTGCTCATGCTCCTTGTTCGCCATTACTGCCGTATGCAAGTCCTTTGTATTTGCATCCAGCAGTCCTTCCGCAATTTGATGAACAAAAGAGGAAAACACGGCATCCATCGTGCTGCCTTCAATGTTCAGCACTATATCAGCTTCTTTTACCCAAGCCGTCTGATATGTCTTGACAATGTCAAACTGCCGTTGCTCCGCATCGTGCCACTCCTTATAGTTGACATACAGACACTGTTTGTCTCCGTGTTGCAATACAAACACCGAGTGGCGTGGCATCTGCTTGTCTATAAGCATCAGCACGTCGGATGGCACTTCCTCTTTCTTCAGCACCATACGGAACACTGTTATTTCGTGTACCGTCTTGCCGTCGGTCACGTTCAGCGTGGACGGAGCTATCTTCGCCATCCACGTCACGCTTGCCACATCGTCGACAAAACGCTGCTTCATGCGAGCATTCACCTCCAGATTCTTATAGAACGCCGTCTTAGGCACCGTTTTGCCTACAATGGTTGACTCAGGGAATGTTATCATGGCTTACGGATGATTAAGAATGTTATCAACTCGAAATCATCAAGCCCTTTTATCTCACCTCGCAGAGCGGTGGTTTCTCCTACGGAAAACAGGCTATCGATGTCGTTCTCTTCCTTCACGCTTACAATGCTGTCGATGGCACCGTGCAGCAAGTCGCTGTATTTGCGCATGTCGCGTCCGTCCTTCGTCTCCTTGTTGAGGGCTGCGCAGAGCGTGCGGTCATACTCCTGCTTGCCCTTGCACACATGCGCATCACATCGAGCAGCTGTTTGGGGTGAAGATGGTCGCACACCACTTCGCCATCATCGCCTACATATACCATGTAGAACGGATGGAGCATGTTCTTCTTGTCGATGTTTACAGCATTGTTGCGGTTGCGTAGAATGTACATCACTCCTGGTTTTGCCATGCTGTCGCTCCCCACTACGGCACTCATACCGAACGGCGCGTGCTCGATGTCGGGATGATTCTTTATGTATGCCAAGAGGTCAAGGCGAAACTCGTTCAGTCCCAAGTCCATGATGTTGATGCCGGTATCCATATCTTCGATATCCACTACTTCCTCCTGCAGCGCTTCAGCTGGTTACGGCGATATTCCAAATCACCCTTCTCGTTGTCGGAAAGCAGGTTGTCGTCGCCGGTGGAAGTAAGCACCGTGGCTTTCATTCTGCTCTCCACTCGTCCTTTGAGCTTTATGTAATCATCAAGCTCAATGTCGGGCCAATAGTTCACAAGCTGGATCACTTTATTGCGTGAACCGATACGGTCTACTCGTCCGAAACGCTGGATGATACGCACTGGGTTCCAGTGGATGTCGTAGTTTATAAGGTAGTCGCAGTCCTGCAAGTTCTGTCCTTCACTGATACAGTCGGTGGCTATAAGCACGTCTATATCTTCCTTCGCGTTCGGATATATTGATGCACGGTCCTTAGAGATTGGCGAGAAGTAGGTGAGCACATTGTTAAAGCTCAATGGAAACTTCTTGATTGTACACCGTCCGTCTGTCGTTCCTGTGATAAGGGCTGTGTTGAGTCCGCAATCTGCCTTTATCTTTTCTGCCAGCTCATTGTACAGATAGTTTGCTGTGTCGGCAAAGGCTGTGAAGATAAGCACTTTCTTGTTGCCGGGGTTTATCGGATTTTCAAACTTGTGTTTCAAATCCTCAATAAGCATCTGGAGCTTGCTGTCGTGTTCGGGTGTGATGTCGGAAAGCATGATAAGGAGCAAATCAAGTTTCTCCAAATCTGAAGAAAGGTCACGGCGCCAGCTAGTGGTGTCCATGTCGGCAAGGCTTATCTTCGACTTCTTGGTGGCAAAGGGATCGGTATCGCCTTCGCTGCTATCCATATCATCTGAAAACTCACTTACGTCAATACTCTCACTTCCACGGCGCTGCTCATACTCGTCTATAAGCTTTATAGTTTCCGTAATATATTCCTGAATGCGCTGCAATGTCAGACGAAAGGAGTTTACCGAACTTTCAAGGCGCTTCAAGAGGTTCGTTGCCATGAGCTTGCGAAGTCCCTTTTCTCGTCCGTCGATGGACAACCCTTCACCATCGAAGTCAATTGCATAGTCGTTCCTTACGCTGTCAAACAGATAGAGCGACGGCGTATAGATGGCAAGGCAAAGGGTGTCAAGGGTGTTGGCAATGTCACGAAAGTTGATGGCGCTATTGAGGTCGGTCAGCTTAGGACGACGTGAGATAGGTGCCAGGCGCTTCGGGAACTCGCCGATATCTTTGGTGTCGTAATATTTCGTAATGTGACTTCTGCTGCGTGCGATTGTCACCGCATCAAGCATCTGGAAGAAGTCAAAGCTCAGATCATTCAATAAGCGTTCTGTGGTGCGTGCCTCAGGAGGCAGCTTTGCCCACTTGTTATATACTGTCTGTGCGTTGCGGAATACATCATCAATGCTCTTGTCTAATTCAAGAGCTTCATTGATGTAGTCGGCTCTGCTTCATAGGCAAGCTGCAACTGATTTTTCAAATCATTGAAGCGGTTGTTTACCGGGGTGGCACTGAGCATCAGCACTTTTGTCTTCACGCCGGAACGGATGACGCGGTTCATCAAACGCTGATAGCGGTTTTCCTTGCATGGCTCTTCTTCGTCGTCAAGTTCCTCCTCGTCAACGTTACCGCCATTGCGGAAGTTGTGGCTCTCATCAATTACGATAAGGTCGTAATTTCCCCAGTTGATATGCTCTAAGTCAAGTCCGTTGCTTAAGCCACGGTCGCGCGACAGGTCGGAATGGAATAGTATGTCGTAGCGCAGACGGTCGCCTGCAATTGGGTTGTTCTTATAGTTGGCACGAAACGTCTGCCAGTTGTCATTAAGTTTCTTTGGACAAAGTACGAGCACGCTCTTGTTGCGGTTCTCGTAATACTTTATCACTGCAAGGGCTGTGAATGTCTTACCAAGTCCGACACTATCGGCAAGGATGCAGCCGTTGTATTTTTCGAGCTTGTTGATGATGGCAAGGGCAGCATCTTTCTGGAAATTGTATAGCTTGTTCCATACTATGCTTGACTTGAAACCGGTGCGCTCGTTGGGCAATACATCTTCTGATATGTCGTCCAGGAACTCGTGAAAGATATTATAAAGAGCTATGAAATAGATGTATTCCGGAGAGTTCTCCTGATACACTGTCTCAATGTACTCCAATACTTTGTTGGTGACATCGGAAAACTTTTCTTCATTATCCCACTGCTCATTGAATATCTTCAGATATGCTTCTGCAGTGGGTGACGGCAATACATTTACCATTTGGTAAACACTATTGCCGCGCTCACATCCTAATTCGGTTGTGGTAAACTCGTTGAACGGCAGATATACGTGCTGGCTGTTGTCTGCTACATGCAGAAAACCGCCCATAATATCGCCTGTGGAATTGCTCTTGAAGCGCACTTTGCGCTTTATCCATTCTGCACACTCCTTTGCAATTGCTTTCTGTGATAGCTGGTTGCGCAGACGGATCTCAAAATCGGTGCCGTAAAGATTACGCTCTCGGTTTAGCTTAGGAATGAAAAACTCACGCTTCTCCTTCTTGCCTTTGTCCTTGACAAATGTAGGTGAGGTAAAAATAAAGCGGAGTTCTTCTACGTTTTCCAGCTCCTTCTTTAACGCCTCAAAAGCATATATGGAAAATGAAGCTGCTGCAACACAAATACGACTGCTTGCAGACAACCTTGTTTTCAGATCGTCAACTACTCGTTCACTGATGTTGTTTATTTGTTTAGGAAGCTCCATTTCCATAATTAAGTTTGCGTTTTATTGTAATTGTCTAAATTTTTCGACAGAATAGATTATCTGCAAAGGTAGTCTTTTAACGCCATTTAACTAAATATTAACACTTAAATATTCCTAAAAAACAGTCATTTGTATTGCTCTGTATTGCTTTGTACTCTTATTTACTACGTAAATCAGGTTTTAATGCACTTAATGTTGATTTGTTTGTTGTCTTTTCTCCAAATCAAACCAATCTCTATCTTTGCCCTAAAAACACCAATATATGCCCGATACACTAACATTTACATCCGTCCATAACATCCCCGGCACCCTTGCCTCTGCTGCCTTCACCACCAAGACATCTGAAGTCTTTAAGGAGGAGAACGACATCGCGCCAATCTTCATCAACGAGCGCATGAAATACATACCCTGGGGAGGTGACAACCGTATGCCATATAACATCATCAATCTCATCGAGTCCGACTAGACACTGAGCACCTGCCAGATGTTCAACGCCGAAGTATGCTACGGCAGCGGACTCGTCTACAACACGGAGCAAGCCACCGAACGAGTCAGATCGGAAGTCGACGACTTCACATCTGACAACGACATCGCTTCATACTTCCTCGGAGTGTGCCAGGACTTCAAGCACTTCGGCTTCTGCGTCAGTGTGATCATCCTCAATGAGGATGCCAGTCGCATTCGTTTAGCCAAAGGGCAACGTGTTCGCTGAATGGAAAAACTCAGAAACAACCAAACTCTTTGAAGACCATGGTTATAAAAATAAAAAGCAAGCAGGAGGCTACTTTTTCTAAGAAAAAATTGTTATCTTTGCCATTGACTAATAATAATTAGTATGGATAGGGGTAGAAAAATTTGCGACGTACTGAAAGCTGTCAGAAAAAAGATTGCTGACATGAATGGCATTGCATACGAGCCAAGAGTTTGCCACTTCAAAGGACATTGCAGTGGAACATGTCCAGCATGCGAGACTGAAAGAAAATATATAGAGTCGGAATTGTCTTTACGCAAACGCATGGGAGAGGCTGTTTGTGTTACAGGTGTTGCCATTGGCATTTTGGTGACCCCATATAATGTATATGCCCAAACTTCGTCACCGTCTGTACCTATTGGTAATGAAGTAATCGCAGCAGACTCTCTGCCAACAAGAGCACAAGTTACAATCAATGGATGTGTGAAAGATGCTGACGGAACTCCTATTGTTGGTGTAATTATTGTTGTAGGAAACAAACAATCCGGCAGCATTACAGACATTGACGGAAACTTTTCTGTTACCTTTCCAAGGGATTCCACGCTACGATTGGAATATATTGGTTATAAAAACAAGGTCTATTCATTCAGCGAACTGGACTTGAAAGGCTTTAACACGCTTTGCCTAACGGAAGAAGACGATGATCTTTTAGGAGAAATGGTTGTAGTTGCACCACAAAAGCCTAAAACAAAGAAGCGTCGCAAGAAAAAACAGGAAGGAAAAATGGTTGTTGAAAATAAAGATTTTGACACAGGGCCATTCTATCCTGGCGGCAACAGTGCCCTGCTACATTTTGTAGAACAAAATTTATATGTACCTGAAACTTTACAAGGAGCATATCAGCAGCGCATAAATGTTTATTTTTATGTGTTGGGTGATGGCAGTCTTGCCGATGTTAAAGTCATAACAATTTGTCCTCAAGAGATGAAAGAGGAAGTGTTACGACTTGTAAAAGCGATGCCTAAATGGAAGCCAGCCTTAAAAGACGGCAAGCCGACATGTGCGAAAATTATGATACCAATAGATATTATGCTAAAGTAACTTATGCCACCATTAGAAGCACCATTGATAGGAATTGACCGTCACCGCTTGGCTACAGACGGTGACGGCATCACTACTCTCGTTGCATTTCATGAATGTCCACTTAGATGTGCATATTGCATAAACGCCCAATGCTTCAAAGAATCTCCAGAATGTAAGCTTACTGTTGATAACTGATAGAACGCTTGATGCCTGACAATATTTATTTTTTGGCTACGGGTGGAGGAGTTACTTTTGGTGGTGGTGAGCCACTGCTGTACGCTGATTTTATAAGTGAGTTTACTCGAAAAATGCCAGAGGAATGGAAAATCACCATAGAATCTTCATTGAATGTACCGAACAAAAATATCTTTAAAGTTGCTCAATTTGCTGACCTTTTAGTGATTGACATCAAAGATATGGACGAGTTTATTTACAAGCAATACACAGGCAAGGACAATTCTTTTGTATTAGCCAATCTCAAATGGCTTGTAGACAATGGGTATGCAGATAAGACCATTATCAGAATTCCTCTCATAAAAAACTACAACAATAAAAGCAATCAAATCAAAAGCAGGGAAATTCTCGAAAGCATTGGCTTTTCTCGCTTTGATATCTTCCGTTATGTTATAAAATAATCTTGTCTTTTCTCACCATAAAATCTTCCGTACTTTCGCAGTATGGAAGCATTTTTCGATTTATCTCTACCCACAGATTGGCAGTCACTATCTGACAGCCAACTTCAATATTTCTTCACGCAGTTCTCGCATGATTTGCCCATGGAAGAAATACTCACGCTCTGTCTGTTCAAATGGGCAGACCTAAGAGTGTTATGCAAGACGCATGACGGCAGCTATCTTGTGAAGCAGCGCCATACGCCCAAGCAGGAAACAACGCTGACCATCAGACAAGTGCAAGCAGCTACGGCATCTTTGGAATTCTTACTGCAATTCGCTCCGTTGCCGGTTCGCATCACAAAAATCTGAAGAACCACTGCCATCGAAGCCGACTTCCAGGGCGTGCCGTTCTCGACGTTCATCTCTGCCGACAACTACTATCAGGGCTTTCTCCACACCAAGAACGAGGCTTTGCTTAGCCACCTCGCCACGCTTCTGTACCCAAAGGTCAAGTCGCGTCACCTAACAACACCGCTTTTGCTCAACGCCTTCTATTGGTTCTCGTCGCTGAAGCATTACTTCGCCCGTCTGTTTCCGCACTTCCTGCAGCCAATGTCCAGTTCTTCAGAAGACCTACTTGGCTATGCACCGCCCATCGGCGAGGTGCTATGGACTGCCATGAATGCACAGATCCGTGTGCTTACTGGAGGTGACATCACCAAAGAGGAAGCGGTGCTCTCTATGGACACATGGCGAGCACTCACAGAACTCGACGCTAAGGCTAAAGAAGTTGAAGACATCAAACGACAAACGAAATGATAGACAAGAATATCAATTGGGATGTCACAGCCTTCTTCGCATCCCTCACAGAAACAAACAAGTTCGCCAAGGCCCATGACTTTGTCTTCGCAAAGGTCTGCGGACTCGACGGTTCGAGGAAGCCTTGCAGCTGCTGCAGTTCGCCACCGCCATTGTCGCCGTCAGCGACATCAGCCAGGGCTACATCGGCTGCTTTCCGTTGGGG
>ENA-OQHY01000116-OQHY01000116.1-human-gut-metagenome-genome-assembly--contig:-NODE-116-length-43846-cov-3.095382_pt1 | contig 43846 bp, 67 predicted proteins | sample MGYA00242570_ERZ504733 | MGnify/ENA primary metagenome ERZ504733 (study PRJEB26092, sample SAMD00036219) | human gut metagenome | host: Homo sapiens | study: EMG produced TPA metagenomics assembly of... | reverse complement strand
CCGCCGCCGTTACTGCCGCGGCGCGCGTTGGTTTCACCTGGCTGCTCGTCCAGACGCATCGTCAGGGCGATACGCTTACGCTGCAGATCCACTTCCATCACCTTCACCTTCACAATGTCGCCCGCTTTGACCACGGTATGCGGATCTTCAACGAATTTATCGGCAAGGGAAGAGATGTGGACCAGACCATCCTGGTGCACGCCGATATCGACAAACGCGCCAAAGTTGGTGACGTTAGTGACCGCCCCTTCGAGTACCATGCCCGGAAGCAGGTCATTCATGGTTTCACGCCGTCGGCGAAGGTCGCGGTTTTAAACTCAGGACGCGGATCGCGGCCCGGTTTTTCGAGCTCTTTGATGATGTCCGTGACCGTCGGCACCCCGAACTTTTCGTCGGTAAAATCGACCGCCTTCAGGTTACGCAGCGCGCTGCTGTCGCCCATCAGTCTTTCAGCGCCTGCTGGGTTGCGGCCAGAATGCGTTCCACTACCGGGTACGCTTCCGGGTGAACGGTTGAGGCATCCAGCGGGTTATCGCCGTGGTTGATGCGCAGGAAGCCCGCGCACTGTTCAAACGCTTTTGGCCCCAGACGGCTCACCTTCAGCAACTGCTGGCGGTTCTGGAACTGGCCGTTTTCATCACGCCAGGCAACGATGTTTTGCGCCATCATGCGGGTTAAGCCGCCACGCGGGTCAGCAGGGGAACAGAGGCCGTGTTCAGGTCAACGCCGACGGCGTTTACGCAGTCTTCCACGACCGCATCCAGCTTACGGGCCAGCTGAGTCTGGCTCACGTCATGCTGATACTGGCCGACGCCGATGGATTTCGGGTCGATCTTAACCAGCTCCGCCAGCGGATCCTGCAGACGACGGGCGATAGAAACTGCACCGCGCAGGGAAACGTCCAGGTCCGGGAACTCCAGGGCGGCCAGTTCAGACGCCGAATAGACGGAAGCGCCCGCCTCGCTGACAATCACTTTCTGTGCGGTGACTTTCGGGAACTGTTTCTGCACGTCGAGGTAGAAACGCTCGGTTTCACGGGAGGCCGTACCGTTGCCGATGGCCACCAGCTCCACGTTGTATTTCTCGCACAGCGCCGCAACCACGACGGCAGCCTTCGCCGCCTGGCCGGTATGCGGATAAATGGTGTCGGTAGCCACCAGCTTGCCGGTACCGTCAACCACGGCCACTTTTACGCCGGTACGCAGACCCGGATCGAGACCCATGGTGGCGCGCAGGCCGGCAGGTGCGGCCATCAGCAGGTCGTGCAGGTTACGGGCGAAGACGTTGATTGCTTCGTCTTCGGCGCGTTCACGCACGGTGCCCATCAGTTCGGTTTCGAGGTGCATCAGCACCTTGATGCGCCACGTCCAGCTCACCACGCCTTTGCGCCAGCTGTCTGCCGGCGCGTTGTTCAGGCGCAGGCCGAGGTGGTCGATAATGATCTGCTCGCAGTGGCTCTCTTTTGGTGGCTCGTCAAACTGTGGGTCGGCATTCAGGGAGAGCTGGAGCACGCCTTCGTTGCGGCCGCGGAACATCGCCAGCGCGCGGTGTGAAGGGTGGTAGAGATGGGTTCGTGATGATCGAAATAATCGCGGAACTTGGCGCCTTCTTCCTCTTTCCCGCTGACACGGTAGAGACGATGTGGGCGTTTTTCCACAGATAGTCACGCACTTTCGCGAGCAGGGCGGCATCTTCGGAGAAGCGCTCCATCAGAATATAGCGCGCGCCGTCGAGTGCGGCTTTGGTGTCTGCAACCCCTTTATCGGCATCGATAAACTTCGCGGCTTCGGTTTCCGGGTCGTGGGACGGTTCGTTCCACAGCAGTTCGGCCAGCGGCTCCAGGCCTGCCTCAATGGCAATCTGTCCGCGGGTGCGGCGCTTCGGTTTGTACGGCAGATAAAGGTCTTCGAGTTCGGTTTTGCTCAGGGTGCCGTTGATTGCGGTTTCCAGCTCGCTGGTCAGTTTTCCCTGTTCGCCGATGGATTTGAGGATCGCCTGACGACGGTCTTCCAGTTCACGCAGGTAACCGAGACGGGTCTCCAGGTTACGCAGCTGCGTGTCATCCAGACCGCCGGTGACTTCCTTACGATAACGTGCAATAAACGGCACGGTGTTCCCTTCATCAAGCAGGCGAACGGCAGCTTCTACCTGTTCGGCTCTGGCCTGAAGTTCACCCGCAATAATGCGGCAGAGCGAATCTTTCATCATGGCTTTATCATCTGTTGAGTCGAAAAAATCAGGGGATAGTTATACGGGCTGACACGTCAAAATGCCAGCCGCGGAGGGCGCTCTCGGACTATTTAACGTACGTAATTTCGTTGACGTACCAGCTGGCTTCGCCGCCAGGGGTCTGCACGACGGCCAAATCGCCCACTTCCTTTTTCAGCAGCGCACGGGCCATTGGTGAGTCGATAGAGATGTAATCCTTACGACCAAAAATTTCGTCATAGCCGACGATACGAAAACGCAGGGTGTCGCCATCGTCGTTCTCAATCTCGACCCACGCGCCGAAAAACACTTTGCCTTCCTGCTGTGGGAGTATCCACTATTTTGAGGTTCTCAAGGCATTTGGTCAGATAGCGGACCCGGCGGTCGATTTCACGTAACCGTTTTTTGTTGTACTGGTAGTCAGCATTTTCACTGCGATCGCCCAGGCTTGCGGCCCAGGTCACTTTCTTGGTCACTTCAGGACGCTCTTCGCGCCACAGGTAATCCATCTCTTTTTTGAGTTTCTCATACCTTCGCGGGTGATCAGGGGCGTTTTCATGGGGTGACCTTAAGACTCGACATCATTGCATTCTTTGCGCACATTACGTATCACGTAGTCTAACAGACAACGTTAATAATGATTTATGTGATGAAATGTGCAGATAAGCTGCTGTTAAATATGCTTTGTAACAATTTCGACTAGATTTATACCAGAATTAGCTGGTCGAACACGTGCACTTTTTTAGAATACGCTGTTATTAGACTATCCGAACCTTTGGGAGTACACACAATGCAAGAGAACTACAAAATTCTGGTCGTGGATGACGACATGCGCCTGCGTGCGCTGCTTGAGCGTTATCTGACCGAGCAGGGCTTCCAGGTTCGTAGCGTGGCCAACGCTGAGCAGATGGACCGTCTGCTGACCCGCGAATCATTCCATCTTATGGTACTCGACCTGATGCTGCCTGGTGAAGACGGGCTTTCCATTTGCCGCCGTCTGCGTAGCCAGAGCAACCCTATGCCGATCATCATGGTGACGGCGAAAGGGGAAGAGGTTGACCGCATCGTTGGTCTGGAAATCGGCGCTGACGACTACATTCCAAAACCGTTCAACCCGCGTGAACTGCTGGCCCGTATTCGCGCCGTGCTGCGCCGTCAGGCGAACGAACTGCCTGGCGCACCGTCGCAGGAAGAAGCGGTGATTGCGTTTGGTAAGTTCAAGCTCAATCTCGGTACCCGCGAGATGTTCCGTGAAGATGAACCTATGCCGCTCACCAGCGGTGAGTTCGCGGTGCTGAAAGCGCTGGTCAGCCACCCGCGTGAGCCGCTTTCACGTGACAAGCTGATGAACCTGGCGCGCGGCCGTGAATACTCCGCAATGGAACGTTCCATTGACGTGCAGATCTCCCGTCTGCGCCGCATGGTGGAAGAAGATCCGGCGCATCCTCGTTATATTCAGACCGTATGGGGTCTGGGCTACGTGTTTGTCCCGGACGGCGCTAAAGCATGAGGCGAATGCGCTTCTCTCCGCGAAGCTCATTTGCCCGTACGCTGTTACTGATTGTCACCCTGCTGTTCGTCAGCCTGGTGACAACCTATCTGGTGGTGCTGAACTTTGCGATCCTGCCGAGCCTCCAGCAGTTCAATAAGGTTCTGGCATACGAAGTGCGTATGCTGATGACCGATAAACTGCAACTGGAGGACGGCACGCAGTTAGTTGTTCCCCCGGCGTTTCGCCGTGAAATCTACCGTGAGCTGGGTATTTCGCTTTACTCCAACGAAGCGGCAGAAGACGCTGGCCTGCGCTGGGCGCAGCATTATGAGTTCCTCAGCCAGCAGATGGCGCAGCAGTTAGGTGGCCCGACGGAAGTGCGCGTTGAGGTCAACAAAAGCTCGCCGGTCGTCTGGCTGAAAACCTGGCTGTCACCCAATATCTGGGTGCGTGTCCCGCTGACCGAAATTCATCAGGGTGATTTCTCACCGCTGTTCCGCTACACCCTTGCCATTATGCTGCTGGCGATAGGCGGCGCGTGGCTGTTTATTCGTATACAGAACCGACCGCTGGTCGACCTGGAGCACGCTGCGCTGCAGGTCGGTAAAGGGATTATTCCCCCGCCACTGCGTGAGTACGGCGCCTCAGAAGTGCGTTCCGTGACGCGGGCCTTTAACCATATGGCGGCTGGCGTGAAGCAGCTGGCGGACGACCGTACGCTGCTGATGGCGGGCGTGAGTCATGACCTGCGCACGCCGCTCACGCGTATCCGTCTGGCGACGGAGATGATGGGCGAAGAGGATGGTTATCTTGCGGAGTCCATTAACAAGGACATCGAAGAGTGTAACGCCATCATCGAGCAGTTCATTGACTACCTGCGTACCGGGCAGGAGATGCCGATGGAGATGGCCGATCTGAATGCGGTACTCGGTGAAGTGGTCGCGGCGGAAAGCGGCTACGAGCGGGAAATCGATACCGATCTGCAGGCCGGTGAAATTCAGGTGCGGATGCACCCGCTTTCCATTAAACGTGCGGTGGCCAATATGGTGGTTAACGCCGCCCGTTATGGCAATGGCTGGATTAAAGTCAGCAGCGGGTCTGAGCTCAACCGCGCCTGGTTCCAGGTCGAAGATGACGGTCCGGGCATTAAGCCAGAGCAGCGTAAGCATCTGTTCCAGCCGTTTGTGCGGGGCGATAGCGCGCGCAGTACCAGCGGAACCGGCTTAGGCCTGGCGATTGTGCAGCGTATTGTGGATAACCATAACGGCTTGCTGGAGATTGGGACCAGTGAGCGGGGCGGTTTAAGCATTCGCGCATGGTTACCGGTGCCGGTGACGCGCGGGCAGGTGAGAGAGAGTTAAAAAAGGGTGGCAAAAGCCACCCTTTTTTTTGCAGGTCGTGTCAGCTGTTACAGCTTCGGACCCGCACTCACCAGCGCTTCACCTGCCGGGGTATCGGTATACTTCTCGAAGTTCTCAATAAACAGTTTCGCCAGCGATTCTGCTTTCTCACGCCACTGCTCCGGTGAGCCGTAGGTATTGCGTGGGTCGAGAATACGGGTCTCTACGCCCGGCAGCGCCGTCGGGATTGCCAGATCAAACATCGGCAGCGTGAAGGTTTCGGCGTTATCGAGTGAACCATCCAGAATGGCGTCGATAATGGCGCGGGTATCTTTGATGGAGATACGTTTGCCGGTGCCGTTCCAGCCGGTATTCACCAGGTACGCCTGTGCACCGGACGCTGCATGCGTTTGACCAGCACTTCCGCGTACTGCGTCGGGTGCAGCGACAGGAACGCTGCGCCGAAGCAGGCGGAGAAGGTTGGCGTTGGCTCCGTCACGCCGCGCTCGGTACCGGCCAGTTTGGCGGTAAAACCAGACAGGAAGTGGTACTGCGTCTGGCTGGCGGTCAGGCGGGACACCGGAGGCAACACGCCGAACGCATCTGCCGTCAGGAAAATCACCTTCGTCGCGTGGCCCGCTTTTGACACCGGCTTCACGATGTTGTCGATGTGGTAGATAGGGTAAGACACGCGGGTGTTTTCGGTTTTCGAAGCATCGTCGAAGTCGATCGTTCCATCGGCACGCACGGTGACGTTTTCCAGCAGCGCATCGCGGCGGATGGCATGGAAGATATCTGGCTCCGCTTCTTCAGACAGGCGAATGGTCTTCGCGTAGCAGCCCCCTTCGAAGTTAAACACGCCGTCATCATCCCAGCCGTGCTCGTCATCGCCAATCAGACGACGTTTCGGATCGGTAGAAAGGGTGGTTTTACCGGTGCCGGACAGGCCGAAGAACACCGCCACATCCCCTTTTTCACCGACGTTTGCCGAACAGTGCATGGAGGCGATACCGCGCAGCGGCAGCAGGTAGTTCATCACCGAGAACATCCCTTTCTTCATTTCGCCGCCGTACCAGGTACCGCCGATCAGCTGAATACGCTCGGTCAGGTTAAAGGCGATGAAGTTTTCGGAGTTAAGACCCTGCTCTTTCCACTGTGGGTTCGTGCATTTCGCCCCGTTCATCACGATGAAGTCAGGGGTGAAATCCTGCAGCTCTTTGTCGTCAGGACGAATAAACATGTTTTCACGAAATGCGCCTGCCAGGCCACTTCAGTGATAAACCGCACGGAAAGGCGGGTATCGGCGTTAGCGCCGCAGAAAGCATCAACGATAAACAGACGCTTGCCGGAAAGTTGATGGGTAACGAGCCCTTTCAGATGCTGCCAGGTTTCCGGAGAGAGCGGTTTGTTATCGTTCTTCCCTTTGCCTTTATCAGCCCACCACAGCGTGTCGCGGGTGGTCTCGTCTCGGACGATGTATTTATCTTTCGGCGAACGACCGGTAAAGATACCGGTATCGACGGCGATAGCACCAAGGTTAGTCAACACACCTCGCTCGTATCCTTCCAGTGCTGGATTGAGCTCTTCCTGATACAGCGTATCGTAATCGGGGTTGTAGACGATTTCCTGGACGTCGTGAATACCATAAGCCTTGAGATCTTGCGGGGTTAAACCAGTAACACGCATATCACTGCTCCTTAGCCAATATGTACTGTCTGAAATTGTAGGGTTTTTGTGAGGTTGTTAACCGCGACGGGGCTCATAGATTTACGCATCTGGACAAAACCCTTACTAACGGAAAACGCTGCGACTCCAGTCACAGGGCAGGCGGATTATCGCAGGAATCGCTTTTTGGTTGGGGAAAATGTTCCGAAAAGGTTAATGGCTGGTGATTTTATCGGAAGGAATGTGAATGTAATCGCATACACGTAAGAAAATTACGTAAGAGTTACAGTGTTAAAAACGATTCAGCCAGAGAGGGCTTTTTTGCACTTTGCCCTCTCGCAAAAGGGAGAGGGCAAGGTGAGGGCAGGCTTTGCTTAGTGGACCTGAGGATCCGCCGGGGAGGCGTTGTTGCGGATCTCAGCAATATCCATCGAATTGAACACGTAGTGCGTACCGCAGTAGTCACAGTGCATATCGATTTCGCCGTCTTCCGCCATGATGCTGTCGATCTCTTCATCCGGCAGCGTCTTCAGCGCGCCAGCGCAGCGTTCACGTGAACAGGTGCACTTAAATTCTACCGACTGTGGGTCGTAAACCGTCACTTCTTCTTCGTGATAAAGACGCCACAGGACATCGGTCGCCGACAGGGTGAACAGCTCTTCTGCTTTGACGGTTTCCGTCAGAGTCGCGAGGTGCTCGAAGTCGTTGGTCTGCGCGTCCTGCGCAGGCAGAACCTGCAGCAGCATACCGCCAGCAGCAGGCTGACCGTCTACTTCACCGGTGCGGATGAACAGACGTGTCGGCAGCTGTTCAGAACGCATGAAGTAATCTTCCAGGCAGGCCGCCAGCGTATCGCCTTCGAGGCCAACCACGCCCTGATAGCGCTCACCTTCCTCCGGGGAGATGGTGATGACCAGATAGCCATTACCCACCAGCGTTTTCAGGTCCGCGTTTTCAGGAACATCGCCCTGTACGCGCGCCACGCCGCGCATCTGCTGCTGGTTATTACCGTTGATGACCGCCAGGGTCATAGGGCCATCACCCTGCAACTGCACGGTGATATCCCCGGCAAATTTCAGGGTGGCAGTCAGCAGGCTGGTGGCAACCAGCAGTTCGCCCAACAGGGTTTTCACCGGCAGCGGGTAGTTGTGGTTTTCCAGAATCTGTTTCCAGGTTTCGGATACGGTGACCAGCTCGCCGCGCACGGCGAATTGTTCAAACAGATAGCGGTGTAATTGGTCGTGTTGGGCCATAATAGTCTCTCGTGCAGGTGAGGGTTACTCGGTCTCACCGTGTTTAAATTTCATCAGATCGCGGCGCTCTTTTTTATCCGGACGCCGGTCCGGGTGGGGCATTGTCAGCGCATTCATTTTGCGCGCCAGCGCGGTCTTCTCGCGTTTTTCAATGCTCTCAGCCGTCTCTTCATACAGCAGTACGGCTTCGGTTGCGGGCCGTCGTTGTTCAGTAATGGCTTTAATCACCACGGTACGTTCATCGTTGCCCTGACGCAGCGTTAAGGTGGCATTCAGTTCGACCAGCTTGCTCGGTTTGCTGCGCTGGCCGTTGTAATGCACTTTACCGCCGTCAATCATGTCGCGGGCAAGGGCGCGCGTTTTATAAAAACGGGCCGCCCACAGCATTTATCCAGTCTTACCCCTTCAGAGGGTTTTTCTTTCATGGCCTCTCCTTCACGGTCAGTGAGGGGATCATCTGGCGATAGTCGTTCAGCCCCGGATGGCGCAGATAGCTCTTTTCAGCCAGGCCAGAGTCAGGATTGGTAACGCCCAGACAATAGCGAATGCCAAACCTGGCCGCGGAATCCAGAATAGGCTCGCTGTCATCAATAAACAGCGTGCGTTCCGGCTGCAAACCGGTCTCTTCCGCCACCGCATGCCACAACCGCTGATCCTCTTTCGGATAACCAAATGTGTGGGTGGAAAGTAATAAATCAAGGTGCGAAGCAAGACCCGTATGCTCCAGCTTCACGGCCAGATTGTGAGGATGGGCGTTGGTCAGCAAGATACGGCGCTTGCCGCTCGCTTTCAGCGCATCCAGAAAAGGCACGGTATCCTCACGCAGTACGGCGCGCGGGCCCTGGGCGGTGGTCATGGCACAAATATCCAAACCGAGGCGCTCGCTCCAGTAGTCAAGACAGTACCAGTTTAGCGTATGCTGCACCGCGCTATATTGCGAACGAATGAATTCCTGCGCTTCTGCCGGGGAGATCCCCTGCTGTTCACCATAGGTTTCCGGAACCAGCTTTTGCCAGAAATAGTTATCAAAGGCGAGATCGAGCAGCGTGCCGTCCATATCCAGCAGAACGGTATCAACCTCCTGCCAGGCGATATCAAGATGCATAAGGGGGAACTCCAGCCTGAAGAAACGTGCGCGACAGGGTAGCACATCTTGTCGCGCATCGACGTTATCAGATCAGGCTCTCAGAGGAGGGGATCAGCTTAGGGTTAAGGCAATTTTCGTAATACTGCTGGATGTCGGCAAGCCTGGTGCGTGAGCGCTGATAGCGACGCAGCGCCATAAAACCGTTCCAGCAAATGCATACCAGCATCGCAATCATCAGCAGCGAGGTGCCGATGTAGCGCCACAGGCCTGCGCTGTCCGGCATGCGGTGCAGACCGATGTGGCGCGTGCCGTTGGCATCGGTAAAGATACTCGTCACAATCCCTTCAGCGCTAAACGGCGTCTGCATCAGCATCTGCGCCAGGCGCTGGAACTGGCCCCATTGTTCCTGAGCCGGGTAGTCATAAAGTGCGACCTGCGGGTATGGCTGATCGACCAGGTCGCTCCCTTCATCACTGACGATCACAAAGCCACCCGGTGCCGGGCTGTTCACGCCTGCGCCGCGCGGGTGGTTTCGCGCATCACGAAGGGTGCGGTTGACGTGGCGACCAGATTATCCAGCGACTCGGCGCTGACCGGACGCAGCAGCACGTTAACGCCATCCAGCCGGCCCGCTTCCGCGCGTTTCACCAGCGAATCCCAGTCTTTACTGTTACCCAGGTTCACAAGGGCGTTTTTGAGACGTACGCATTCGTCCTGAGCGGAACACAAATCCTGCGTTTTCAGAACGATGTCACCAAAGTCGTCCAGAAGCACCATCCCCGATTTCTGAATGGCCGAGCGCAGGGCAGGGCTCACGCGTGAGTCGTCATCGGGTTTCGGGTGCAGCTGGCGGTTGACCGTCTGGGTAAGCGACGTGGCTTTATTGACAACCTCAGATTCAGGCAGCGGCAGCGGCGGCGCATCATTCCAGATAATTTGTGAGCAATCGAACGGCATGAACGGCGAGCTCTGACGCGTATTCCATGCGCCAGGCGTATGAATGTTACACATGCCGGTGCCCTTCAGGCGCAGCGTATCACCGACCCGCACGCCAGCCTCGTCCAGTTGGTTGACGCTGGTTGCCTCAATGGTTTGCGCCCCTTTTATCCATGACAGGGTAAATTTAATGGGCATATCCAGCGGGACAAACAGCAGAAGCATGATAAAGACCAGCGCTGCCCCCCCGGCAATGACCGCACTGCGTAACCAGTGCTGAAGCGGGAAATTTTTTACTTCATCATGCAGCGATAAAAAGCGCCCCTGGCGCACCACATGGCGGTCAAGATAGATATCGATATCGGTTTTCTGCTAAATCCTGGGCAATCCACGGCTGCCAGTGGCGCGGGTAGATAAGATCGATAATACCGAGCGAGATATTATTGAGGTGCTCCTGGTCACTCTCACCGAACAGACCCCAGCGCTTAGGAGTACCGCGCAGGCAGTGGATCTCACGTAGCGAGGTTTTTGCCGGCGGGGCAAAGAGCCCCCACAGTCCGGCTGCCAGCAACAGCACCGCACCGCCAGCCAGCCAGGGGACAAACACATCCGGCGTCAGCAGGCAGATGAAAAAGAGCAGGAACGCGGCCACGATCAGAATCGCTTCGCGAATGCCGTCAGGGCGGCTCAGGGCGTACTCTTCATGCGTCTCCTGGCGAATGTTCAACAGCTCGATCTGCTCTGTCTCTTCGCCACGAATGGAGGCCTGCGTTGAGCTTGCGCGTTCCAGCGCAAAACGCGGGGCTTCCTGAAGATATTCATTCAACGTATGGCCGTTGAGCGAGATAACCAGCGGCAACGAATCGGTATGGATCAGCTCTACGCTGTTTTCGTCATTAATGTACTGCTCCCAGGACGGGGGCAGATGCACTTCAACCGAATCCAGGTAATAGCGCCATTTATTGGGATCGTCTGTGGTGATGCCATAGCGGGTGATGGAGCGCGTCACACTGAGCACTGTGTCACTTTGCGCATTTAACTTGAGCGCCACCGGCGCAGCAGTTGCCCCCGTCGGCCCAGGTGTTAACTGAGAACGGTTCAGTGTTTCGAGATAGTTTTCTACTGCATCGCGCTCTTCTTGCGTCAGTTTACGCGTCGTCGCACCGGCAAAGGCGTTTAAAAAGGGCAGCCGGTAACGACGCCTTACGCGACGCCTGTATACCCACCCTGCAACCAATGCGCCGGCCAGCATAGCAGCGAGAACAATCAAAATGGTGCTCATGCTTTCCCCATCTTACTTATCTTCTTACAGGTGTAGTCAGTAGCACCTTTAACATTGAATGAGAGTCTGTGGTTGGCTATCGGCAAGTATGGAGTCGAACTTGAGCATTCTGAAGCGCATCCCAGTGACCGATGATGATAGCAAAGCCTGTTATGGCGCGATATCAGCAAATTCCTGGAAACATTTCAACCTCTTGACATTTGTTTTGAATTGAGGATTGATTCCTGTTACGTTGCATAAATGTAAATACAGAACAATTGACATTGCCGAAACCGTGCGGCGTATCGCACAATAAAGCCAGTTCCCACTGCTAAGACCCCATCACGATGAGCAAACCACTACAAAAACCCACCATTCTGAATGTTGAAACAGTCGCAAAATCGCGCCTGTTTAATGTCGAAAGTGTGGATCTGGAGTTCAGCAACGGTGTGCGTCGCGTTTACGAACGTATGCGCCCTTCTTCGCGCGAAGCGGTGATGATTGTTCCTGTCGTCGACGACCATCTGATCTTAATCCGCGAGTATGCCGTGGGAACAGAATCTTACGAACTTGGGTTCTCGAAAGGCTCATCGATCCGGGTGAAACGGTCTTTGAGGCGGCCAATCGCGAGCTGAAAGAAGAGGTCGGTTTTGGCGCGAACGAACTGACGTTCCTGAAAAAACTGAGCATGGCACCCTCCTATTTTTCCAGCAAAATGAACATTGTGGTTGCTGAGGATCTTTATCCAGAATCGCTGGAAGGGGACGAGCCGGAGCCACTGCCACAGGTTCGCTGGCCGCTGGCCCATATGATGGACCTGCTCAAAGACCCTGACTTTAACGAGGCCCGCAACGTGAGCGCGCTGTTCCTGGTACGCGAATGGCTGAAGGGGCAGGGGCGGTTATAGCGGCCTGATGTCCGCAACGTGTGAGAGAACAAAAAAAACGGCAACCTGAGGTTGCGTTTTTACGTTGTGCGTTAGAACAACTCGTGCGTTTCGCCGTTATCAATGATTTCTGTACCCACCTCATGCACCGCCTGTGTGGTCGGCTGCGTGCCCTCGATGAAATACTCTGCACGGCTATTGCCGCCATTGGCGAGCTGCCCGGTGCTGCGGTCGATATTGACGGTAACCACGCCCGGTGGTGGCGTCAGCGGTTGCTCCGGAACGCCTTCCAGCACGGATTTCATATAGCATCCCAGGCCGGTTGCGCACTCTTCGCGCCGCCTTCGTAGCCAGAAATCTGATCTTTAATCGCGCCTGAGGCCGTGGTGCGGCCTAAATCACGGCGATGATCGTCAAAACCGATCCAGACTGACGTCACCACGCCCGGGCCGTAACCGGAGAACCATGCATCTTTCGAGCTGTTTGTTGTCCCCGTTTTACCGCCGATATCATGGCGCTGTAAATCACGTCCTGCCCGCCAGCCGGTCCCTTGCCAGCCAGGTTCGCCGAAGATGTTGGTGTTCAGCGCGCTCTTTATCAGGAACGACAGCGGCGTGTTGATGACATGCGGTGCATACTCCTGCGCCCCGCTCTGCGCCACCAGCGACTGGTTAGCCTGTTCCAGCTGCGGCTGCGGCAACACAGGGTTCGTCTGCTCCTGAGACACGGCAACGTCTTCCATGTCCTTGTTTTCAATCACTTCAGATTTTGGCGTATTGCCGTAAATGACCGGAATATCGCAGTCAGGGCAGGCAATTTTCGGCTTCGCTTCAAACAGCACACCACCCTGGTCGTTCTCGATTTTACTGATGAAGTACGGGTCAATCAGGAAGCCGCCGTTAGCCATCACCGAGTACCCCCGCGCCACCTGAAGCGGCGTAAAGGACGCAGAGCCTAACGCCAGCGATTCGGTGCGCACGATGTTCTGAGCCGGGAAACCGAAGCGTTGCAGATATTCCGCGGCATAGTCGACACCCATCGCACGCATTGCGCGCACCATCACCACGTTTTTCGACTGCCCAAGACCCTGACGAAGACGAATAGGGCCTGAATATTCCGCCGGTGAGTTCTTCGGCTGCCAGTCAGAACCGGCACCAGCATCCCAGCGGGAGATAGGCACGTCGTTCAGGATACTGGCGAGGGTCAGACCCTTATCCATTGCTGCGGTGTAGAGGAACGGCTTGATGTTGGAGCCAACCTGACGCAACGCCTGGGTGGCGCGGTTAAATTTGCTCTGGTTGAAATCGAACCCACCGACCAGGGCCAGCACGGCACCGTTCTGCGGATTGATAGACACCAGGGCCGAGTTAACGTCTGGCACCTGCGCCAGCCACCAGCTGTCGCCCACCTTGCGTACCCAGATTTGCTGTCCGGTCTGGACGACATCCGTCACTTTACGCGGTGTCGGGCCTTGCAGGGTGTCTGAGCGGTACGGGCGAGCCCAACGGATCCCGTCCATACGCAGGGAGACAGACGTTCCATCCGCCAGCGTTGCCACCGCTTCCTGCGGATCGGCTGAGTCACCACGGCGGGAAGGAGCGGGCCATAGGTGGGCAGCGCTTTCAGCGTACTGGTGATTTTTTTGCTGTCCCAGGCGCTTTCGCCGACTTTCCACAGCACATTCGACGGGCCGCGATAACCGTGGCGCATGTCGTAATCCATCACGTTGTTACGCACCGCTTCCTGAGCCGCCTGCTGAACGTTGCGGGTCACGGTGGTGTAAACGCGGTAGCCATCTTCGTAGGCTTTATCGCCGTAGCGGCTCACCATCTCCTGACGCACCATTTCGGTGAGATAAGGGGCAGAGAAGGCAATTTCCGGCGCATGGTAGTTGGCATCGATGACATCGTTGCGCGCCTGTTCGTACTCGCTCTGGCTGATATAGCCTTCGCTCAGCATACGTGACAGGACGACGTTACGACGCGCCGTAGCGCGTTCAAGCGAGTAGAGCGGGTTGAAGGTCGATGGTGCTTTAGGCAGACCGGCAATGGTCGCCATTTCGCTTAACGTCAGCTGCTCGACAGGTTTACCAAAGTACACCTGCGCGGCCGCACCAACACCGTAGGCGCGGTAGCCGAGGTAGATTTTATTGAGGTACAGCTCAAGGATCTCGTCTTTGCTCAACAACTGCTCAATACGGATCGCAAGGAACACCTCTTTGATCTTACGGGTCAGGGTCTTTTCTGGGCTAAGGAAGAAGTTACGCGCCAGCTGCTGTGTAATGGTACTTGCCCCCTGAGAGGCATGACCGGAGAACAGCGCAATACTTGCAGCACGGAAAATCCCCACCGGATCGACACCGTGGTGCTCGTAAAAACGGCTGTCCTCGGTAGCGATAAAGGCTTTGACCATCACGGGCGGAATTTGATTTAAGGTCAGCGGGATACGACGCTTTTCGCCGTACTGCGCCATTAACTCGCCATCGGCGCTGTAGACCTGCATCGGGATCTGGAGTCGCACATCGCGAAGCGTAGCGACATCAGGCAGCTGCGGCTCAATATATTTGTACAAACCATAAATCGAGCCTGCTCCCAGCAGAATGCAACAGACTGCAAGGATTAATAAATACTTTACGAACTTCACCGGAGATTTCCCATTTGGTTTCACTTGGGCAGTTTCTAAACAATCGCGCGGTAGTATAAAGGCAAGCCTGATTCATTGATATAGCCGTCACCTGACGGGCGATAAGGAGATCGTGAAGCATGGCTTTCAAAACATGGCAAACAGGCGTTCATATTCAACAGGATAGGGTGCAGATAGTGGCGCTGGCCCGGGAGCGGTCGGGCTGGCGTTTGTGCCGCTGGTGGGCTATCACTCTGGCCGACGGGATTATCCGGGATGGCAAAATTTGCCAGCCTGAACAATTGGTTGACGCCCTGCGCGACTGGCGGAAACGTTGCCCCACTCCCACCGGGTGTTTCTCTCATTTCCGGCGGCACGCACGTTGCAACGATCGCTTCCCCGTCCGGGCGTGGCGCTGCGCGACAGCGAACAGCTCTCCTGGCTGGGGGCGACGCTCGCGCGTGAACTGGAGATGGCTGCTGACACGCTCTGTTTTGATTATGCGCAGGATACGTTCAGCAATACATTCCATGTCACCGCTGCACAAAACAACGAGATTCACCCCCTGCTGACGCTGGCAAAGATATTGCGTTTACGGCTCGTGACGATCACCCCGGATGCCAGTGCGCTGGCGAACCTTCTCCCTGCGGTAGCGCCGGCGCAGTGTGTCGCCTGGCGGGATGGGTATCAGTGGCTGTGGGCGATGCGCCATCAGTGGGGACGGCGTTTACCACGGAAGCGGAAAACGTGGCCGATCGTCGCGGCACTGCTGGCCCTCACGCCGCAGGACATTGCCCTCTTTGATAGTCAGCGAGACCCTGGGACGCCTGGTTCGTTGCCATGCTCCTCTGCCGGCATGCGGCGCTGATTATACCGTCGCGCTGGCGCTGGCCATGAGTGAGGTGCCGGAATGAGCATGACGAATTTTTTGCCGTGGCGGCGGCAGCGACGCGTGCGCTGCCTGCGATTCTGGGGCGTACTGTTTGTCGCTACGTGGCTGCTGATACTGATGGGGGTTTTCAGCCTGCGGATGAATCCTCTCGTGATGACACGTGCGCTGCATATTCAACTGGCGGGCATGCAGTCCGTGCAGCAGGCGCTGGTGTCTCGTACAGGGTCAGGTACGCAGACGCCAACGCCCGCGCCAGCGCCTCAACGACGCGCCTGGCAGCCGGTGCTGGAGTCCTTTGCCGGGATGATGCCATCCCAGGTCTGGCTGACCGAACTGCGCTATCAGCCCCTACACTGATGTTAACCGGATATGCCGCAACACTCCCCGCGCTCTCTGCTCTGCGGGATGGGCTCGGAAAGATGGCGGGGTTTACCCCCGGGCCTACGGGGGAATTACAGCAGGATGACCTGGGGCGCTGGATGTTCACCTTTCATCTGCGAAGCGAGGGCTAATACGTGGAAACCTTGTTCGAACGCTGGTGCGAAAGCAGCCCCCGATGGCGGGTGCTGTGCTGGTGTCTGAGCGTTCTCTTTCTGGGGAGTACGACATGGGGCATGGTGCTTCGACCGGTTGCAAAGCAGGTGGCTGAACTTCAGCGGCAGGTCAGCGAGGCCGCACAGGCTAATGTCTCGCTATGGCCCGCCGCCAGTCAGGTGCCGCGGCGTCACGCACCCCGTGAAGCACGGGTAATGACGCCTTTTTCGCCACTCGAGTTTCAGGGGGCGGGCACAAGACTGGTTCACTGGAAGCCGTTGCAAAACGGAGGGGAACTGACGCTGGATGCTGAATGGCAGGCCATCCCGACTGTTTTCAGCCGGCTGGCGCAGCGGGATGTTCAGGTTGCCGCCTTTGCTCTCTCTGCACAGGGTTCGGCATTACGCCTGCGGGTGGAGCTGGAGGAGCAGCATGCGAACTAGCGCGCGTTGCCTGCTGGTGAGTTGCGCCCTGTTAGTGACCGGGATGCGGGATCCTTTTCGCCCGCCGGATGACCCTTGTGCGGTAGGGCAACTGGCGCAGTGGCATTACCACGGATGGTGGGCAGCACTCAGGACATTGGCATTTTACAGGACGGGCAAAAGCGCTGGCATCGCCTGACACCGCAACAGCGCCTCCCGGTGGGCTGGCGGGTAACGGCCCTCAATGAAAGGGAACTGGTCGTCGATGTGGGGGATGCATGTGAACCCAGACAATGGACGTGGCAACGAGAAGGAACGAAAAGGAATGAACATAAGGATAACGCTGTGGCTGCTGGCGTTCAGTCATCCGCTGTGGGCCGCCGCGCCAAAGCCGGTCACACTGGTGGTGGATGAGGTACCGGTGGTGCAGGTGCTACAGGCGCTGGTCGCGCAGGAGAACCGTAATCTGGTGGTATCGCCAGATGTCAGCGGCACGCTGTCGCTCAATCTGACACATGTCCCCTGGCGACAGGCGCTACAGACGGTCGTCAGCTGCGCCGGGCTTGTTCTGCATGAAGAAGGGGGCATTTTTTATGTTCACACCGCAGCCTGGCAGCGTGAACAGCTGGAACGCAAAGAGCAGGAGCGGACACGCCGACAGCTTGATGCGCCGCTGGTCTCGCACAGCATACCTTTTTCTTACGCTGACGCCGGGGAGCTGCAAAAAGCGGCGGAAAAACTGCTCAGTCCAAAGGGGAGTTTGTCTGTCGACAAGCGCACGAACCGTCTGCTGATACGGGATAACCAGGCGGTGCTTGATACGCTGCAGCACTGGGCGACACAGATGGATATCCCTGTCGAGCAGGTGGAACTGGCGGCGCATATCGTGACCATCAATGAAAAAAGCCTGCGTGAGCTGGGGGTGAAGTGGAATCTCGCCGACGCAACGGAGGCGGGCAAGGTCGGGCAACTCACAACGCTTGGCAGCGATCTGTCCGTGGCAAACGCCACCACCCATGTGGGTTTTAACATTGGGCGGATTAACGGCAGGCTGCTGGATCTGGAGTTGTCGGCGCTGGAGCAAAAGCAGCAGGTCGATATCATCGCCAGCCCACGACTGCTGGCCTCGCATATGCAACCGGCCAGTATTAAGCAGGGCAGTGAGATCCCATATCAGGTCTCCAGCGGTGACAGCGGGGCGACCTCCGTGGAATTCAAAGAGGCGGTGTTAGGCATGGAGGTGACGCCGGTGGTGCTGCCCGGCGGTCGCGTACGCCTGAAGCTGCACATCAGTGAAAATATGCCAGGACAGGTGCTACAGCAGGCCGATGGTGAAACGCTCGCCATCGATAAACAAGAAATTGAAACCCAGGTGGAAGTAAAAAGCGGAGAAACGCTGGCGCTGGGCGGAATTTTTTCGCAAAAGAATAAAACCGGAAGCGATCGCGTGCCTGGGCTGGGCAACATCCCGTGGCTTGGACAGCTTTTTCGCCATGACGGAAAGGACAATGAACGACGGGAGTTAGTGGTGTTTATTACACCACGACTGGTCGGTATTCGCTGAAGAGTCACGATCCTCCCAATGATTTTGCATTCAGATTGTTGCAGATGTTTGACGTGGGGCATGAATTAGCATACAAGGAGTACCGATTTGAGTTGGACTTACGTCTTATTGCCTTATGCGTCTGGTGCGGTGATTTAATCAGTTGCCAAACAAGCCGGAGTATTGAGATAATTTTTAGTCTGACTCTCGCTCTATTGCATATGAGGTTTCAGTTCATGTCCTGCTACGCCGGGTGTCTGCGAAGCGGGGATTACCATTAACGAATAGTCTTAGTAGTACCGATAAAATGGCAGAGAAACGCAATATCTTTCTGGTTGGGCCTATGGGTGCCGGCAAAAGCACTATTGGGCGTCAGTTAGCTCAACAACTCAATATGGAATTTTACGATTCTGATCAAGAGATTGAGAAACGAACCGGAGCTGATGTGGGCTGGGTTTTCGACGTAGAAGGCGAAGAAGGTTTCCGTGACCGAGAAGAAAAAGTGATCAACGAACTCACGGAAAAGCAGGGCATTGTTCTGGCAACAGGCGGTGGCTCTGTCAAATCTCGCGAAACCCGCAACCGTCTCTCCGCCCGTGGCGTAGTGGTCTATCTCGAGACGACCATCGAAAAACAGCTGGCACGTACGCAGCGCGATAAAAAGCGCCCGTTGCTGCAGGTTGAAACGCCACCACGCGAAGTTCTGGAAGCGTTGGCCGATGAACGCAATCCGCTGTACGAAGAGATTGCTGATGTGACCATTCGTACTGACGATCAGAGCGCTAAAGTGGTTGCAAACCAGATTATTCATATGCTGGAAAGCAACTGATTCTGGCTTTATATACAATCGCCTGCGGGTAAAAGCATTAAAGGTGGATGTCGCGTCATGGAGAGGATTACAGTTACTCTCGGGGAACGTAGTTACCCAATCACCATCGCGGCTGGTTTGTTTAACGACCCAGCTTCCTTTTTACCACTGAAAGCGGGGTGATCAGGCGATGCTGGTCACCAATGAGACGCTGGCTCCGCTTTATCTCGACCGCGTTCGCCACCTGCTTGAACAGGCGGGCGTTAAAGTCGACAGTGTGATTCTGCCCGATGGCGAGCAGTATAAAAGCCTGGCGGTACTGGATACCGTCTTTACCGCATTGCTGCAAAAACCGCATGGTCGCGATACAACACTGCTTGCCCTGGGCGGCGGTGTTGTGGGCGATCTGACGGGCTTTGCGGCTGCAAGTTATCAACGTGGTGTGCGTTTTATTCAAATCCCTACACGTTACTGTCTCAGGTCGACTCTTCTGTCGGCGGCAAAACGGCCGTTAACCATCCGCTCGGTAAAAATATGATTGGCGCGTTCTACCAGCCGGCATCGGTGGTGGTGGATCTCGACTGTCTGAAAACCCTACCGAAACGCGAGCTGGCTTCTGGCCTGGCTGAAGTGATCAAATACGGCATTATTCTGGATGGCGAGTTCTTTGACTGGCTGGAAGAGAATATGGATGCGTTGCTGCGCCTGGATGAGGCGACACTGGCTTACTGCATTCGTCGTTGTTGTGAGCTGAAAGCGGAAGTTGTCGCTGCAGACGAGCGTGAAACGGGCTTACGTGCTTTACTGAATCTTGGGCATACGTTTGGTCACGCGATTGAAGCCGAAATGGGTTACGGTAACTGGCTTCACGGTGAAGCAGTCGCTGCCGGAATGGTAATGGCTGCCCGCACTTCTGAACGTCTGGGGCAGTTTAAACCGGAAGAGACGGCACGCATCATCACGCTGCTTGAGCGTGCTGGCTTGCCGGTAACCGGGCCGAAAGAGATGTCGGCACAAGCGTATTTACCCCACATGATGCGCGATAAAAAAGTATTGGCAGGTGAGATGCGTCTTGTACTCCCGCTTGCAATAGAAGAGTGAAGTACGCGGCGGAGTGCCGCATGATGTGGTTCTTGGCGCTATTGCTGACTGTCAGCAGGCGTAACAACTAGAAAGGTCAGGCCACTGTTACAGGTGGTCGTTTAGCTTCAGGCGAAATGCAAAGTCGTTGGCATAAGCCTTTGAGTGGGGTGTTAAATGGATGAATTCAAACCAGAAGACGAGCTGAAACCCGATCCCAGCGATCGTCGTACTGGTCGTTCTCGTCAATCTTCAGAACGTGATAACGAGCCGCAGATCAACTTTGACGATGTTGATCTGGATGCAGACGATCGTCGCCCTTCGCGTAGCCGCAACGCGCGTGATGAGCGAGAAGAAGAAGAGGGTTATGAGTCCGAAGAAGATTCAATGGACGAAGAGCCTGTAGAGCGTCGCCCACGTAAACGTAAAAAAGCCGCTGCGCAGAAACCTGCCTCCCGCCAGTACATCATGATGGGACTCGGCGTTCTGGTGCTCGTGCTGCTGATTGTCGGTATTGGTTCTGCGCTAAAAGCGCCTTCGACCCCTTCCGGTGAGCAAGCGGCATCCACTGAGAAGAGCATCAGCCTCTCTGGTAACGATGCGACCGATCAGGCGAATGGTGCACAGCCAGCGCCGGGTACCACCTCCGCCGAGCAGACTGCCGGAAATACAACACAGCCGCAGGATGTTTCTCTGCCGCCAGTTTCTTCTCCCCCCGCACAGTCAGGCACCTGCCACGCCGGAAGGCCAGCAGCGTGTAGAAGTTCAGGGCGACCTGAACAATGCCCTGACGCAGCCGCAAAATCAGGCGCAGGTGGACAATGCCGTGGTTAACTCTACGCTGCCAACTGAACCTGCGACCGTTGCGCCGATTCGCGGTGGTAACGCTCAGCCGCAAACGGCTGCAACCGAAACCAAACCGCGCCAGACGCAACCTGCGACCCGTCCTGAACGTAAGCAGGCTGTGATTGAACCTAAGCGTGAAACCAAACCTCAGGCAGTCGTCAAAGCGCCTGAAGTGAAAGCGCCGGCTCAAACAAAACGTACTGAAACGACGGTGAGCGAACCGGCAAAAGCACCGGTTACGCAGACAGCACCGAAAGCAACGGCGACCACCACGGCACCGGCTGCCACTTCGGCACCAGCTGCAACTGCATCTACTGCAACTGCACCTGCAGCAACGGCAACAACCAGCGCCGCAGCAGGCAAGACTGCAGGTAACGTCGGTTCGCTGAAGTCAGCCCCGTCCAGCAATTACACGCTGCAGCTGAGCAGTTCGTCTAACTATGACAACCTCAACGGTTGGGCGAAGAAAACAAATCTGAAAAACTATGTGGTTTATCAGACGACCCGTAATGGTCAGCCGTGGTACGTGCTGGTAAGTGGCGTTTATGCTTCAAAAGATGAAGCGAAACGTGCTGTCGCAACGCTGCCAGCCGACGTTCAGGCGAAAAACCCATGGGCTAAGCCAATTCATCAGGTTCAGCTGATCTGAAGTAATGTTTAAAGCGCAGGATGCTGTCGGAGCTTTCTCCACAGCCGGAGAAGGTGTAATCAGTTAGTCAGCATGAAAAAAAATCGCGCTTTTCTGAAATGGGCAGGGGGGAAATACCCCCTGCTCGATGATATTAAAAAGCACCTGCCGAAAGGCGAGTGTCTTATCGAGCCCTTTGTGGGCGCTGGATCGGTATTCCTGAATACCGATTTTTCTCGTTATATCCTGGCGGATATCAACAGCGACCTCATCAGCCTCTACAACATCGTCAAGCTGCGGACCGACGAGTACGTGGAAGAGGCTCGGAAGCTGTTTACACCCGAGCACAATAATCCGGACGTTTACTACCAGTTCCGCACTGAATTTAATCAGAGTCAGGATCCGTTCCGTCGGGCGCTGTTGTTCCTCTATCTCAATCGACACGGCTACAACGGCCTGTGCCGGTATAATCTTCGTGGTGAATTTAACGTGCCGTTTGGCCGTTATAAGCGTCCGTATTTCCCACAGGATGAGTTGTATCACTTTGCTAAAAAAGCGCAGAATGCCGAATTCCACTGCCTCTCCTATGAAGAGTGCATGGAGCTGGCAGGCGTAAACTCGGTGGTCTATTGCGACCCGCCTTATGCACCGCTGTCTGCGACGGCAAATTTCACCGCTTATCACACCAACAGCTTCAGTCCGGCCGAGCAGGCCCGTCTGGCGGAGATGGCGGAAAAGCTGGTCAGCAAAAGAATTCCGGTGTTAATTTCGAATCACGATACCCCTGATACGCGCGAATGGTACAAAGCCGCGAAGCATTTTCAGGTCAAAGTGCGGCGTAGCATAAGCAGCAACGGCGGCACACGTAAAAAGGTGGACGAACTCCTGGCTCTTTATCGCCCCTGAGCCGTTTTGCCCGCCGGTAAACACATTTCAAGGAGATGCGGATGAAACAGTTTTTGATTGCTCCCTCAATTCTGTCGGCCGATTTTGCCCGCCTGGGTGAAGACACTGCAAAAGCACTCGCGGCGGGCGCGGATGTCGTCCATTTCGACGTTATGGATAACCACTACGTTCCTAATCTGACCATTGGCCCGATGGTGCTTAAAGCGCTGCGTAACTACGGTATTACCGCGCCGATTGACGTCCATCTGATGGTGAAGCCTGTTGACCGTATCGTGCCTGATTTTGCCGCTGCGGGAGCCAGTATCATCACCTTCCACCCTGAAGCGTCTGAACATGTGATCGTACGCTGCAACTCATCAAAGAGAATGGCTGTAAAGCAGGTCTGGTTTTCAACCCGGCTACGCCGCTGAGCTATCTCGACCATGTGATGGATAAGCTGGATGTCATTTTGCTGATGTCCGTTAACCCGGGCTTTGGCGGTCAGTCGTTTATCCCTCATACGCTGGATAAACTGCGTGAAGTGCGCCGTCGTATTGATGAGTCAGGTTACGACATTCGTCTGGAAGTCGACGGTGGCGTAAAAGTGAATAACATTGGTGAAATTGCGGCAGCGGGCGCGGATATGTTCGTTGCAGGTTCAGCGATTTTCGACCAACCGGATTACAAAAAAGTCATTGATGAAATGCGCCGTGAACTGGCGAAGGTAAGTCATGGATAAATTGCAGGCAACCCGGGGTATCGCATTTGACCTCGACGGCACGCTGGTCGACAGCGCGCCGGGCTTAACCAGCGCCGTAGATCAGGCGCTGTATGCTCTTGAACTGCCCGTTGCGGGCGAAGAGCGTGTCATCACGTGGATTGGCAATGGCGCCGATGTCCTGATGGAGCGCGCGTTGACATGGGCCCGCCAGGAGCGTGTGTCCCAGCGTTCCGCACAGGGTAAACCGAGCGTGGATCATGCGGATATCCCGCAGGAAGAACAGCTGCGTATCCTGCGTAAATTGTTTAATCGTTTCTATGAAGAGACGGTCGAAGAGGGCAGCTTCCTGTTCCCGGATGTCGCAGAAACGCTGAGTGCGCTTCATGCCAACGGCATTCCGCTGGGGCTGGTGACAAACAAACCGACACCTTTTGTCGCCCCTCTGCTGGAAGCGCTGGACATCGCAAAGTATTTTTCCGTCATTGTTGGCGGTGATGATGTGCAGAAACAAAAAGCCGCATCCGGAACCGTTACTGCTGGTGGCAGGAAAATTATCCTTAACGCCCGCGGAGCTGCTCTTTGTCGGTGATTCTCGCAATGATATTCTGGCTGCCAGAGCGGCGGGTTGTCCTTCCGTGGGATTAACCTATGGCTACAACTATGGTGAGGCCATCACGCTGAGTGAGCCGGACGTCGTGTTCGACCACTTCAAAGATTTGTTGCCCGCACTCGGGCTTTCGCACAGTGAAAATCAGGAATTGAATAATGACTAAGCCATCGTTTTTAGTGGCGCACAGCCGTCAGGTGAATTGACCATTGGTAACTACATGGGTGCGTTACGTCAGTGGGTCAGCATGCAGGATGATTACCATTGCATTTACTGCATCGTAGATCTGCATGCTATCACTGCACGTCAGGATCCTGAGAAGCTGCGTAAAGCCACCCTGGACACCCTGGCGCTGTATCTGGCCTGCGGAATTGATCCTGAGAAGAGCACCATTTTCGTTCAGTCTCACGTTCCAGAGCATGCGCAGCTGGGCTGGGCGCTGAACTGCTACACCTACTTCGGCGAACTGAGCCGCATGACGCAGTTCAAGGATAAATCCGCGCGCTACTCAGAAAACATCAACGCCGGTCTGTTTGATTACCCGGTACTGATGGCTGCAGACATTCTGCTGTACCAGACCAACCAGGTGCCGGTTGGCGAAGATCAGAAACAGCATCTGGAGCTGAGCCGCGATATCGCCCAGCGCTTTAACGCGCTGTATGGCGACGTGTTCAAAGTGCCTGAGCCGTTCATTCCAAATCCGGCGCACGCGTGATGTCGCTGCTGGAGCCAACCAAGAAGATGTCCAAGTCTGACGATAACCGCAACAACGTTATCGGCCTGCTGGAAGACCCGAAATCGGTGGTTAAAAAGCTCAAGCGTGCGGTGACCGACTCCGATGAGCACCTGTTGTGCGTTACGACGTGCAGAACAAAGCGGGCGTCTCCAACCTGCTGGATATCCTCTCCGGTGTGACGGGTCAGAGCATTCCTGAGCTGGAACAACACTTCGAAGGCAAGATGTATGGTCACCTGAAAGGGGAAGTGGCGGATGCCGTTTCCGGCATGCTGACCGAGCTGCAGGAGCGTTATCACCGCTACCGTAACGACGAAGCGTTCCTGCAGAAAGTGATGAAAGAGGGCGCGGAAAAAGCCAGTGCCCGCGCGTCTGAAACCCTAAAAGCGGTGTACCAGGCGATTGGGTTTGTGGGTAAACCGTAACCCTGTTTTGTCGGGTAAGCATGAGCGCTTCCCGACAAAAACGCGCTGAGCCAGACAAAAACCGGGACATTCCCGGTTTTTTACGCCTGAAAAACGCTTACTGCTGTGCGGCCGGGCCGCAGCCACCGATGATCTTCGAAATGGAAATTGCCGGGTGCAGCAGGTAATCATAGCTGCAATTATTTTTGGTATTTTGAACGTGACCGGTGCAGGCGGTCAGAGTCGATAACATGCCTACCAGAACGGCGGCTTTTGCCAGTTTAAACATACGCATTCCTTGTCTGAAAAAACGAAAATTGGATCTAACGTGAGGGAATAAATGGAAAAATTCCATTCGCGGGCGGTATGTTATCGGGAGCGGTAAGAGGGGAGTAGTCCGCATAAGGACTACTCCGGGAAGGGGAATATGCGTTAGTGATTCGAGAACCAGTTCAGTTTATCGCGCAGTTCTACCACGCGTCCGACAATAATCAGCGCCGGGCTTTCAACCTGCTGTGCCAGCTCACCTAACTGCGTCAGCACGCCGTTCACCACGCGCTGCTTAATGGACGTGCCGTTTTCCACCAGCGCGACGGACATATCCTCTTCCATGCCGTGCTCAAGCAGTTTGTCCTGAATGGTCGCGGCCTGGTTTAACCCCATATAGAACACCAGCGTCTGTTTTTCGGCGGCCAGGTTATGCCAGTCCAGCTCACTGCCGGTTTTCAGGTGTCCCGTCACCAGGCGTACGCTCTGGCATAGTCACGGTGGGTCAGCGGAATGCCCGAGTAAGCTGAGCAGCCGGAGGCTGCCGTGATGCCCGGCACCACGGAAAACGGAATACCCGCGTTGCACAACGTTTCCAGCTCTTCACCGCCGCGACCAAAGATAAACGGGTCGCCACCCTTGAGGCGCACCACGCGTTTTCCTTTTTGCGCTTCGCGCAGCAGGATCTGGTTAATCTCCTCCTGCGGCACACAGTGGTACCCGGCACGTTTACCGACAAATACGCGGTCAGCATCGCGGCGGACCAGGTTCATTATCTCATCGGAGACCAGACGGTCATAAACCACAATATCCGCCTGCTGGATCTGCTGCAGCCCTTTCAGCGTCAGCAAACCGGCATCGCCCGGGCCGGCACCCACCAGCACCACTTCACCACGATGATCCAGTGGCTCGCAGAGCAACTGCGCCGTCGTCTCTTCCACCGCTTTATGATCCTGATTCGCCAGCGACTGGGCCAGCCTGTCATTCACAAAGAATTTTTCCCAGAAGCGACGGCGTTCACCCACGGTCGCGAAGGTTTGCTTAACCCGGGAACGCAGCTGCCCGGCATAGTGGGCAATCTGCCAAGATGCTGCGGCAGGATGGCTTCCAGTTTTTCCCGCAGCAGGCGGGCCAGAACGGGAGAGCGGCCGCCGGACGATACCGCAATCATCAGCGGCGAACGGTCAATGATCGACGGCATGATAAAGCTGGCCTCCTTCGGGGCATCCACCACGTTACAGAAGATGCGGCGCGCTTCACAGGCGTCGCTGACGCGCTGATTCACTTCATCGTCATCCGTGGCGGCAATGGTCAGCCAGCAGGTATCAAGCAGGGATTCATTAAACCCCCCCTGCACCAGCGTGAGCATCCCTTCTTTTTCCCAGGCCTCAAACTGCGGGGCGAAGGCCAGGGCGTTAACGGTGAGTCGGGCTCCTGCTTCTAACAGCAAGCGCGCTTTGCGTTCAGCCACATCGCCGCCGCCTACAAGCAGACAGTCGCGATGGCGTAATTGACAGAAAATCGGCAGGTGGTCCACGACATTACCTCACAGCATTCAAGGAGGGGGTAAGAAATTGAGGTCAGGATAACAGCAGGAATCGTACAGAACATACGGTTTTTCCTGCCGTTACCCATAAGGGGTCATAAGCTTTTCATATTGAAAAGGCGAGAGATTAGCCTTTCAGCTGCACCTTACCGTCCTTCACGCGGACATCGTAGGGCTTCACGGAATAACGCTCATCTTCCATGCAATACCCGTCGCGTAAACGAAAACGCTGTTTCTTCAACGGGCTGGCGACCCAGAGTTCACCCTGATGCTCTGCGATTAATCCCCGGGACAGGACGCTGGCCTCAAAGAATGGGTCGATATTGCTGATGGCAAAAACCTGTTCATCATGGCGAGGGCGGAATATCGCGACCTGCTCGTTACCCAGCAGGGCACAGACCCCGGTGGCAGGCAGAATGTCGTTAATGTTGCAGATGTTTACCCACTGGCTCATGCGTTTTCCTCCACCAGAGTCACCGGAATACGTTCATAAGGTGTCGCCGGACGATGTTGCTCGCGTTCTGCCACAACCTGCACATTCGGGTCGCGCTGGGTGCTGTTGATAAAGTGTCTGAAGCGAGTCTGCGCCGCCGGGGTGTTGACGGTTTCTGTCCACTCGCAGATCACCGCCTCACGCAGCGCGCCATTTCCGCTTCCAGATGGTCGTTCAGGCCCAGTTTGTCGTCAATGATGACCGATTTCAGGTACTCGATGCCGCCTTCCAGGTTATCGAGCCAGGACGCGGTACGGGTCAGCTTATCGGCGGTACGGATGTAGAACATCATAAAGCGGTCGAGATACTGAATCAGCGTATCGCGGTCGAGGTCTGCAGCCAGCAGGTCTGCATGGCGTGGTTTCATGCCGCCGTTACCACAGACGTACAGGTTCCAGCCTTTCTCGGTGGCAATGATACCCACATCTTTACCCTGCGCTTCCGCACATTCGCGGGTACAGCCGGAGACGCCAAACTTCATTTTGTGCGGTGTACGGATGCCTTTGTAGCGGTTCTCCAGCTCCACACCGAAGCCGACGCTGTCGCCTACGCCGTAGCGGCACCAGGTGCTGCCCACACAGGTTTTGCCATACGCAGCGCTTTCGCGTAGGCGTGGCCGGTTTCGAATCCCGCGTCAGTCAGCTGACGCAGATTTCAGGCAGGTCATCTTTCTGCGCACCAAACAGGCCGATACGCTGAGAGCCGGTGATTTTGGTATACAGGTTAAATTCGCGCGCGATACGGCCAACGGCGACCAGCCCTTCCGGGGTGATTTCGCCACCGGCGGAGCGTGGGATGACGGAGTAAGTCCCGTCTTTCTGAATGTTCGCCAGGAAGTTATCGTTGGTATCCTGCAGCGGCGTATGCTCTGGTTTGAGAACGTACTCGTTCCAGCAGGAGGCCAGCAGGGAACCCACGGTAGGTTTACACACTTCACAGCCATAGCCCTGGCCGTGTTTCGCCAGCAGTTCGTCGAAGGATTTGATGCCTTCCACGCGGATCAGGTGGTACAGCTCCTGGCGAGAGTAAGCGAAATGCTCGCACAGGTTATTGTTGACTTCGATACCCTGTTTCGCCAGTTCTGCGTTCAGAACCTGTGTGACCAGCGGGATACACCCACCGCAGCCGGTACCGGCTTTGGTTTCCGCCTTCAGGGCCGCGACGGTATGGCAGCCTTTATTGATGGCCGAAATCAGCATGCCTTTGGTCACATCGAAGCAGGAGCAAATCTGCGCGCTGTCGGGCAGTTTATCCACGCCGATGGACGGCTTACCGCTGGACGCATGCGCCGGAAGGATCAGCGCGTCCGGGTTTTCCGGCAGTTCGATGGCGTTCAAGACCAGCTGAAGCAGGTTACCGTAGTCGCTGGTATCGCCCACCAGCACCGCGCCGAGCAGGGTTTTGTTGTCCTGACTGACGATAAGACGTTTGTACACCTCTTTGCTTTCATCGAGGTAAACATAGCTGCGTGCGCCCGGCGTGCGGCCATGCGCATCGCCAATACCGCCTACGTCTACGCCCAGCAGTTTCAGCTTGGCGCTCAGGTCACGCCCCTTCGAGCGTTCTGGTTGCCGAGAATATGGTCAACGGCAACCTGCGCCATTTTGTAGCCAGGCGCGACCAGACCGTACACGCGGTTGTTCCAGCTGGCGCATTCGCCGATGGCGTAGATATCCGGGTCGGAGGTCTGGCAGGTATCGTTAATCATGATCCCGCCGCGCTGAGCGACGGCCAGACCGCACTGGGTGGCCAGCTTGTCGCGTGGGCGAATACCGGTAGAGAAGACGATAAAGTCCACTTCCAGTTCGCTGCCATCGGCAAAGCGCATGGTTTTCCGCGCTTCGGTGCCTTCCTGCACAATCTCTTTGGTGTTTTTGCTGGTGTGAACCTTCACGCCCATGCTTTCGATTTTACGGCGCAACTGGTCACCACCCATGTGGTCAAGCTGCTCTGCCATCAGCATCGGGGCAAATTCGATGACGTGGGTTTCAACACCGAGGTTTTTCAGCGCACCGGCGGCTTCCAGACCCAGCAGCCCCCCCCCGACCACGGCGCCACGTTTACTGCGGCGTCACATGATTCGATCGCATTGAGATCTTCGATGGTACGATAAACGAAGCAATCCTGCGTTTCCGAGCCTTTGATCGGCGGGATCCACGGGTACGAGCCAGTCGCCATGATCAGCTTGTCGTAAAAAACCGTACGTCCGGCGCTGGAGTGGATCACTTTTTCCTGACGGTTGATGGTGATAGCGCGTTCGCCCACCAGCACTTTCACGCCATGCTTCTCGTAGAAACCATCGCGCACCAGAGAGAGCTCTTCAGCGGTATGATGGGAGAAGTAGGAAGACAAGTGCACACGGTCGTACGCCTTGCGGGGTTCTTCACAGAACACGGTAATATCGAACTGGTTAGCATCGGCTTTATCGAGAAGATCCTCAATAAAGCGGTGGCCGACCATGCCGTTACCGATGATAGCGAGTCTGACTTTGCTCATTTTTGCCTCGATTTCTTTTCTATTACTGCCTACCTTAACGATTCAGCAGGGGCACTTATTGATGCAAATCAAATACGCCTTCGCCTACTCCTTAGGTGGTATATGACTGATTTGTCAGGATTTTTATAAGTTGTGGAAATCGCTGGTTTTTCGAGGTCGCCGATTTTGTGTACAAATTAAGGGGCGTGTTGTCAAAAATGCGTACTCCCAAATTTCAGCCGCGTTTTTCAGGGGAAAGGCATGTCTACAACACCGCTTGGGCTTATCCAGAATGTTGCTTACCGGGTCGCGAAGGGCTGTGGCAAATCGCCATTGAGCAGGGTCGTTTTGGTGGCATAACGCCGATGGGCGATACCGAAGACGAAAACGTAAGAATCTTAAACGCGCGTGGCGGCCTTGCCATCCCCCCGTTTATAGAACCGCATATCCACCTTGATACCACCCAGACGGCAGGCGAGCCGAGCTGGAACCAGTCCGGTACGCTGTTTGAAGGCATTGAGCGCTGGGCGGAGCGTAAGGCACTGCTTAGCCATGAGGATGTAAAAGCGCGCGCCTGGAAGACGCTGAAGGGGCAAATTGCTAACGGTATTCAGTTTGTGCGCACGCACGTGGACGTCTCTGACCCGACGCTCACCGCCCTGAAGGCCATGCTGGAGGTGAAGCAGGAGGTTGCGCCGTGGATCACGCTGCAAATCGTGGCGTTCCCGCAGGAAGGCATCCTTTCTTACCCGGACGCGCGGCGCTCCTTGAGGAGGCGTTGAAGCTGGGTGCCGATGTGGTCGGGGCAATCCCGCATTTTGAATTCACCCGCGAGTATGGCGTGCAATCGCTGCACATTGCCTTTGAACTGGCGAAGAAATATGACCGTCCGCTGGATATCCACTGCGATGAAATTGACGATGAGCAGTCCCGATTTCTGGAAACGGTGGCCACCCTGGCTTATGAATCCGGGATGGGCCCGCGGGTCACGGCCAGCCATACCACGGCGATGCACTCCTATAACGGGGCATACACCTCGCGGCTTTTCCGCCTGCTGAAGATGTCAGGCATCAACTTTGTCGCCAATCCACTGGTGAATATCCATTTACAGGGACGCTTTGACGATTATCCCAAACGACGCGGGATTACCCGAGTGAAGGAGCTGCTGGAGGCGGGGATCAACGTCTGTTTCGGGCATGATGATGTCTTCGACCCGTGGTACCCGCTTGGCACCGGCAATATGCTGCAGGTACTGCATATGGGGCTGCATGTGTGTCAGATGATGGGGTATTCTCAAATTGACAACGGTTTGAACCTGATAACCCACAACAGCGCCCGAACCTTTGGCCTGACGGATTACGGTATCGAAACGGGAAATCTGGCTAACCTGATCGTGCTGCCTGCGGAGAGCGGGTTTGAAGCGGTGCGCTGCCAGGTGCCGGCGCGCTGGTCGATTCGGGAGGGGCGTGTGATTGCCACGACGCAGCTTGCGCAGACGTGGATCAAAATGGACGACGTTGCCGAAGAGCACATCTTCACGAAAAACAGCCCCTTCGCTGAGCGCAAAGGGGCGTAGGGGATCAGTGGGACGCCGCTGCCGTATTATGCTGGCGGTGGCGGGTCACAAAGCCCAGAACCAGGCACATCACAAACACCACCGCGTACAAACCGTTAGCGGTATGCAGCGCGGCCAGCGGGCCGCTGTGGGCGACGATCGGGCCGGTGACCACGAAGGTCAACATGGTGCCGATGGTGCCGCAGGTCAGCACGAAGTTCACCAGTTTCGGTGACGCCACTTTGGTCTGCAGAGAGCCCAGCGTAATGATAGAGGTGTAAATCGCACTGGAGAAGAAGCCCAGGGTCAGGATGAACCACGGCATATGCTCCGGTGAACCGTTAATGAACAGGTACATCAGCACGGTTGCCATGCCTGCCAGCACGGTCAGAATGCGCTGCAGGTCGAAGAAGCGCAGGATGAAGCTAAACGCCCACATGCCGAACATGTAAGACATCCAGAAATCGCTCACCAGTTTACCCGCGTCGTTCAGGCTCATGCCCAGGCTTTGGCGTATTCCGGTACCCAGGAGATAAAGCCAGCTGACCGAGGATGTAGCACAGTGCGGCAACGGAGAGGAACAGTACGCCGATACCCCATTTCTCTTTCGCGACCGGCTCGTCCGTGGATTGCGCTTTTTTGCCCAGAACCGGGAATTCACAGCCGAAGGTCAGAATAAAGATTGCCACGTAGACCAGACCGATACAGGCATAAACCCAGTACCACTCAATGCTGCGTGCCAGCAGAACGGCCGCTACCATCGGGAAAATCATCCCCGCCATGCTGAAGAAGGAGTCGGTAAACAGCAGACGTGCGCCACGCTGACGACCTTCATACATGTGGGTAATCAGGAACGTACCGATGGACATCGTGATACCGCTCACCAGCCCTAGCACAAACATGGCGGCAGAGAACAGGGCGATGCTGTGGCTCACCATTAAACCCGCTACCGCGGCGACCATCAGCACGAAACCAAAACGCAGCTGCGTTTTCAGTGGAACAATTTCCATCAGCCAGGCATTCAGGAAAATGGAGATCAGGATCCCGGCGTTGAGGAAGGTAAAGGTGTTACTCATGCTGGAAACGGGCAGCTGGAAGTAGTCTGCGATATTACCCATCACCATCCCGGTGACGATCACCAACGCGCCGGTCAGGGCGTAGGAGAAGAAGCTGATCCATGTGAGCTTGATACGATTGCTGTTAGTCATGTCTGGCCTGTTCAGGAAAAGAAAAGCGCCCGAGGGGCGCTGAGAGCGGGCAGATTTTAGACATTAAAGTGATCCATTCATATCTTTTAAGAGAAATTCGATCGCTATTGCAGGTTTTTATGTGATTCAGATCACATTAATAGGTGTCATAACCAATCGTTTGCGTGGTTACAACTGTTTCAATTTCGTAAAATTAGGTAAAAGGCTGGTCTCCGTTCATACTGCTCTTTAGAATCAAGCCATTCGCTTTTTATACTGCGCTTTGTTAAGGAATTCTCATGCTCAAATCAACGCTGGCGGCTGTCGCAGCTGTGTTTGCTCTTTCTGCCGTTTCCCCTGCTGCGCTGGCAGCCAAAGGAGACCCTCACGTTCTGCTGACCACCTCCGCCGGGAATATTGAGCTGGAACTGAATAGCCAGAAAGCTCCGGTTTCTGTGAAAAACTTCCTCGACTACGTGAATAACGGTTTCTATAACGGCACCACATTCCACCGTGTGATCCCGGGCTTTATGGTGCAGGGCGGTGGTTTTAACGAGCAAATGCAGCAAAAGCAGCCTAACGCACCGATTAAAAACGAAGCGGATAACGGCCTGCGCAACACTCGCGGTACCATCTCTATGGCGCGTACGGCAGATAAAGACAGCGCCACCAGCCAGTTCTTTATCAACGTGGCGGATAACGCCTTCCTCGACCACGGCCAGCGCGACTTCGGTTACGCGGTCTTCGGTAAAGTGGTGAAAGGGATGGATGTGGCTGACAAGATTTCTCAGGTGCAGTCCCATGACGTTGGCCCGTACCAGAATGTGCCGACAAAACCGGTTGTGATCCTCTCTGCAAAAGTTCTGCCGTAACCTTCTTTGACACGGGCGCTTCTCGCCCGTGTTTCGCTCCCCTCCCTGCGAAAGCGCGTTTTGCTGCTTATACTTGTGGCACACGGACATCTTCAGGGAGGCCTTAAGTGAAAAAACTCACCGATAAGCAAAAATCCCGTCTCTGGGAGCAGCAGCGAAACAGTAATTTCCAGGCCAGCCGCCGCCTTGAGGGGGTTGATAGCCCCCTCGTTACGCTAAACGCCCAGGATGCGCAAAGCCGTCTTGAAGAACTCAGGAGGCACTATGAGCGATAAAATCGGTGACGATCGTGACCCGTATCTCTACCCGGGTCTGAATGTGATGCGTAACCGTCTGAATATCCGCCAGGCTGACCGTCTTGCAAAGGCATCCTATGAGATCACCGCGCTGCGGGTGGCGACGCTCGGCTTAGGCCCGTCGGCGCCGGGGTTGCCGCATCTCTGTGCAATCCACCGCCACCTTTATCAGGATATTTTTGACTGGGCGGGCGATATCCGCGAAATCGATATTTATCAGGGCGACACCCGCTTCTGCACTTCGCCTACATCGAGAAAGAGGCAATGTCCTGATGCAGGATCTCGAGGAAGAGGGGTATCTCAACGGTCTGCAGAAAGAGGAGTTTGTGGCCCGCCTGAGTCACTACTACTGTGAGATCAACGTGCTCCATCCCTTCCGGATTGGCAACGGTATCGCTCAGCGGATCTTCTTCGAACAACTCGCCATCCATGCAGGCTATCAGCTGAGCTGGAAAGATATCGACCCGGGCAAATGGGCGGCGGCCAACCAGAGCGGCGCAATGGGCGATTTAACGGCCTGAACGCCATCTTTGCCAAAGTAGTGAGCGAAGCGCGGGAAACTGAGTAGAATAGGGCGGCACGTTTTTCGGGAGCCGCCATGATTCTGCTGATTGATAACTACGATTCCTTCACCTGGAACCTTTACCAGTATTTTTGTGAACTGGGTGCAGAGGTGGTGGTCCGCCGCAACGACGACATCAGCCTGGCCGAAATCGACGCGCTTGACCCGCAGAAAATCGTTATCTCGCCGGGGCCCTGCACGCCGTCGAATCGGGCATTTCGCTGGATGTCATTCATCACTACGCCGGTAAGTTGCCCATTCTTGGCGTCTGCCTGGGCCACCAGGCCATTGGGCAGGTGTTTGGTGCCACCATTGTGCGCGCCGCCAAAGTGATGCATGGCAAAACCGCGCCGGTGACCCATACCGGCACGGGGCGTGTTTACGGGGCTTAATAATCCGCTTACCGTGACGCGCTACCATTCGCTGGTCATTGACCCGTCAACGCTGCCGGAATGCTTTGAGGTTACCGCCTGGAGCGATACCCGGGAGATCATGGGGATCCGACATCGTGAATGGGACCTCGAAGGGGTGCAATTCCACCCGGAGAGTATCCTCAGCGAGCAGGGACACCAGCTGCTGGCAAATTTCCTCAATCGTTGAATAGTGGTTGCCTTACTGTGATTTTTTATGCATATTTTGTGATTATATTTTCACAATCACTGTGACATAAAATGGATGGTCATGACATGGCAACTGAACAATCTGCAATTACCCGCGCGACATTCGATGAAGTCATTCTGCCGATTTATGCACCGGCTGAGTTTATCCCGGTAAAAGGGAAAGGCAGCCGAGTCTGGGATCAGCAGGGGAAAGAGTATGTTGATTTCGCCGGCGGGATTGCGGTGACGGCGCTGGGTCATTGCCATCCTGCGCTGGTGGAGGCGCTGAAAACCCAGGGGGAAACCCTGTGGCATACCAGCAACGTCTTTACCAACGAACCGGCGCTGCGTCTGGGCCGCAAGTTAATCAGCGCGACCTTCGCCGAACGCGTGCTGTTTATGAACTCCGGTACCGAAGCGAACGAAACCGCCTTCAAACTGGCGCGCTACTATGCCTCCACGCGCCACAGCCCGTACAAAACCAAATCATTGCTTTCCACAACGCCTTCCACGGTCGCTCGCTGTTTACCGTTTCCGTCGGCGGACAGCCAAAGTATTCCGACGGTTTTGGACCAAAACCGGCCGATATTATCCATGTGCCGTTTAACGATCTGCATGCGGTAAAAGCGGTAATGGATGACCACACCTGCGCGGTGGTGGTGGAGCCGATCCAGGGAGAGGGCGGCGTAACGGCTGCCACGCCTGAGTTCCTGAAAGGGCTGCGCGACCTGTGCGATGAGCATCAGGCGCTGCTGGTATTTGATGAAGTGCAGTGCGGGATGGGCCGTACCGGCTCCCTGTTTGCCTACATGCATTACGGCGTGACGCCGGATATTCTGACCAGCGCCAAAGCGCTCGGCGGCGGCTTCCCGGTCAGTGCGGTATTAACGACGCAGGAGATTGCCTCCGCGTTCCACGTGGGTTCCCACGGCTCCACATACGGCGGTAACCCGCTGGCGAGTGCCGTCGCGGGTGCCGCGTTCGACATTATCAACACCCCTGAGGTTCTGAGCGGCGTCAACGCGAAGCGTGAGCTTTTCGTGAAGCATTTGCAGCAGATTGATGACCAGTATGACTCTTCAGCGAGATCCGCGGGATGGGGTTACTGATCGGCGCGGAGCTGAAGCCACAGTACAAAGGCCGTGCGCGCGATTTCCTGCACGCCGCCGCCCATGAAGGGGTGATGGTGCTCAATGCCGGGCCGGACGTGATGCGCTTTGCGCCGTCGCTGGTGGTCGAAAATCAGGACATTGAAGACGGGTTAAACCCGTTTTGCCGCGGCGGTCGCGAAGATCGTAAACGCTTAAGACTCCGTTCGCGTTAAGCGACGGGTTAACCATATCCCGTGGTGAGGGCGCTGACGCCATGCTACCGACGAAATGGTGTGCATGGTGTTCAGATGCCCGAGAACGCGCTGCAGATGCTGCTCCAGGGTACTCATTGGCCCGTGGGTGAGCGTCTCTGGCGCCTCCAGAATGTTCGAATCCCCTGACTCGCCAGGCGCGTCATACTCGAGTCGCTGCTGACACCGCTGCAGGGCAATCTCACACGACTGCAGGTAGCGCTGCGCCAGATCGGGCGTCAGCATCGTATGTTCGCGCCAGCGTGGTCATGGCGTTGATGTGCTCAACGATAAACTGGCTGTGCGTCACCCAGAGCTTCATGTCCGCCAGATAGTGCGAGTTAAAGCCGGGCTCCTGCATGGCCTGATTCAGCGAGTTAAACAGGGCGTTATGCGCCTGGTTGACCTTCATCCGCTGATACGCCAGCGGGGAGGGCTGCGGGTCGTCACTCAGGATCAGGCGAATGGCCTGCTGGTCGGCCTCCAGCGCATCGTGGGCGTTCTGTCTGAGTAGCCCGCTTTGCCACTGAGGCCACAGCCAGACCATGCCGCCAAAGGCAATCAGGCAGCCGATCAGGGTATCGACCAGCCTGGCGATAATAAACTGCTCGCCGTTGAGCGTGAGCAACTGCAGGGTATACACCGCCGTTACCGTAAAGCCCACCATCGCCCAGCCGTAGTTTTTGCGGATGATCAGGTAGCTCACCATCGTGATCACCAGCATCCCTGCCAGCGTATAGCCTTCCGGCACGTGAAAGTGCAGCGTAACGCCCGCAATGATCAGCCCGCCATCGTTCCGCCTGCCCGGTGCAGAATGCGCACCCGCGTCGCGCCATAGCCGTTCTGGGTGACAAAGAGGATGGTCATTAAAATCCAGTACGGTTTGGGCAGATGCAGCGCCATGCCCATCAGGCTGGCAATGCTCAGCATCACGCTAATTCGCGCGGCGTTGCGCAGGGCAGATGATTTAAGGGAGAGGTAGCTTCTGAGCGCCGGCAGCAGCGGCAGGCGTTTTTGTTTGTCGGCCATCAGGTCGCGCGGATAAAGCGGACGCTGGGTTCGTAACACGCGGGCGATACGCTGAAGTGCCAGGCGGCAAACTGACCCACTGGGTTGTCTTCATGCTGACGGGCAATCTTCTCCAGCGCGCCGAGCTGTTTGTCCATGTTAAAGCGCGTGGGGTAGCGGTGATACAGAATATCGTCAGCCAGCACCCGAAGGCGCGCGGAGACGGTTTGCGCGTTCCAGCGGATCACCGCTTCGGCATGGCTGCGCTCGACCAGTTTTTGCACCTCCTGCGGCTGGTGCAGGCTCACGGAGATATGCTCCTGTAAGTCCAGCCCCACCTGAAAGACGCGCAGCAGCCGCTTATATTCGTGGTTCTTATTGGCGGCGAGCATATGCAGCTGTTGATAACACTGGCTTATCAGGTCCACCACCTTTTGCTGACGCGTCAGCAGGGGCGGCAGTGATTTTTCTGGATCGGTATGCTGGGTGAGCAAGGTGTATTTGGCTTCACAGTAATCCGCCAGCTGCACGTAGAGCAGGCTCAGGGATTCCCGCAGCGGCTGCTCCCGCCACAGCCAGAACCAAAACCAGTTAAACAGCCCGTACCACAGCGTACCGAGGGCGTAGATCAGCAGCGGCTCCCACACCGGCATGTTGCCGCAAGGCTCAGCGTGAAGATGGCGGCAATCAGCGACGCGGGAAGTAAACGCGCGTGCAGTGAGCTGATTTCAGCGGTTACGCCCAGGGTCATCGCCAGGACGGTGAGGATCAGCGGCAGCGGGATATCGCGGGCCAGCAAAAGCTGCACGGCGAGGCTACAGCCCGCAAACAGCGAGCCGCCCACGATCAGCCGTTTGAAAAAGCGCTTATGCGGTGTATCCAGACCGGCAATGTTGCAGCAGGCGGGAACGAGAGAGAAGAGCAGACCTTGCTGAAGATGGCCAGAATCAGGCCCACGGCCACAGGAAGGCACAACACCAGCGTTTGTCGCAGTGCGTAGTTAACTTCCGGGTGATAAATCAGCCTGCGCCACATGGGGAATAGAGACAAAAACGGCGTGACACCTTGCGATGGCACGCGTTTGAGCGGAATTAACGCGTTCCGTAAACCACGATGGTTTTACCGTGTGCGGAGATCAGGTTCTGATCTTCCAGCATTTTCAGAATACGGCCCACTGTTTCACGGGAGCAACCGACAATCTGACCGATTTCCTGACGGGTAATTTTAATTTGCATGCCATCAGGGTGAGTCATCGCATCGGGTTGTTTCGCCAGATTCAGCAGGGTCTGAGCGATACGGCCGGTCACGTCCAGGAAGGCGAGGTTACCCACTTTCTCAGATGTCACCTGCAGACGGCGCGCCATCTGCGAAGAAAGACGCATCAGGATGTCAGGGTTAACCTGAATCAACTGACGGAATTTCTTGTAGGAAATTTCAGCCACTTCACATGCTGTCTTTGCACGAACCCAGGCGCTACGTTCCTGGCCTTCTTCAAACAGGCCCAGTTCACCGATGAAATCGCCCTGGTTCAGATAAGAAAGGATCATCTCTTTCCCTTCTTCATCTTTGATCAGCACTGCCACCGAGCCTTTGACGATGTAATACAACGTTTCCGCTTTTTCACCCTGGTGAATCAGCGTGCTCTTCGATGGGTACTTATGAATGTGGCAATGAGACAAGAACCATTCGAGAGTCGGGTCTGTTTGCGGTTTGCCAAGCACCATGCGCTGTTATCCTCTGTTATAGCTGTCACCAGAGTCATAAGATGCATCCGGACTCTGGGGTTGCAATCGAATTCTTACCCATACCCTGGGAAGTCGCTATCGTAACGTTTCGCAGCCAGTAAAGTTTGATGTCCTCTGCATACATGTGTAACGTCAATGTATTACTGTAGCATCCTGAGTGTTTTAGCATAGCTTTCGCCGCGTGTCTCCTGGTGTCTCGCTTCAGCATGACGCAGGTCGCCTTCCATTGCGAGAAATGTAACGCACGCGTAATCTGTCACCAAAAATGCAACGTTGGAGTGAGTGAATATGCAAGCGCGTGTGAAATGGGTTGAAGGTTTAACGTTCCTGGGCGAGTCCGCTTCAGGACACCAGATTTTGATGGATGGTAACTCCGGCGATAAAGCACCAAGCCCAATGGAAATGGTGCTGATGGCAGCAGGTGGATGCAGCGCAATTGATGTGGTGTCGATCCTGCAAAAAGGCCGTCACGATGTGACCGACTGCGAAGTAAAACTCACCTCAGAACGCCGCGAAGAGGCACCACGCCTGTTTACCCACATTAACCTGCATTTCATCGTCAGCGGGAAAGAACTGAAAGACGCGGCGGTCTCACGCGCGGTCGATCTTTCAGCGGAGAAATACTGCTCGGTCGCCTTAATGCTCGAGAAAGCGGTAAAAATTACGCATTCGTATGAAGTGATCGACGCCTGATATTGGGGGCATCGTTCACCCTGATGCCCTCACCGAAGCCCTCTCCCACGCGGAGAGGGAAATCATCAGGCGATTTTCTTCCCTTCTATCAACCGCTGCACCAGCGGCATCATAATTAATTCCATTGCCAGCCCCATTTTTCCGCCCGGAACCACTAACGTATTCATGTGCGAAATAAACGAGCCTGCAGCATCGCCAGCAGCCAGGGGTAATCAATGCCGTCGAGATTGCGGAAATGGATAACCACAAAGCTCTCATCCAGCGACGGGATACTTTTGGCCGCGAACGGGTTAGAGGTGTCCACTGTCGGTACGCGCTGGAAGTTGATATGCGTGCGGGAGAACTGCGGCGTCAGATAAGTAATGTAGTCTTCCATGGAGCGCACGACGGAATCCATCACCGCCTCGCGTGAATGGCCGCGCTCGCTGATGTCACGCGTCAGCTTCTGGATCCACTCAAGGTTCACGATGGGCACCACGCCAACCAGCAGATCCACGTGACGCGCCACGTCATGCTGCGGCGTCACCACGCCACCGTGCAACCCTTCGTAAAACAGGACGTCGGTCGGTTCCGGCAGCGGTTGCCAGGGGGTAAAGGTGCCTGGCACCTGGTTCCAGGGAACGGCTTCATCGTAGGTGTGCAGATATTTGCGTGACTGCCCCTTGCCGCTCTGGCCGTACTCCTGAAAGGTTTGCTCCAGCAGGCCGAAGTCATTGGCCTCCGGGCCGAAGTAGCTGATGTGTTTACCCAGATCGCGCGCCTTGCGGATAGCCATATCCATCTCCGGGCGCGTGTAGCGGTGAAAGCTATCGCCTTCGACCTCCGCCGCGCGGAGATTCAGTTGGGCGAAAATCTTACGAAAAGCGAGGCTGGTCGTGGTGGTTCCCGCACCACTCGAACCCGTAACGGCAATAACCGGATGTCTGGCAGACATAGCAACTCCCTGACTGGAAAGGTTTAAAGATCAGCCATGAAACGCGTTGCGGGGCATGATATTGACCGTCTCATGCAGTTCAGACCATACCAGCACCACGTCGCCGCTTTTGAGCTGGCGCTTCACATCGTTGACCTTTTGCTCAAGCGAACGTTCATGTTCACCATAATCGGTACCTTCGCGCAAGACAAAGCTTTCAATCAGATTATCGAGCGTTTCGGGGGAGAGATCCTGCCACGGAATAATCATTTTGCACCGTCCAGATAAGGGGTAAGCCAGTCAGGAATACGCGACTCCAGCCACATTTTCGGGCGGCGCAACGTTCCACCGATGAACCCCACGTGACCACCATGCTCTGTCAGCTGGTAGTGAACGTTGGCAGGCAAAAATTCCTGCGCGGGGATAGAGTGATGATCCATAAACGGGTCATCTTTGGCATGAATGATAAGCGTCGGTTGCGTGATCTTGCTGAGCAGCGGCATGGCGCTGCACTGACGATAGTAGTCAATCGCATCGGCAAAACCGTGAATTTTGGCGGTGATCAGATCGTCGAATTCGCGGATGCGACGGACCTTTTTCAACTGACGCAGGCTCACCGGCAGCGTATCCGGATAGGCTTTCAACTTGCGCGCCGCGTTGGCTTTCAGCAGGTTGAGCAGGTAACGTTGATAGACCCGGGAAAAGCCTTTCTCCATATGGTAGCTGCACTGCTCCAGCATAAAGGCGCGGAGACAATGACGGCCGCATCCAGCGGCACGGTGTCGCCCTCTTTTGCCAGCAGGCAGGCCAGCATATTGCCGCCCAGCGAGTAGCCCACGGCCGCTGTCGGGACGGTACCAAAGTTTTCCCGTAACCAGTGTAAAAACCAGGTGCCGTCTTCGGTTTCACCCGAGTGATAGATGCGCTTCTGGCGATTCGGTTCGCCGCTACAGCCGCGAAAGTGCATCACCACGCCGAGCCAGCCCCGCGCTTTGGCTGCCTGGATGAGCCGTGTGCATAGGGGCTGTGCAGACTGCCTTCCAGACCGTGAAAGACCACCAGACGCGGCTTATGGCGCGCCTGTTCTGGCTCTTCGCTCCATGCCAGGTCCAGAAAATCACCGTCCGGTAAGTCCAGCCGTTGCCAGTGCGGCGTAAACTGAACCTTACGGCGGATGAGTCGCGGCAGCATGGTCTGCAGATGGCAATTGGCCACGCCGCGCATGGGCACGAACTCGGTGCTGTCTTCGGCGATGATATCGAAGTCTGATGGGATGATTTGGCTCATAACGGCGATGCTAATTCTTGTCAGTTATTTTCTGTTCTTTCCGAATTGTACCCCGTTTAGCCTGGTTTTCCGAAACATGAACTGATCTCGATCACAAATATTTACCTTGATTATTACTCTCAGGCTAATGATTCCGCCCTGCGCTTAATTGATGACTTCCTCGCCACAGCGCACACTTTACTCAACGTTAAGCAAATCAGAATGATGTGCTGAATCAGGAGGTTAATAATGTTATCTGGGCAAACACCCACCCGGCAATGGAACACACGACGCACCGAGAAAGCGCGTCGTCTGGCCTCCGTACCGGTGCAGGGCAAGGTACTGCCAACCGGCGATCTTGTCGCCATGCTGGAAAAACTGATCGCGCCTGGCGACAAAGTCGTTCTGGAAGGTAATAACCAGAAGCAGGCCGATTTCCTTTCACGCTCGCTGGCTGAAGTGAACCCGCAAATCGTGCATGACCTGCACATGATTATGCCAAGCGTGGGCCGTAGCGAGCATCTGGATATCTTTGAGAAAGGTATCGCCCGCAAGCTGGACTTCTCCTTCTCCGGTACCCAGAGCCTGCGCATCTCGCAGCTGCTGGAAGATGGTCAGCTCGAAATTGGCGCTATCCATACCTACATAGAGCTCTATTCACGTCTGTACGTGGATCTCTCGCCAAACGTGGCGCTGATTGCCGGCTTTAAAGCGGACCGAAAAGGTAATCTTTATACCGGTGCAAGCACCGAAGATACCCCCGCGCTGGTGGAAGCTGCCGCGTTCCATGACGGCATTGTCATCGCACAGGTGAATGAGCTGGTGGACGACGAATGCGACCTGCCGCGCGTTGATATTCCCGGCTCCTGGATTGACTTCGTGGTGGTGGCCGACAAACCGTTCTTTATCGAACCGCTGTTTACCCGCGACCCGCGTCTCATCAAACAGGAACATATCCTGATGGCGATGATGGCCATTAAGGGCATTTATGCGGAACATCAGGTGCAATCCCTGAACCACGGGATTGGTTTCAATACCGCGGCGATTGAACTGCTGCTGCCGACCTACGGTGAACAGCTCGGCCTGAAAGGCAAAATCTGTAAACACTGGACCCTTAACCCGCACCCAACCCTGATCCCGGCGATTGAAAGCGGCTGGGTGGAAAGCGTGCACTGCTTCGGCGGCGAACTGGGGATGGAAGAGTACATTCGTGCACGTCCGGATATCTTCTTTACCGGTGCCGACGGCTCTATGCGTTCCAACCGCGCCTTCTGTCAGCTGGCAGGCCAGTACGCCGTTGATATGTTCATCGGCTCAACCCTGCAGGTTGACGGGTATGCCAACTCCTCAACCGTGACCCGTGGTCGTCTCTCTGGTTTCGGCGGTGCGCCAAACATGGGCCATGACCCGCATGGTCGTCGTCATGCCACCCCGGCCTGGCTGAACATGATCACCGAACCCGATCCGATGCAGCGCGGTAAAAAACTCGTCGTCCAGATGGTGGAAACCTTCCAGGCAGGCGTGAAACCGACCTTTGTGGAAAAACTCGATGCTGTTGACGTTGCGAAAGCGTCCGGGATGCCTCTGGCTCCGGTCATGATCTACGGCGACGACGTGACACATGTGCTGACGGAAGAGGGGATTGCTTACCTCTATCGCGCAGAAAGTCTGGAAGAGCGCCGGGCGATGGTTGCGGCCGTCGCGGGGATCACCGATATCGGTCTGGGCGTCGATGCCAAACGTGTGGCGCAGTTGCGCCAGAGCGGCAAAGTGGTTTACCCGGAAGATATGGGGATTCGCCGCACCGATGCCACCCGTTCTCTGCTGGCAGCAGGCAGCGTGTCAGACCTGGTTGAATGGTCTGGCGGTCTTTACAACCCACCTGCGAAATTCCGGAGCTGGTAATGAAACTTCTGCCCCAGATTCAGGTTGAAGGCGGTGCCGAATGGCTGGCGCGAACCGCCACGCAGTGTCTGATTGACGAAGCACAGTTAAGCCCGAAACCCGGTCTGGTGGACAGTCGGGGGAACGGCGCGCACCACGATCTGTCGCTCGCGTTGATGGAGCGTTCCGCGCGCAGCCTGACCCCCACGTTTCAGGCGCTGGCGCAACACAGCTGGCAGCGTCCGGCGGATATTGCGCTCAGGCAAACCATAGGGCGGCTCGGCCGTG